>Ga0164313_10001153_pt1 | contig 23108 bp, 21 predicted proteins | sample GuaBasSedimGuay4_FD_113735 | JGI IMG/M metagenome (GOLD analysis project Ga0164313, IMG submission 113735) | Subseafloor sediment microbial communities from Guaymas Basin, Gulf of California, Mexico - Guay4, Core 4569-4, 0-3 cm | ecosystem: Environmental > Aquatic > Marine > Hydrothermal vents... | reverse complement strand
TACTATGTTTATGAATGTTCTATTATCTACAATGACAGTTATTTTTGTGTATTTGATAGCAAGAAAACTAGATGACTCTAAAAATTATGCCTTGATTGTTGTAGTTATATATGCTTTTTTCTTCCCTTTGATTTATTTTAATTCTTTTATACTTAGTGAACATTTATCCATATTTGTATTATTATTAAGTATTGTTTTATTATTTTATGCAAATATTCAAAGTACAAGTAGTATAGTGCTTGTAGGCTTGACTTTAGGGTTTTCTGTTGCGTTAAGACCTTCCTTGGGCTTGGTGGGCTTGGCATTTTTTATTTTTATATATTTTTCCAACAAAAGTACAGTATGGAAAAATATACAAAAAGTTTTGTTGTTTTCTTTAGCCTTTTTTTCTTTAGTTTTTTTTGTATCTATTGAAAACTATAAGAATTCCAATGGAAATGTTAAAACATTATCTGCCAATGGTGGATTGACCTTTTACTTCTCTCAATGTAATGCGCATAAAGTGAGTTATCAGCATCCTCAAGGAGGCTGGTATCAGATTATACCGCCTCGTACAGCTTGGCAACCAGAATTGGAGACCTTGCGCGCCAAAAAGAATTTTTATGAGCAAAGTTATTTTTATGAAAAAGGTCTCAACTGCATACAAGACAACCCTAATATTTGGATACAAAATTTTCAAAGATTGAAGCATTTATATTTTGATTCTATGTTCCCTGGAAATAATAAATCTAAATTTTATGAAGTACTCTCTCCTTTATTTTCTAACATAGCATTTGTACTGACATGCTTGTTGCTTTTACTTCCTTTAATGTATTTTGATAAATATATACACAAGTCTAAACTTTATCTACTTTTAGGTGTAGCATTTTCTCAACTACTCGTACTTTATTTTTTCAATGTAGAACAGCGTTATTTGTATGGTTTTTTCTTTGTGGTAGTTCTAATTTCTATAAGCATTATTTTTAATATAAAAAGGAATTTTCATAAAATAAAATGGTGGTTATTTACCTTACTATTTATTTATCTAGGCAGTTTTATATATTATTTTTGGCAAAAAGAAGTACCTCGTCAGATTATTGAAATGCAAGTCTTTCAAGAGAAATCATACATACGGAACATAACACAAAAAAGAACAGCTACAAAAAGTCTAAAAGAGATGATACCTACGATTGATTTTAAAACCACCTTTGCTTTAGAACATAATGACCTAGGAGAGTATCCTTTTAAAGAAAATATATTCATAGATTTTTTCGTTGATTTTGAACTCACAGAAGCAAAACACATACAATTTATAGTCGCTTCAGATGATGGTTTTATACTCTACGTAGATGATGTAGAAAAAATGTCTTACAAAAGAGGTCGTGCAGTCGCTGTAAATAAAAAATATATATCTTTAAAACCTAAAAAATACAGTTTAAAAATTTCCTATTATCAGGGCAATGGTCCCATGGCACTAAGGGTTTATTATGAAATAGATGAAAAACGCTATCTTGCAGGTGAAGACAGTCCCTACCTAAAGTTTAAACAAAAGTGATACAAAAGTTTTTTGTACTAGGCATACTGTCAACTTTACTTGACTATGCAGTATATGTTTTAGCCATGTTACTTGGCTTAGACTATATTTTAGCCATTGTGCTTGGTTATAGTTTAGGTTTATGGGCTAACTTTGGCTTAGGAAGAAAGTACGTTTTTAAGCATGGTTCAAAAGTTAAAAGTGTTAGCAAAGAGTTATTTTACATTCTCATCATCGCAGTTGGTGGCATAGTCATAAACATAGCTATAGTATATGTCTTAACATACAATTTAGAACTTATGGATGCTCTATATTCACGTATTGTTGCTATAATGGTATCGTTTGTGTGGAATTATGTGTTGCGTAGAGTTTTTGTGTATTATTAAAATTTGAAAGAAATATTATGAGATCACTAAAAAGATATGTTCATGTATACCCACTAACATGGGCTTTGCTTGTTGTGCATATATTTTTCATAGTAATAGACTATAAAGTATTTTCTAAGTTATATTCTAATCCTTTTTTAGCTTTTGGAATAGGGATTTTAACTATTATTATGCAAGTTCAATTGATTAAAATATTATCGTTTTCTAATCAACGTATATCTACAATACTTACTGTGTTGCTTTTAGTTATTTATACCATATTATATACCTTTTATTACTATCAACATATTCCATTAGATTATGCTTTGCTTTATTCAAACTTTGATTTGATATTTTATAAAGAAAGTCTTCAATCTATTTTTTCTATACTATCATTTACCTATTTATTATATTTTGTTTTTATTGTAATATTAATTTATTTTTTAAATAAAAAATATTTTTTTATCTCAAGCATACCTTCAAAAAGTCAACTAAATAAAAAAATAATATTTCTTACTATTTTAATAAATATACTTCTAATCAATGCCCCCAGTGAAAGTACTAATAATATTTTTAAATTTATACAAAGTATGAAGTATTTTTATAAAGCAAAAAAAGAAATAATTCTTTTAGATACAAATAAGTATCCTTATATGAATATAAATAAAATATCTCATATTTTTGAAAAAACAGATGATAAACCACATGTGTTTATATTGTTTATGGAATCTTTTAATGGTTTATTTGTAGGTGCTAAAGCTAAAAATGGCAAAGAGGTTACGCCATATTTTAATCAATTAAAAGAAAAAGGACTTTATGTTAATAATTTTTATGGACACTCTATTCAGACAGCAAAAGGACAGTTCGCTACATTCTCAGGAGTGTTTCCTAGTGTATATTCAAAAGTATTTACCACTTATGGAAATTTAAACTTATATGGATTGCCTTCCGTATTGAATGATTATGGCTATACAACAGTTTTTACAAAAGCTTATAAGTCATTATCATTTGACAATACTAGAAATTATGCTGAAAAGCTAGGTTTTAAATATATAGATAGTATGGGAGAGAAAAAATATTTAAATAAGAAAGATAAAGAGTATATTTGGGGGTGGGGATTACAAGATGATATATATTATCAAAAGTTTTTTAAATACTTAGATAATATTCATGATAAAGACCAGACTAAACCTATTTTTGCGTCACTAACAACAGTTTCAAATCATATGATGTTTAATAAAATTCCAAAAAATCAAAAATATCTTTATCCTCAAGCCAAAACTAATTATACAAATTTTATAAATTCAATGTATTTGGCTGATAAATATTTAATGACTTTTTTTGAAGAATTGAAAAAGAGAAATTATCTTAAAAATTCAATTATTATCGTAACAGGAGATCATAGTTGGCCATCTGGAAACCATGGTTATTGGCACAATGAGACATCATTTTATGAAGAATTTTTTAAAACACCATTTCTTATATTATGGAATGGGAAAATAAAGCCTACAACAAACTTTATTACAAGTTCTCAAATAGATATTGCTCCTACTATTTTAGACATGCTAAATATTAAAACGAAAAATCATTTCATTGGGAAGTCTATATTTACAAAAAAAACAGAAGAAAGCATTTTATTAGTGCAGCCATATAATGGTACTTTTATTATAGCTCAAAAAGAAAAAATAAAATATGTAAAACATTTGAAAGATGAAAAAGAATACCTTTTTGATCTTAATAGTGATCCCAAGGAATTAGAAAATATTTTAGATAATATTAAGCATAAGAATATACTTGGAGTACTTAAAAGAGATGTACAAAAACTTTTATATAATAATGAATTAATCAAACAAAATCGTATTTTTCCTCCAAATAAAGATAAATATAAAACTATTAAAAGAAGAAATAAAATTAAACATCATTTTACTCTAAAAGTAAAACAACAATATAAAAATATTCGTCATATTGACGCAAAGCACTTTGATACAAATATTAAAACATTTTATATTGATACGATTGATTTTTTAAATGCGAAGGAATTTATACATAGAAGTTTGGGAAAACTTAATTATTATTCTAATTTTTTTACAGAAATAGAAGGATTATTTAATGTGAAGATTGCTGGAGATTATGATATAAAAATTGCATCTGATGATGGTTATAGATTGTTTATTGATGGAAAAAAAGTTTCGGAATTCAAAACAGGTCGTCCTATGAAAAGCAATATATATAAGATATATTTAGCCAAAGGAATGCATAATATTAAGCTTTATCATTATCAGGGATATGGAAAAGTAGGTCTAAATATAAGTTACAAGTTTGTATTAGAAAAAAAATATAAAATTTTTGGTATTAACTCGAAAGAGATTTTTTTTGATAATTTTTGACTTCATAAAAATGTTTAAGTGAATGATATATTCTTGCAAAAGCTTCAATATAAGCTTTCAACAATATACACAGGTCTATTTTTAGACTCCATGTATATCCTCCCTATATACTCACCCAATACTCCGATACCTATGAGTTGTAAGCCACCTAAAAATAATATAGCTACAAGTAAAGATGCGTAACCTGGTAAGTCTGTACCATGCAGTAGAGTTCTAAGTATTATAAAGCTACCATATATGAAAGACAATGAAGATACAAGCGTGCCAATATATAGCCATATGCGTAAAGGCATTGTACTGAAGCTTGTAATCCCTTCTAGGGCCAAATTCCATAATTTCCATACACTAAAACTAGTATTGCCAGATACTCGTTCTTCGCGTGTGTACTCTAGAGTTTTTGTTTTAAACCCAACCCAAGAAAAAATGCCTTTCATAAACCTTTGGTTTTCAGGCATTTGCTTAATGGCATTAACCACTTTTTTGCTCATCAATCTATAGTCACCAACATTTTCAGGTATTTTTTGACCTATAATATTGTGTAATCTGTAAAAATATTTAGCACTTAACCTTTTGAATCTATTATCGCTTGAGCGGTCAATTCTTTTGGCTAAAACTACATCATATCCCTCTTTCCAATAGCGTACAAAATCTACTATAAGATAAGGAGGGTCTTGTAAATCAGCATCTATGGGAATAATAGCTTCTGCTTCTGCATGGTCAAGACCTGCGGTTAGTGCAGCTTCTTTGCCAAAATTTCTTGAAAAATTAATAATTTTTATATGCTTGTTTTTCACTTTAAGTTCTAGTAGTTTATTTAAGGTATCGTCTGTGCTACCATCATTTATAAAAATTATTTCATAATGCATATGCAATGTAGTCATTACTGTTGTGATGGAGGTTAAAAATGATTCTAAAACATTTTCTTCATTATAGCAAGGTACAAGAATGGATAATTCATTTTTTAGTACTTTCAATTAGGCACTCCTTACTCTTTGTAGTAATCAATAAAATATTTCAAATTATATCATAAAGTTTAATGTTAGCATGAAAGTAGTTTAATAGTAGATTGATTGTAATGCGTAAAATTATTTTATTTCATATTAAGTTGCTATAAACATCTTACAGGTAAAAAGTTTATAGTGCTTATCCTTTTGATTTCTCTTGCAGTTATTACAAAAGTATCCTCTTCCTCTCTGATGAGACTAGATATTATAGGAGATTATGTTGGTCGTATCTTTCAAGAAGGAAAAGAGAGGCCTAGATATATTATTGAAGATGATATTATTTAAAAAACATATAGCACTTTACTGTTATATTACTTTAACCACTCCCTAACCAATATTAAGATATAATCGCGAAATTATTACAAAAGGCTTTCTGTGGTTAAACGTGTACTGGTAAAATTTTCGGGTGAAGCTTTAGCTGGTGATGAAGGGTATGGGATTGATACGCAAATTCTTAACTTTATTGCTAGCGAAATAAAAACTTTAGTAGATGCTGGCATTGAAGTGGGTATTGTTGTTGGTGGTGGAAATATTATTCGTGGCGTATCTGCTGCTGCAGATGGTATCATCACGAGAACATCTGGTGATTACATGGGAATGCTGGCTACTGTTATTAATGGTGTAGCTATCCAAGAAGCGTTAGAGTATTGTGGCTTAGAAGCTAGGCTTCAATCTGCCATAGACATGCATGAAATTGGTGAATCATTCATTGTGCGCCGTGCTAGACGTCACTTGGAAAAAGGTAGAGTGGTTGTATTTGCAGGTGGTACAGGAAATCCTTTTTTTACCACAGATACTGCTGCAACACTAAGGGCTTCAGAAATAGGCGCATCTCTTCTCATAAAAGCAACCAAGGTAGATGGTGTTTATGATAAAGATCCTAATATTTTTGATGATGCTATCAAGCTAGACAATATTTCTTATGACCAAGCACTCAGTGAGCATATCAAAGTGATGGATGATACTGCCATTGCACAAGCCAAAGAAAATAATTTACCTATTGCGGTATGCAATATGTTTGAAAAAGGTAACCTTCTAGGTATTACGCAAGGCGACATGAGTCTTTGTTCTATTGTTAAATAGCAATACAATAAAAAATAATTTTATAAAAGGAATAATATGAGAACAGAACAACTAGTAGCTATAGCACTTGAAAAAGTAGATTTTGATAAATATCTTCTTGCCAATGCTGTAGGCAAAAGAGCCGAAGCAATTGCAAATGGTGCTGAAGTATTCCTAGAAATAGATAGTACAGAAATGAAATATGCAGATATTGCATTACAAGAAATAGCTGAAGGTAAAATTACTGTCAGTCTAGAAGGCTAAATTTTTTGGATGCTTTGCTCGATAAAGCTCAAAAAATACATACTATAGAAGAAGCGACTTTGCTTCTTTGGGAAACGATTCCCTCTGCCCTACCTGCAACACATAAAGCTTTAGAACTTTCACTCGAAGCACACGAAGGACAAACTCGTAAAAGCGGAGAGCCTTATATCGTTCATCCCATACTTGTCGCAGCCATTACCGCAAAAATTTCTAATGATGAAACTATGGTACAAGCTGCTCTACTCCATGATGTTGTAGAAGACACCTCTTATACAATAGAAAAACTAGAAGATGAATTTGGCGAAGACGTATCACATTTGGTTGAGGGATTAACAAAGATTATAGAAATTCGTGATGAAGAACTCATTCCTTCTACTTCTAATGAAAAGCTCATTCATTCTGCTTTGAGTTTTCGTAAAATGCTTATAGCTTCTATAAAAGATGTACGTGTGTTGGTCATTAAACTCTGTGATAGATTGCATAATATGCTTACTTTAGACTCCCTTAGTTACGAAAAACAAAAGCGTATTGCAGAAGAAAGTATTGTTGTTTATGCTCCTATCGCACATAGACTAGGTATTTCTAAACTTAAAAATCATTTAGAGGACTTAAGTTTTCAGTATATTTATCCAGAAGATTATAAAAAAATAGACCAATACCTCAAATCCAATGTACAAAACCTACAAGTTAAGCTCAATGCCTTTATACAAAAAGTAAAGAGCACCATGGAAAAAGATGATTTTGCTCAAAGTGAATTTGAAATTATTGGAAGGGTTAAACATTATTATTCTATTTATCTTAAGATGCACCGAAAAGGTGTAAGCATAGAAGAAATACTTGATTTACTAGCCATTCGAATTATCGTTAAAGATTCCATTTCCTGCTATAGGGTATTGGGGCTAATGCATTTAAAATTTACTCCTCTTATTTCAAGATTTAAAGACTATATTGCTGTACCAAAGGAAAATGGCTACAAAACTATACATAGCACCTTGTTTAACGAAGAAGGTATTGTAGAAGTACAAATACGCACACAAGAAATGCACAAACTAGCCGAATATGGTGTTGCTGCACATTGGAAATATAAAGGCGAAGAAAATAGTGTCAATCTACAATGGCTAGAGAGTTTGCATTATCAAAATGAATCCATAGAAGAATTTTATGAATTAGCCAAGTCTGATTTATTTTCAGAAGACATTACTGTATTTTCGCCCAAAGGAGATTACTATACCCTACCTAAAGGTTCTGTAGCTTTAGATTTTGCTTATGCTATTCATTCAGAAATAGGTGCCAATGCAGTAGAAGTGCTAGTAAATAAACAAAAAACATCTCTTTTGAGTGTTTTAAAGAATGGGGACATTGTTAAAATTATTAAAGACGATACCCCACATCTTTATTGTTCATGGCTTGATGCAGTAAAAACGTCTAAAGCACAAGATGGTATTAGATCCGCATGTCGAGCTAGACTTAAAGAATCGGATACCTTTAGTGCCTATAATATCTTGGCTACTTTATTTTCTCAAAAAAGTACAGCCATACCCATACTTGTAGAACATATTGGTCATCAAAATACTATCTTCAAACTCCCTCTGCAGCTAGACTACTACAAGGAAATCATACATCAAGTAGCAGAATATATGGGTACCAAAGAAGTACGTTTTTGGGAACTACTCAAAAAAGGTTATAAAAAACCAAAGATTAAAGAATTGGAACATTTTACATTTTTTACCAATAAATCTTTGGATAGGGTAGAGTTTGATTATTGCTGTCATCCTAAAGTGGGTGATGAAATAGTAGCATTTTATAAGGACACTAAGGCTATCATACACCATAAATTATGCAAAAAAGCATACGCAAATATTTTAGCTCACGAATCAATGATTTATGTGGATTGGTCAGAGTCCAAACTTTCTCGTTATAGGCTCATCATAAGCTTGCAAAATCAACAAGGTATTTTAGCTGACTTGCTCACAAAACTAAATATTTTAAAACTCAATATTTTAAGTATAGAGCTAGGAATAAGAAACTCAGAACAAGCGGAATATTGTCAAATAGAAGTAGAAAGTAGCGAACCTAAAAAACAGGTGCTTTCAGATAAAATTTCACAAGCATTTAAACTCATAGAAATCATATCTTTAGATGATGCCTATAACAAATAGCAAGGAAAGAAATGTCAGTAAAACAAGCACTAGAAGAGATAGCTAGAGGTACAGCAGAAATCATAGATATGCTCGCAATTGAAAAGCTTGTGACGAAGTATTATGAAGATGGTAGTACCTATACGGTTAAGGCTGGTTTTGACCCTACTGCTCCTGACTTGCATCTTGGGCATACTGTACTGCTTCAAAAACTAGCTACTTTTCAAAAATTTGGTGCTCGTGTACAATTTCTTATTGGTGATTTTACGGCTATGATAGGCGATCCTACAGGAAAAAGTGCTACGCGTAAAGTGCTTAGCAAAGAAGACATTGTTGAAAACATTGCTTCTTACACAGAGCAAGCATTTAAAATACTTGATGAGAGCAAAACTGATATTGTGTATAACAACGACTGGTTAGAAAAACTAGGAGCCACAGGTATGCTACAACTGGCATCCAATTTAACCGTTGCTAGAATGCTTGAACGTGATGATTTTTCTAGGCGTTATGCTTCCAACACGCCCATAGCGGTGAGTGAGTTTATGTACCCCTTACTTCAAGGCTATGATTCTGTACATTTAGAATCAGATATTGAGATTGGTGGAACAGACCAAAAGTTTAATCTTCTTATGGGAAGACAACTACAAAAAGCTTATGAGATTAAAAAACAACAAGCGGTACTTATGATGCCTATATTAGAAGGTTTAGATGGTGTCAATAAAATGTCTAAGTCTTTGGGTAACTATATTGGGGTCACTGAAGAGCCAAAAGATATTTACGGAAAAGTACTTTCTATTTCAGATGAACTAATGTGGCGTTATTATGAGTTGTTATCTACACTTTCTTTGGTTGACATAAACAAACTTAAAGAGAATGTGTCATCTCGTACTGTTCACCCTAAAGTTGCCAAAGAAAACCTCGCTTTAGAACTAACTACTAGGTTTTATAATGAAGAGTTGGCTACACTAGCTAAAGTTGAGTTTGACTCTGTATTTAAAACAAAAAATGTACCTAGTCAAATGGACGAGTTTGAGATGGATGATGGTATTTGGATATGTCAGGCACTTGTAGATGCTGGGCTTGAGTCTTCTACTTCTCAAGCAAGACGTGACATAGGACAAAATGCAGTGAGCATTGACCAAGAAAAAATAAGCAATGCAAAGCTTAACTTAAATTCAGGAGAATACATCTTGCAAGTAGGTAAAAAAAGATTTGCAAAAGTGAAGGTAAAATAATGGCATTTAAATCATTTAAAATCGGGAAATATACCATAGAAAAACCTATTGTTCAAGGTGGTATGGGTGTTGGTATTTCTTGGGATCAATTGGCAGGAAATGTTAGTTTAGAAGGTGGTCTTGGTGTCATTTCTGCTGTGGGTACAGGAGTATATAAAAATAGAGCTTATGTCGAAAAAACAGTAGGAAAAGAAGAACGTCCTCTTGATGCCATAAACTTTTACTCTTATCCAGCCTTGCAAAAAATATTTGATAATGCAAGAGAAATCTGTGGCGATGCGCCATTAGCAGCCAATGTATTGTATGCTCAAAGTGAATATGATCGTGTGGTGAAGGACGCCTGTAAAGCAGGAGCAAATATGATTATTACAGGGGCAGGACTTCCTCTTACTATGCCAGAAGCTACAAAAGATTACCCAGAAGTTGCTCTCATACCCATAGTTTCTACAGCCAAAGCTTTACGTATCTTATGTCGTCGCTGGAAAAAAACACACAACCGTTTACCTGATGCTGTTATCGTGGAAGGCCCACTTTCAGGAGGACACCAAGGCTTTAAATATGATGAGTGTTTTTTAGAAGAAAATCAGCTTGAAAATATACTTGTACCAGTAATAGAAGAAGCAAAAAACTGGGGCTCTATGCCTGTGATTGCAGCAGGAGGAGTGTGGGATCACGAGGACATCGTGAAGATGATGGAGTTAGGAGCTGATGGTGTACAGATGGGAACACGTTTTATAGGTACTGTGGAATGTGATGCAAGCCAAGTTATGAAAGACATCATCATAGATGCCAAAGCAGATGATATCAAACTGTTCAAATCGCCAGTAGGGTACCCTGCACGTGGTGTAAAAACACAACTGCATGAAGACATAGAAAAAGGTACGGCACCTAAAGTAGCTTGTATCTCTAACTGTGTGGCACCATGTAAACGTGGAGAAGAAGCAAAGATAGTAGGTTATTGTATAGCAGACAGACTCTCTGATGCCTATGATGGCATAGCAGAATCTGGACTTTTCTTTACAGGTGCAAATGGCTATAAATTGCAAGAGATTATCAGTGTAAAAGAACTGATGAATAAGCTTATGAACGGGGAAGAAAAGTAAAAAAATGTCCATTTTTGTCAAGTTTTTGCTTTTTATACTATTGGGAAATTCCCTTCTTTTTTCTGCAAACAATACACTACAAAAAGCCTTGGTTAAAGATGGTGAACTTCAACTTTTTTTTTCAAAATCATTTAAAAAATATTCCGTCAAACATTTCAAGTTAAAAAAACCATATAGAGAGATATATGATTTCAAAAATACTCGTATTGGACATTCTCGTGTACCTTTAGGATTAGGAGAAAATGTACGCATAGCTCAAAATACAAGCAATACCGTTCGTGTGGTAATTTACACAAATAATTCTCACAAATCAAGTGCTTATCAACCTCTCTTCTCTGGAGATGAATACCGTATTTCTTTAGATAAAAATATGCCAAAAGTCAAAAATAAGACAGTAAAAAAAACTTCAAAAACAAAAAAAACTCCTAAAAAACAAAATATATATACCAAACATACAAATGAACTCATTGTCATAGATGCAGGACATGGAGGACATGACTCTGGTGCCATAGGTGGAGGCAAAAGAGAAAAAGATGTAGTACTACAAATTGCAAAAAGACTCGAAAAGAAACTAAAAAAGAAAGGCTACTCTGTCCATATGACACGCAGTAAAGACAAATTTCTAAAACTCCCTCAACGTACCAAAATTGCTGATCAAAAAAATGCTATTGTTTTTGTTTCTATTCATGCAAACTCAGTAAGTAAAAAAAAGCGTCATAAAATTCATGGCGTAGAAACCTTTTTTCTACAAAATACAAGGGATGAAAAGTCACAGCGTATCGCTGCTAGAGAAAATAAGGCTGTGCTAAAAGGTGCAGGAAGCAAACTCAGCAAAGAAGTAATTGTAGATTCTGTCCTAAATGGGCCCAAAATTGTACAATCAAATAAACTTGCTATAGATGTACAAAGAAGAATCATCAGTAATCTACGCTCTAAATATACAGGAATTAAAGATGGAGGCGTTAGGCATGCACCATTTTGGGTTTTAGTAGGTGCTAGCAGACCCTCTATATTAGTAGAAGTAGGCTACATATCTCACCCCAAAGAACGCAAACGCTTATTTACTCCAAGCTATCAAGAACTACTTGCCAAAGGAATTACCCAAGGTATAGAAATTTATCTAAATAATAGAAAAAAAGAAATAGACTTTTAAGGGGCAAAATGAAAACTATAAAAAATATACTATTTGCGCTAAGTGCCCTATTCTTATTGCTAGGATGTTTTGGCTCAAATGTAGATAGATCTCAGAGCCTAATCGTCATAGATGCAGGACATGGAGGACATGACTCTGGTGCCAAAAGTGCAGGAAAACAAGAGAAAGATTTAGTTTTAGCCATCACAAAAAATCTTTATGAAGAATTTAAAAGTGAGGGATACAAGGTATATCTAACTAGAAATTCTGATGAATTTCTAACTCTAGGACAGCGTACAAGAATCGCAGATAAAAAAGATGCCAAAGTTTTTATTTCTATTCATGCCAACGCAGTAAATAACAAAAGTCTTTACCAAGAGATAGAAGGAATTGAAACATATTTTTTACAAAAGACGCGTGATGAGAAATCACAGCGTATCGCTGCTAGAGAAAATGCTTCTGTTTTGCAAGGTACGGATCAATTAAGCCAAGATGTTATCATAGACTCTGTACTTAATGGTCCCAAAATTATACAATCACATAAACTTGCTATAGACGTACAAGAACATATTATGAAAAACCTAAATGACAACTATAATAATGTAAAAGATGGGGGTGTACGCCCTGCTCCTTTTTATATTCTTGTAGGGGCAAGTCGTCCTTCTATTCTTGTAGAGGTAGGTTATATCACTAATCCAAAAGAACGCAAAAGACTTTTTAATACAGACTATCAAGAAGAATTGGCAGAAGGCATAGTCCAAGGTGTAGGTAGATACTTAGATAACAGAAAAAGAGAAATGGGTTTTTAAATTCTAACTTTCTTATTTTAGCTCAATATGTAAACGCCTTGTTTCGCTTGTAATATCAAAACTTTTTTTATCTTTAGGTAAAAAAGTGAGCTGAATACTGTGATTGTCAACAAATTGGATACCTATATCTGTAGGAAAATGAATATTTTGAATAATATCATGAGGGTCTTCTGGACGAAAATAAATAAAATGATTTTTATTCGTATCTAATGTTAGTTGTGCTTCTCTGGTGCTTACCGTATGAAAAATATCCATAACCTGTACTGTGGTAAAATTCCAAGTAATACTATGTTCTTTCCCGGCTGTTTCGTACAGTACTTGAGCTTTATATTTTTGCTGATAATCCAAACGCTCTAGTGGAAACAGAGCATATTGATGAGAAGTAAATCGCTGATGAGGATCACTTGCTTTATCCATAAGCAATACATTGTGTATTTCTTTTCCTTCTTGAGTATAGAGTCTAAAAGAAAGCACATGCACTTCTTTAAAAAAATAATCATTAAACTCTATGCTTATAGGAAAACCACTAACTTCATATTGCGGCAAAGGATCTGGAGATTCTTGATAAAATGCAGGTGGTACTTCCTCTTCTCCATCATAGGGATATAATATTATTTTAGGGTTATTTTTTTTACTCTTAGCTACTATTTTATTATATATACTTTCCTGAATACGATGTTTATCGTTTGCACATACTTTATACACATACCTACCTGAGGATGCAAAACTTTTTTGCTTACATAAGTCATTTAATCCATCATTACCCATAACATACACAAAAGCACTCTTTTGACTGTCTGTATCACTTTGTGTAGCCCCAACACCCAAAAGATCAATATTTGGACTTAGAAATCCAAACCTATGATAAATTGCTGAGAGCAAACCATTAACAGATTCTTTTCCATCATAATGCTGAGTAGAAAGGTTTTCGCTAGCCTGTGCTGAGAAAAAGCCTGCATAAGCCGTACGATTTGCAAGCTTTGTACCTGTAAAATAGTGTCGTCCTTGCGTTTCATTATGGCTTACCTCATCATTGGCTATGAGGTAATTAGCATGTGCTTGTGCGGCAGATTTTAATTCTGAGTTTAAATTTAAACTTTGCATAGACATTGCTTGTCTTATTTCATTTAAATATGTATCTGCTCTCATTATTTCATATTCAATATCCATAGCTAAAGGTTTTCTAATTTCTACTTCTGGGAAAGCTATATTCTGTCCTTGTGTGCTTTGCCAAAACATCAAAGTTCCAAATAAAATAACAAATAAAAGAGATATACGCATGATTTGACCTTTTAATTATAAACAGATATTACCTTGAGCCATTATAACAAAAATACAGTATAATCATATACTGAGAGGCATTATTATGAAAAAACTATTATATATAACGGATTTAGATGAATATGTAGATCATAGTTTCATCGCACCTTTATTTAAAAACTACGTCAAACAATATTTAATCGTAGATATCGTATATTTTACAGAATTTAAATCAGATTTTGAATGTTGCGATGGACACAAATTTACAGTACCTAGCCGATATAAAAATATTTTACTCGATGAGCTCAATGACAATGATGTAGCCGTAGATACCTATGATTATATAATTGTCAGAAATGACATTACTCTTATGAAATATATTGTGAAAGAACAGCATAAATATAAATACAAAACAGGGTATAGATTTTCTTTTCCAAAACGAATTGCACAAACAAAAACAGATATAGCCAACAAACAAATGAACTTTCTTTCCGCAATAACTACAAAACTTCAAACAAACAATGAAAGCAAAATTATTAATACTTGTGATATTTTCTTGCCCACATCACAGAGTATGCATAAAGAATTTTTTCCTAATGTGCATACAAAAACTATTGTATTCCCTCCAGGCATTGATCCAAATATGTTACATCCCAATATACAACATAAAAGTAAAGAAACCAGATTTATCTACATAGGTACATTAGATAAAATAAGAGAGTTTGAAACTGTACTGGAAGCTTTTTCTGTGTTAGAAAATAATGACTGGAAACTCACTATTTCTACCAGAGATCCCCAGTATGCACTTGAGCTGATTGACAAATATAATAATTTAAAAGACAATATACAAATTCATAATATCTCAAATAGGGCAGAATTATTAGATCTTATTGCAAGTGCTGATGTGGGAGTAGCTCTTTTGCCAGATATTCCTATTTACAATACCTCTACCCCCATTAAGGTACTAGATTACTATTCTTCTACCGTACCGTGCCTTATGACGAATGCGGGACATAGCACTACACTATTTACAGATTGTCATGATGCATGGTTTTGTAGCTTTAACAAGAACGATATTAAAGAAAAACTTGCATATATTATTACTCTTAGTAAAACAGCTGTCGCAGAAGTAGGCATCAAAGGACAAGCAAGATTACTTGATGTCAGAAATTATGAAAAAATTGCCAAAGAACTCTCTGCTAAATTAGCAACCCTTTAAGTCACATTATGGAGCATAAAACCTTGAAAAATAAACATTATAATGTCCTCATAGTAGGAGGAGGTATCTCAGGTACGTCACTTTTTTATGAATTGGCAAAATATACAAATGTTAAATCTTTATGTTTATTAGAAAAATATGAAGCCTTAGCAACCCTCAATTCTAAGGGCACAAGTAATTCTCAAACTATCCATATAGGTGATATAGAAACCAATTATACTTTAGAAAAAGCAAAGATTACTAAAAGAACAGCAAAAATGGTAGAAAAGTTTTGTCTGCAGTATGGACTAGAAAATAAAATTATGTTTTCACATCAAAAAATGGCTCTAGGTGTTGGAGAAAAAGAAGTACGTTTTATCACACATCGTTACCATGAATTTAAAACATTATTTCCTTATTTAGAATTATGGGATTTAGAAAAACTTAAAGAAATTGAACCAAAAGTTGTTTATAGTGATGCAGCACAAACCAAAGTACGCCCAGAACCAATTATAGCAATGGGAACCAACACTCAATATACCACTGTAGATTATGGTGCTATGTCTGAAGCATTGGCTCAAAAAGCACAAGAAGCTTCCTCTATTACGAGTGATATATTTTATAACACTAAGGTTGATAGCATCAAGGAACTAGAAAATAAAACATTTGAAATAAAAAGCTTAGATGGCACAAGCTACACTGCAGATTTTGTTGTAGTGAACGCTGGAGCACATTCACTTTTTCTAGCACATAAAATGGGGTACGGTAAACACATGGGTTGCTTACCTATGGCAGGCAGTTTCTATATGACGAATGGACACTTTTTAAATGGCAAAGTTTATATGGTACAAAACAACAAACTTCCTTTTGCTGCCCTACATGGAGACCCAGATATTTTAGCTCAAGGCAAAACAAGATTTGGACCAACAGCACTTATGCTACCAAAACTTGAAAGATTTAAGCCTGGTACCTATCTAGATTTTTTTAAAACACTGAATTTTGATTTTAAAATTGTTAAAATATTTTGGGATTTACTTAAAGATAGGGATATTAGAAACTATGTATTTAAAAACTTTTTATTTGAAGTGCCTCTTATTAATAAAAAACTCTTTGTGCAAGATGCCAGAAAAATCGTACCTTCTTTAAGCCTAGAAGATATCGAATATGCCAAGGGTTTTGGAGGTGTGCGTCCGCAAGTATTGGACAAGAATAAAGAAAAGCTTATGCTTGGAGAAGCTTCTATTAGTCCAGGAAATGGACTTATTTTCAATATGACACCTAGTCCTGGAGCTACTTCTTGCCTAGGGAATGCAGAAAGAGACCTCAAAGTAATCGTAGATTTTTTAAATCTCCACTATGATGAATCTCAACTTCTAAAAGACTTAACAGAGTAAATACCAAAAGTGTATTTTCAAGATACGAAGCACTCAGTCCCATATGGGCAATAATTTTTATTGTTATTCTAAAAATGCTAAAAGCGAAGCTGCAACAGCCACATTGAGTGACTCTACACCTCTTTGCATAGGAATATGTATATTTTCATTTGAAAGGGCTTCTATATCTTTACTTACACCTTCACTTTCATTTCCTAATACAAAAATACTTTTATCTGTATATTCTTGTGTTTTGTAGTTATTTTTAGCATGAGAAGAAAGCATATAAATATTTGCTCCCATTTCTTTAAAAGACCGAATGGTATCTCCTAAATGAGATGTTTTAATAATAGGCATTTTAAAGAGTGTGCCCGCACTTGCCTTAATCACAAGAGGGCTTATCTGAGCTGTACCTTTACTGGGGAGTAAAATAGCATCTATGTTTCCAGCAGCACAAGAACGGATAATCATACCTAGGTTTTGAGGATTATTGACACCATCTAGTGCAATAATACGGTATGTATTATATTTTTCTATAAAATTTTTGACATCAGTATAATGCTCTAGCAAAATATCTAATGCCACGCCTTGGTCTTGCTTTGCATTTTTGGAAATACGAGAAAGTGCCTGTTTATCATGGTAAACAATATCTATGGCTCTTTTTTGAGCAAGGTTTTTCATTTTTTCTAATACACTTGCATCTTTATTTGATGTTGAGAAATGTAATTTATGTATCTGTATGCTTTTGTCTTCTAGTGCTTCAAGTGTTGCATGACGCCCATAGACAGTAAGTACCTTGGCAAAAAAATCTTTTTTTGCCTTATAGTCTTCTGAATCCTGCATTGCTTAGTCCTGCTCTCCATTCCAAGCTATTTTTGGCTTGCCATTTGCATCGAATTCAACAGCTGGCATACCCATAATATTATATCCTGCATCTACATAATGTACTTCACCCGTTACTCCAGAACTTAAATCTGAAAGTAAATACATACCAGAGTTTCCTACTTGATTTATGCTGACATTTTCTTTGAGGGGAGCATGGGCCTTATTCCATTTGAGCATAAAGGAAAAATCTCCTATACCTGCTGCTGCTAGTGTTTTAATAGGGCCCGCAGAAATCGCATTTACACGTATGCCATCTTTTCCTAAATCCTCTGCTAAATATTTGGTTGTCATTTCCAAGGCTGCTTTTGCAACCCCCATAAGATTATAGTTAGGAATATATTTCACGCCTCCATAATAAGAAAGTGTCAAAATAGAAGCATTATCTGAAAGTATAGGTTTTAACACACGTACTACTTCTATCAATGAATATACAGAAATATCCATTGCTAGAGAAAAGGCTTCTTTTGACATATCATAAAAACGTCCAGATAAACCTTCTTTAGGAGCAAAAGCAATAGAATGCACAATAAAATCTATCTTACCCATATCTTTCTCTAGAGAAGTTTTAAGTGCCTGTATTTCTTCTTCTTTGCTCACATCACAAGGGTAAAGCCTTGCAACACAGTCAAGCTCTTCTGCAATAGGTGCTAATTTTTTTTCAAATCTCTCGTTTAAAAAAGTAATTGCCATTTGAGCACCCTGCTCTTGACAGGCTTTTGCTATACCATAAGCGATAGATTTTTTGTTTGCAATTCCTAGGACAATACCTCTCTTGCCTTTCATTATCATACTAACTCCTTAGATTAATTATATTATTTTATCATCATTGCGGTAAAATATAAAATATATATACAGAAAGAAATAAGAAAAATGAATAATATATTACTTATTAGCACTGGTGGGACCTTTAATAAGGCATATCATGCTACAAATGGTGAACTAAAAGTTGATACACAATCCCAAGCTTTACAAGATATAGCCAGTAAATGGTTCTATAAATTTAATATTATCAACATTATAGGAAAAGATAGCCTAGATATAACAAGTCAAGATAGAGCAAAACTCTTAGAAACTATTAATCAAGCATCCTCTACACATATTATAGTGATACACGGTACAGATACTATGGATGCCACTGCTACATACCTAGCTAATGCTGGCATTAAAAAATGTATTATACTCACAGGCGCGATGCTCCCATATAGCATAGACCCCGTAGAGGCTACTGCCAATCTATGTGCTGCCTTTGGCTACCTTAATGCTATGAAAGAAGATGGTGTTTATATATCGATGCATGGCATTATCGCCAAGCATACAGAACTTAAAAAAGACAAGAAACTAGGAAAATTTATCAACTATGGTTATCTACCGTAGGGGGAATCACTCCTCCACTTGCCTGCATCTCTAAAGCTTTAGGGTATTTTTTATAATGTTTTCTTATTGTTTTTGCCAGTGCTTTTTTAATTTTTTCATCTATCAGCACCACTGGATTTTTGGCTAATACTTTCAGTAATGAGCCTAACAATACATTTTGAGGTGCTGGCATTTTTTCAACCCAAGAGGATAAAAGTTCTCTATTGATATGGGAAGGAATGGAGCCCATAATCCCAACATCATTTTGATCATGCACCAACAAGCCTGATGTTGTACCCCTATCTAAAGTAAGCACTTGAAAGAAATACAAGGTATGATAATCTAGTTGCTCTTTTCTGTCTGCTTCTGTGATATCAGAAAAACCTGCTAGTTTTGCAGCAACGATACTTATATACTTATCTATTACTGCTTCACCTATTTTTCTCATAAATACTTTATCTTTTTGGAAATTTCCACCATTATAGCCCTCTAAATAATAGTGGCTCACACCTCGAGTTCTTTCCAAAGTAGGTATAGCAAAATACTTATTCCCCTGCGTAGCACCTTCTTTATAAAGCTTGCCAGTCACTTTTTTAAGCATATCTGAAAAAGATTTTTTCTCAAAAGGAGATTCTGACAAGATAGAAGGGTTCAAATCAGCCATCACTCGCCAATATCCAAGACCATTACGCATTTCTGTCCAAGAAATATGCATATGTACAGAAGGAGCATGAGGATTATGTGGGTGGATAATTGTTGATATAGCTGTTGCTGAGGATAGTTTTTTATTTTTATTGTCATCATAATGCACCTGAGAAACATTCACAGAACCTCTATTGAAAACTAAATAATCTCTAGCTTCATAGCGCAATCCTCCGCCATGTTTTCCTTTGTCTCTTCCCCATTCTACTGCATCACAAGATTTTCCTTCTCCAAACTCAAGAGCAAGAGCATTTAATTTTGTAACAAAATAGTCTTGCAATCCCGATACTAAAACGTGTGCTTCTTGTGCTCTTGGAGATTTTGCGGGAATTCTCATTATCATTTACCTCTGTCATTTTTTTGCATTATACCATAAGAAAAGTACTAAAATACTAGATATACATCATACAGATTCATAGTGCAGAGGGTCTATTGCTCCTGCTACCCTAAACCCTTCTAATCTTAGCCTACAAGAATCACAAAGTCCACAGGCCTTTTCTTCAGATTTATAACAACTCCATGTGTCTTCTAGAGGAACACCTAGTGCCAAAGATTTTTCTACTATCTCAGATTTCTTTAAAGAAACCAAAGGCATTTTTATTTCTAAATGTGTTTCTTCTTTTGTGCCAAGATTAATAGCTTTTTGCATGTGTTTAATAAACGATTCCCTGCAATCAGGATAGCCAGAACTATCTTCTTCTACTACTCCTATAAACATAGCGCTAGCGCTATGTTTTTCCGCCAAAGCGGCAGCTATAGAAAGGAAAATACCATTTCTAAAAGGTACATAAGTCACAGGCACACCTTCTTCTATGCCAGCAGTAGGTACGATAATGTCTGTATCAGTCAAAGCAGAAGCACCTATTTCTTCAAAAAAAGGCAGGTCTATTTCATAGGCTTTTTCTACAGCCAAGGAAGCTACTATTTTACGAAAACATGACAATTCTTTACTCTTGGTACGCTGTGCATAATTAAAATGAAGGGCTATAATATTATAGCCCTCTAATGCTGCCATCTTTGCAGACAGAGCAGAATCCATCCCACCAGAGATAATACATACACAAGTTTTCACTTTTTCTCCCTTTTTAAAATTCACATTTAAATATAAATTTACTATCATTTTACCAATATTTGGGTAAACTTTTAGCATGATAGATTTAGATAATCAAACAAAGCTTAATGTAGATTTGAACGCTTTAGAGAAAATAGCTTCAAAACTTTCTTCTCAAAATCTAGAACTTTTGATTACAGATAACCAAACCATACAGGCACTCAATGCAACACACAGAGGAAAAGATAGCCCTACAGATGTACTTTCATTTCCTTTAGAGTCGCCTTTTACAGAGCAAAGTATCTTTGGGCTGCCTTTGGGTTCTATAGTAATATCTGCTTCTTTTGTAGAAGAGAAAGCCAAATATTTTGCTCATAGTACTCAAGATGAACTTTCTTTATTGTTGATTCATGGTATTTTGCATTTGCTTGGTTTTGATCATGAAAATGATAATGGAGAAATGAGACAAAAAGAAGAAGAACTCATCGAAATGTTTGCTTTACCCAAAAGCCTAATCGTAAGAAATACAGAGGAGTATTAAGTTGAATTTTGTTATATTTGTTATAGCTATGGGCGTGTTAATCTGGGGCGCTGACCTACTTATCACACAAAGTGAACGAATCGCTTTGAAATTTAAAATACCAGAGTTTATTATAGGAGCAACACTTATTGCTCTAGGTACATCTCTTCCTGAAATGGCTGCAAGCATCGCTGCAAGTATGGATGGCAAAGCAGATATTGCCATATCCAATGTCATAGGAAGCAATATATTAAATATTACTTTAGTGCTTTCCATGGTGTTTATTATTGCCAAAAAAATTAACCCCAATAGAGATTTTTTTGCCAAAGACAGCACTTGGGCTTTAGTACCTGTATTAATCTTTATCCTCATGATACTTGATGGTGTTATTTCTAGGTTTGATGCTTCGCTTCTCTTGCTTTTAATGGGTGCTTATTTACTTTTTTTACTTCAAGATGCTAAAAATATCCCAGAAGAAGATTTGGAACACTTAGATCAAAATACTTTTTCATGGTCTAAAACCATATCTGTACTATTTGCAGGGATATTACTAATCACTATAGGGGCACACTTCACTGTAGAAAGTGCTTCTTCTATTGCTAAAAGTTTTGGTATTTCAGAATGGATTATAGGTATTATGATGATTTCTCTAGGGACTTCTTTGCCAGAATTGGTAGTCAGTATCTCTGCAGCTATCAAAGGAAAGGTAGATATGGCTATAGGGAATATTATCGGTTCAAATATGGCCAATATGACTGTAGTTCTGGGTGCTGCTGCTCTAGTAAACCCCATGCCTATCAATGCATCAATATATATATTTGATATCGCAACCATGGGTGTGGCAACCCTACTTCTTGTCTTTATTACTGCCAACAAACTTTATAATAAGTCTGCGGGCATTAGCCTTATGATTATTTTAGGATTATTTTTAAATAATACTTTGCAAAATATATAGAAGCAGAAGACTAAGTCAATTTTCTGTTTCTAGCTGCTAGAAGTGTTAGTACAAAAAGTCCTGCAACAGCATAATACACCCACACAGGTATTGGTACTGGGTCTCCTGCTGCGTATGAATGTAACCCAGAGAGATAATAATTTACCCCAAAATAAGTCATCAAAACAGAAAAATATGCCCATGTAGATGCCATATTGAAAACAAAATTAGATTTCAATGCTGGAACAAAACGCAAATGTAACACTGTAGCATATATCAATATCGAGACTGCTGCCCAAGTTTCTTTGGCATCCCAACCCCAATAACGTCCCCAAGATTCATTGGCCCAAATACCACCTAAGAAATTTCCTATGGTCAATAAAAATAAGCCAATAATCAATCCCATTTCTGAAAGATTACTTAGTTCTTTAATAGAACGGTCAATGTTTGCATTGTTTTTTATTCCTCTAAGCACATACAGTATCAGTACCAACAAGGATAGAATAGACCCAAGCCCTAAAAATCCATCGCCAGAAATAATTGTTGCTACGTGTACCATAAGCCAGTAAGATTTCAAAACAGGTACAAGATTAGTTATTTCTGGGTTAATGAAATTCATATGCGCCACACCCATAGTTACCCCCGCGAGTATTGCTGTACCTGCCAAAGCAAAAGGTGATTTACGAGCTAAAATAATCCCTGCAAATACCGTAGAAGCTGCTATAAATACAATGGATTCATAAGCATTAGACCATGGTGCATGGTCTGCAATATACCAGCGTATAGCCAAGCCAACAATATGCATAGCAAAACCAACAAT
>Ga0164313_10001152_pt1 | contig 23122 bp, 27 predicted proteins | sample GuaBasSedimGuay4_FD_113735 | JGI IMG/M metagenome (GOLD analysis project Ga0164313, IMG submission 113735) | Subseafloor sediment microbial communities from Guaymas Basin, Gulf of California, Mexico - Guay4, Core 4569-4, 0-3 cm | ecosystem: Environmental > Aquatic > Marine > Hydrothermal vents... | reverse complement strand
TGTAGTACCACAGGCACTCCATAAGCAGCTGCTACAGTATGTACATGCTGTGCACCAGAAACTGTACCTAAAATAGCTGCTTTGTCTGAGGACAAACCTTTGCCTGCATAGTATGCTCCTCCTCCGTTAGAAAACTGTACAATAATAGGAGAGTTCACATTTTTAGCAGCTTCAAGTACAGCATTGACCGAAGTAGTACTCACTACGTTTACTGCGGGTAAAGCATAGCCTTCTTCTTTTGCTAGTTTAAATAACTTCTGAAGATCATCACCACTCACAACCCCTACAGGTATAATATCTAATGCATTTACGGACACTATAAACTCCCTTTAATTCATTATTTTACAACTATGGTTGCTGCTTTCATCAATTCGGCAACTATTTTTTCTTGTGCAAGTTTCATTTTGATACTATTTTTTGCTACAGAAAATTCTGGTATTTGCTGTGTGCTATTGGCTTTTTTAGCTGCTTCTTTTAATTTATTATATATATCTTCTGCTTCTTTGTCGGAAATAAGGGTTTCAGACATTTTTTTCTGCATCCAAAATCCTGCAAGTGCAGCTTCTTTTTCTTTTTCTGTTAATCCTGTTTTGGAAGCCGCAGTCACTAATTTTGCAGGAGCCATCATACTAATAAGTTGTTTTCTCTCTTCTGCTGGAAATTTTTCCCAAGTTTCCTTACCTTTACTCAATATTTCCAAGGCTTTATTTGCCTCTTCTAGTGTAATTTCCATACCGTTTACTGTCGCTACTGTTTCTGCCATTACAGCATTTGAAGCAAATGCCAATCCTAATATTAAAAGAATTTTTTTCATTCTATTTATGTCCTTTGTTTTTTTGTTTCATGGATAGTACCATTTATTGTTTAGAAGATTTTTATATCTACATCTTTCATGAGTCCATCTACAATCATTTTTTCAAGTATTTGTGCCTTGAGTTTATTTTTAATTTTATCAAACTCTGGTATAGCTGCTGTGTTATTATTTTCTTCTGAACGTTTTTTAAGTTGCCCATATACTCCCATGGCATCTTCGTCACTTACCTTAATTCTCATTGCTTCTTTTTGCATCCATGCACGCTGGAATATTGTATTTTTTTCTTTCTCAGATAATTCTTTTTCTGCCGCATTTAACATTAAAATAGGAACACTTAATTCTCTCAATAATCTTTCTTGCTGTGGAGCTGGAACATTATTGAAGTCTGTCATTTTACCTTGTGTTCGTTGTGTCAAATATTCATCTGCATCTTTTTTAAAAACTTTACGTCCATTCACTATCAAAAGTGTACTTGTGCTTTTTCTAATCCTGGGAACAGGTTTTGCCTTGGCATTAAAATCAACCTGACCAATATTGACAACAGATGAAGTTTCTTCTGCTTTCAACATATTATTCAAAGAATTTTTTAATGCGTCCGCAGAAGCATAGGTTACAAAAATACCAAAAAAAGCAAAGAAGAAAGCAAAGAATTTTTTCATATTACTTAGTCACATTTACTTCTGTAGATACAGTTACAATTTTAGCTTTACTTTTTAATTCTTTTGCTACTTCTGTAACCTTGGCAGTAAATTGCTGCTGCCTAAGAGAAGCAATAATTTTTTCTTTGACTTGCTCATAGGGTGCAGGTTTTGCCTCAGATTTACTCTCAAGATAAATAACATGATAACCAAACTGTGTTTTTACTGGTATTGCTGTAGCATGAGCAACTTCTAGAGCCCATACTGCTTTTGAAAACTCTGGTACCATTTGCCCTTTAGAGAAAGTACCAAGGTCTCCTCCTTTTGGTCCAGAAGGTCCTATAGACTTTGCCCCAGCAAGCTCAATAAATTTTGCCTTTAATGCTTCTGCTTCTAGGTTTTTCAAACTATCAATAACTTCTTGTGCTTCTTTTTCTTCTTTGACTAAAATATGTCTAGCATGCATAGATTCTTTTTCCATAAATTCTTTGGTATTCTTTTTATAGAATTCTTTAGCCTCGCTATCACTGACTATGGCATTATCCATTTGTTCTTGCATCCACATATTTACAAGGAGCTCTTCTTTAATCTTTTCCATATTTCTTTGAAACTCTGGTTTTTTATCTATGCCTTCTGCAGCAGCCAATTCCGTAAACAATACTTTTTCTACAAGTCTTTCTGTAACGAGTTTTTGCTCAGTAGGTGCAAGTTGAGAAAAATGTGCCTTGGGTGCAGAAGCAGTGACGAATGCTTGGGCGTCTTGTTTGGTAATGTTTTTACCATTTACTGTTACCAGTATATCTGATGCAACTACAGAAGTAGCCATAACAGTCATTGCCAATAGCGAAGTTTTTACTAATTTTACCATATTTCGAATCCTTAAATATTTCAATTTTATTGAAGGAGTATAACCCTCTTGGGTAAATCATTCATTAATGTGGTACTATTTTATTCTTACTTAGATTAGAAAAAGGTAAAGCATTATGGCTAAAATAAAAAAAGCTGCAAAAAAAGAGATAAAAGAGATAAAAAGTATCTTTTTAAAACACTATCCTCATTCTGTGACAGAATTAGATTATAAAAATCTCTATGAGTTACTTATTTCCGTGATACTCTCTGCTCAATGTACAGACAAACGTGTCAACATCATAAGCCCTGCTCTTTTTGAAGCCTACCCAAACCCAATTTCTCTAGCCAGTGCAGATCTCAATGAAGTAAAGTCCTACCTCAATACTTGCTCCTTTTTCAACAACAAAGCCAAAAATCTCATCAAAATGGCACAATCTGTCATAGAAAACTACGAAGGGGAAATACCTCTCAAGCGTGATGAACTAGTCAAATTAGCAGGTGTTGGGCAAAAAACAGCCAATGTTGTCATGATAGAGTATGCAGGTGCTAACCTAATGGCAGTAGATACTCATGTGTACCGTGTAGCACATCGTTTAGGCTTATCTGATGCCAAAACTGCCATAAAATGCGAAGAAGAATTAAGCCATAAATTCAAAACTGACCTACATCTGCTCCATCAAGCCATGGTACTCTTTGGACGCTATAAATGCAAGGCAGTCAAGCCAGACTGCGCTGGTTGCTTTATGGAAGTACATTGCAAAACAAGTCAAACTTTTAAAGTTTAAACCCTAGCTATAACCCCAAGTAAAGCCTCATAAGTTCTCTCCACCGAAGCTAAATCTACCTCTTCACGAGTAGAATGAGGGTAACGAATGGTAGGACCAATAGAAGCAAACTTCATACTGGGGTATTTTTTGGCAATGACTCCACACTCCAAACCTGCATGTATCGCCATCATTTTGCTATGCCCAAAAACTGCTTTCATCTCTTCAGATACCAAATTTGTAAAGTCTGAAATATCTGGTTTCCATGCGGGGTACTTATCTTCTACTGTCACTTCAAAACCATAAGAGTGAAACAAATCTACCGTAGATGCTGTCAATCTCTCCAAAGTATCTTCACTCATGGCTCTAGCACTACTCTGTATGACCATGGCACCTTTTTCATCTGTATGTATAATGGCTAAATTGATACTCACCTCTGGTATGCCAAGTTCGTGATTTTGCTCATGCACTCCATGCTTAAATGCTTGTATAAGCTCAAGGTTTTTTACTCCATCTTTTAAAATTTTTGCTTTTTCTTTTAAGACTCTGATGCTTACGTCTTCTTCTGCAATTAAATCTTTTTCGCTATAGACAATAGCTGCTGCATTAGCGGGTATGGAGTTTCGTCTTTCTCCTGCATATATACTCACAAGTTGCTTAACCTTATATTTGGACAAATAGCTAGAGAGTACTTTTATGGCTGAGGGTATGCCCTTGTCTATATCTACCCCCGAGTGTCCTCCTGCAAGTCCTTTGACTGCTACTTCATAGCAAAACCCTTTGGCTTCCATATATACATCTTGCTTCTTGGCAATAATGTCTGCGCCACCTGCACAGCCTATACATACTTCTGCTTCATCTTCAGAATCAAGGTTTAGCATATACTTACTTTTTAGTTCAAAAGCTACTTTATTTGCACCTATGAGTCCTATCTCTTCATCTGAAGTCAATAAAAACTCTAAGTCCAAACCCTCATCCATCACTTGCATCATCATAGCAATAGCCATGCCATTATCTGCACCCAAAGAAGCATCTTTGGCTCTCATGATGCCTTCTTGCACATAGGTTTCTATCTGCGGTGCCTTACCCATACACACCATGTCATAATGTGCCTGCAAACATAAACGAGGCTTACCTTTGGAGATAAATATATTTTTACTAACATCCACCTCTACTGTATATGCTCGCTCTTTGGAAAAAGCCACTAAAAACTCCAGCAATTCATCTGCATCTTCACTACAATGAGGTATTTGTGTAAGGGTCTGGAAATATTCTACAATAGTTGACATATCTACTCTTTTTTAGTTGATTATACTATACTGTAACAAAAAATATAGAAGCAGAACACATGACAAAAAATATCTTTTTAGCACCTATTAAAGGTTATCAATATATTTCAAAGATGCTTCCAGCGAGTTGTCGATATTATCCTAGTTGTTCAGAATATGCTTCTTGGCAATTTGAATTTAATGCTCCACACAAGGCATTTATGGCAAGTTCTTTGCGTATTTTGCGTTGTAATCAATTTTTTAAAGGAGGCATAGACTACCCGATTGTGGAGTTTAACCCTACAAAGTCTTCTTATTTGCTATGCCTTAATACCTTTTGTGGCAAAATACCTATACTCTTTTGGATAGTGCCTAAAAACACAAAAGCAGACAATAAATATTATTATATATTAAAGGATTTTAATGCAATTAAACGCAGCACTTGATATGCACCTACATCTACGAGATGCCAAAATGCTTCAAAATATTGCAAAAGCTTCTGCTCATACTTTTTCTGGTGCAATCATTATGCCAAACCTTTTGCCACCTCTAGACACAAAAGCTGATGTTCTAGCGTATAAAGAACGTATTCTTTCTGCCATAGGTGATGAAAAATTTATACCTTACATGACTTTGTTTTTTAAACCCTCTTATGATAAGGCTTTTTTAAACTCTATCAAGGATGACATTACAGCAATCAAACTCTACCCTGCAGGCATCACAACCAACTCCGAAGATGGAGTATCTGGTTTTGATATTGATGAACTAACTCCTGCACTTTCTGCCATGTCTGAACTTAATATTCCTCTGTGCGTTCATGGTGAAACCAATGGTTTTGTTATGGATAGGGAAGCAGAGTTTGTTCCTATTTATGAAAAACTAGCCACTGCTTTTCCTGATCTCAAAATTATCATGGAGCATATCACTACCAAAGCTAGTGCAGAAGCATTAGATAAATATAAAAATCTTTATGCCACAATCACCGCACATCACCTTATTATCACCTTAGATGACGTGGCTGGAGGGTCATTAAAGCCCCATCTTTTTTGCAAACCCATTGCAAAACGTCCAGAAGATAGAGAAGCTCTACTTAAACTTGCTTTAAGCGCACACCCTAAGGTAATGTTTGGTTCAGATTCTGCACCACACCCCAAACATGCAAAAGAGTCTTGTGGCTGTGCTGCAGGTGTATTTACTGCACCTATTGCCTTACAAATTTTAGCCGAATTATTTGAAAAATATCAAGCACCAAAAGATAAACTTCAAGCATTTATATCAGATAATGCCAAACGAATCTATGGCATAACTCCTCTTAGCAAAACTGTTATCTTGGAAAAAAAACCTTTTACTGTTCCTCTTGAATATAATGGTGTAGTGCCTATGTATGCGGGAGAAAAGTTAAATTATAGCATCAAAGAGATTTACAATGATTAGCCAACTAGAAGCCTTTGAAAAGGGACATAAAGCTTTTCAAAAAGTTAAATTTAAACAAAGTAAAGAACGTTATAAAAAACTTGTCTCAGAAGGGCAAAATCCAAAAGCACTTTTTATTGGCTGTAGTGATTCACGTGTAATGCCCGCGATGATTACAGGCTCAAAAGCAGGGGATCTTTTTATTGTAAGGAATATTGGTAACTTTGTTGCACCATACAATCCAAAATCAGATTATCATGCCACTGCTTCTGCTATAGAATATGCTGTTAGTATCTTGGAGGTTTCAGATATTATTGTTTGTGGTCATTCTCACTGTGGGGCAATTGCATCTTTATTTAAAAATATTCCAAAAACAAAAGAAAATATACATACTGTCAAATGGCTAGAACTCGGCTTAGAGGCAAAAAAAGTTGCCCTTTTAGCTCATAGAAATTCTAGTAAAGAAACTATGCTTCGATATACAGAAAAAATGTCCGTAGTCTATCAGATAGATAATCTCTTGACCTATCCAGCTGTAAAAAGAAGGGTCTATGAAGGCACACTATTCTTGCATGGCTGGCACTATAACATTGAAAATGGTAACATTGAGTACTATGATGATGAAAATTATGAATTTAAAGCACTTACTCAAAAATAATTGGCTAATATAGAAAGATAAGGCAAAAAGGGAATTTATGCTTGCAAATAATATTGAAGAACTCATAGGCAATACACCTTTGGTAAAAATCAACACACTTTCTAAAGAATCAGGCACAAATATATTAGGTAAATGTGAATTTATGAACCCTACTTCTTCTGTCAAAGATCGTATTGCTTTTAATATGATTAATGAGGCTCTAAAATCTGGTGATATAGATGAACATACAACTATTATAGAACCAACTTCTGGTAATACCGGTATAGGTTTAGCTGCTATTTGTGCAGCTAAAGGATTAAAACTTTTACTCACTATGCCTGAATCTATGAGTATAGAACGACGTAAATTACTAACGCACTTAGGCGCCAAGCTTGTATTAACTCCTGCTGCGGAGGGCATGGGTGGAGCTATTGCAAAGGCAGATGCTTTAGAAAAAGAACTCAAAAATGCAAAAGTACTACAGCAGTTCAATAATCCTCACAATCCAGAGATACACAAAAAAACAACTGCTCTTGAAATCCTAAAAGACACAAATAATCATCTTGATATTTTTGTCGCTGCTGTAGGAACAGGAGGAACTCTTTCTGGCAGTGGTGAAGTTATGAAAAATTCTCTTCCTGACTTGGAAATCATTGCTGTAGAACCTAGCACTTCTGCAGTATTACACGGAGAAGCATCTGGACCACACAAAATACAAGGTATCGGTGCAGGTTTTATACCTAAAATACTCGATACAGATATTTATAACGAAGTCATTACTGTAAGTAATGAAGAATCTTTTGCCATGGCACAAAGAGTTGCCAGAGAAGAAGGACTACTCATTGGTATCTCATCAGGAGCAAATCTTCATGCTGCATACCTAGTAGCAAATAGACCAGAAAATAAAGGTAAAACTATTGTTACCATACTTTGTGATACGGCTGAACGCTATCTATCTACGGAGCTTTTTGACAGCTAATGTCCAAAATACTTCTTTTTGAAACAATTAAAATTGAAGATGGAAAAATATTTAATCTTCCTTACCATCAAGCGCGTTTAGATAAAAGTAGCAAAACGCTCTGGAATCCAAGAGATACAAATATAATTTTGTCTTCTATTATTGACCCTCCCAAGAAGGGCTTGCATCGTTGTCGTGTATGTTATTCAAATACTCTTCACAGCATAGAGTACATTCCTTATATTTACAAAGAAATAAAAACTATCAAAATTGTTTCTGCATCTATAGACTATGCTTTCAAATATGTGGATAGAACAGAAATAAATGCTCTGCTTGCACTTCATACACAAGCAGATGATATACTTATAGAAAAAAACGGCTATCTCAGCGATACTAGCATTGCCAATATTGCTTTTTACGATGGGAGTAAATGGTTTACGCCTAGCAATCCTTTACTCGAGGGTACCATGCGAAATAAACTTATCTCTGAAGGTTTTTTACATACAAAAAAAATTAAAAAAGAAGAGATAAATAATTACTCGCAAGTAGCTCTAATGAATGCTATGCTAGGATTTAAAATAATATCTGATTTAAAAATAAGGTAGTACTATGACCATAAACCTTTTGCAAACACCTGAATATCGTGAACTTATGTCCATACATATTTCACAAACCATAAGTTATTTATTTAAACAAAATCAAGAATTTTCTATAGCTTGTGATCTTAAATACACTACTTTTTCACCGCTCTTGCCTACAGAAATAAGTAATTCTTTTAAAGAAACTGTTCTTTTTGTTATTAGTGGCTATACATTTGAAATGGCAGGAATGGATGAAGAATATTTTACATTTGAAGCAGGGTTTGGAAATGATAATTTTGGCTCCACAGTTACCATACCTCTACTTGCAATTAAACAAGTCTTTTTAGGAGATAACCCCATTGTTCTAAATTTATCTAATCCTGTCTTAGAAGAAGAAAAATATAAAACTACCAAAAAGACCTCAAGAAAATCCTCTATGGAAGCTTTACTTAACAACCCTGAGAATAAAAAGCTTTTACAGAAAAATAAATCTTAGCAATGTCCTGATAAAATATAATTTACTACTTTATCTACATATGCATTATGTTTATTGTCTTTAGAATACACAATAAAATACTTACGTGTCATTGTATATCCTCTAAGCTTTGCCTCAAAAAGATCTCCATTCGCAAGTTCGTCCAATATAGCTTGTCTTGAGATAATAGACACTACTGGCTTTTCTAGATTTTTATCACTCTTTTTAATTGTCTGCAGTACTGCTGTAGTATTACTAACTTCCGATAAGACATTAAAGCTTTTACATGATACGCCTAATTCTTCAAAAACTTCAGAAACAACTTTTCTAGTATAAGATTCTTCATCTCTACATATCCATGAAAAATCATAAAGCTCTTCTGTTTTGAGTGTTTTAGATATAGGCACATTAGAGACAACTACCAACTCATCTTCAAGCCATTCTCTATAAATCAGTTCATTGTCCATAACCGGTGACTCTATCAGACCTACGTCTAATTTTCTATCTTTTATTTTTTGGACAATTTGCTCACTTAAATCTATGCTTAATTTAATATCATTTGAAATAGCTTCACCAATAGTATTAAGGCATTGCCCAGGTATAACATATGTTCCTATAGTATAAGAAGCACCTAATCTAAAGGTAATTTCTTTATTGATAATTTTCAATATATCTTGCTCTGAACTATGAATCTCTTTTTCTAATCTAGCAGCTATTTTATAGAGTTCATCTCCTTCTTTTGTGAGCTTAATACCATTTTTTTTACGTTCTATAACTTTTACAGCAAGATATTTTTCTATAAATTTAATTTGTTGGGTTACCGCTGGTTGGGAGATACCTAGTTTAGCCGATGCTTTAGAAAAACTTCTTTCGCGCGAAACAGTTAAAAAAGTTTCTAATTTTACAAAATCTTTTAGCATTTAGAGTCCTTATGTTTTACATTATATGATTGGTATAAATTAATATTGTCATTATATCAGATTATACTTAAATATACATAAGGAATTCTTATTTTCTTGATTAGTTTAAATTTTTATTGCAATAAATAAGCAAAAGCTATAACCCAATCAGCCCAAACTGGAGAGTTTTCTACTTCTATATTATTTTGCTGCATATCTTGAACCAGCATAATAGAAAATTCTCCAGAAAGGCTAAGTGAGAATCGTAATACATTATCAATCTCTTCTTGGCTAGGGTTACTTAGTAGCATATTGACTAAACCAATCGTTAATGCCATGAGCACTTTAGTATCTTTGCTTTCAAAATCTACAGGTTTTCCCTCTAAAATACTTTGTAGATCAGGTAAACTATTCATAACTTTTTTAAAACTTAAATATCCAACTGCTGCTTCACGTCCTATGGCTCCAGCAATACTATCTAGCATCAAAGTAGTATCTATTTCTGATTTAACAATATTATCTACGTATTCCCATGACCTTGGTGTGGCAAAAGATTTTTCATTCGAAGTAGCATCAAAAGTAAATAGCATAGATTTGTCATAAGCCAAATATGCCACAATTGACATATCTAGCTTCACTCCATAAGCCCATATTTTCCAATCTTCAAAATCTACCTCCATTTCAAAGTGCACAAAACGATTGGCTAGAGGTGCTGACATTTTATATACTATCCCTCTGTCATTTTCCCTGTTACCTGCTGCGATAATACTCCAGCCTTCTGGCAATTCATATTCTCCTACTTTTCTATCTAATATGAGCTGATAGGCAGAAGCTTGCACCGCAGGAGGAGCTGTATTTATTTCATCTAAAAACAAAATACCTTTAGAACCTTTTTTTGAAGGCAAAAAGCTTGGTTTTGCCCAAACACCTTCATTTGTTTCTGCATCAAAAAAAGGAATGCCTTTTAAATCTGTTGGGTCCAAAAGCGACAAACGTAAGTCAATAAAGTCCAAACCCTGTCTTTTGGCTATATTTTTGACGATAGAGGATTTACCAATACCAGGTGCTCCCCAAATAAAGACGGGGAGTTTTTTTGTAATTAGTTGACTAACTACTTTTGTTATATCACTAGCTTTCATTTAAACCTCTCATTTTAAAATTGAACTGATTTTTTATCATAATCAAGTACTGTTTCATATTCTCTTACAAAAATCTGATTTTGCGCAAGTTCATTCTGTAAACGTGTATCAACTTTTAATACATCTAATAACTCTATAGGCACAGAGCTATTAGAAGCCATACTCTTATATATGTCAAACTCATCTCTAGCAAACAATTCACGCAATATACCTTCAGGGGTACTTGTATTATGTGCCAATGCCAGTATAACTTCTGGGTCTTTATGTTTCTCATATATCATACGCAACATATGCTCAGACATAGATGGATTCAATGCTAAATATTTTAAGCTTATGGGCCAACCTTGCGTATAAATACTATTTAGCTGTTCCAAAGATAATGTTTTATTGGCTGCTAAATGACAAATAAGCATTTCATTTTCTCTACAAATAAGCCTATCTATAACAGTCGATTCCAAAGATTCATTAGCTCCCAATGTTGCAAAAAGTTGCGCTTCAAAATTACAATTATCTATAAGATCTAAGCGTTCTTTATTAATGTTTTGTAGCAAAAGCAAGTATTGTATTGTTTTTTCTTTTTTTTCTAACAATGCTAAAAAAAGCGTATCACTAATTTTATTATTAGTAGCCAATGCTTCGTGAATATCTTCAGAGTTTTTTGCCATCAATGCTTCCAATAGTTCTAAATCAACACAATGGTTACAAGCTAGGGCAATATTAATTTTTTGCCTTCTAAAACCTATAAGCCTCTTAATGACTTCTTGATCTATGTGTATATTACGAGCAATAGCTTCTTGGAGTGTGACCTTTTCTTTGCCACGTATCAAAAATGTAAAATTTTGAAAACGAGTAAGTGCCAAAAGTAATTTGGGATTTGTAGATTCTGTAGCCAAGCGTCTCAGAGTTAAATACGAATATAATAAATCTGTTTCATTTGGCTTAATATCTATATATCTACGCAAGGTGTACATAATCACATCACGGTCATTTCTATTGTCTTCATCTTCATCTTGCCATTCATATAGCATCAATAACTTAACAAACAAGCTTTCTGTAATATTAGGGTTGCCTAAAAACTTAAAAATACGTGCCTGATCATTAGAAAGTTTTATTCCCATTAAAAGTTCATTATCATTAATACTCTTAGAAAATAATTTTTCAAATTCATCCAAACTAAAAGATGGCACTTTAGCACTATATGCCTCATTGGAAATATCTTCTTCTACTGGGTTTAAACTAAATTGTTCCACACTAAGCACAACCGTTTTGTCATAACTTTTTTTCATAGAAATATTATACTTTTTAAGAAAACGGGCTATCTCTTCTGTTGAAAAAAGATTTTCTCTACCTAGAAATAAAAAAGATTTTCCTTCTGAAGCGGTTAATAGTTCTTCTAGTGTGCTTATCATAACTATACTATAGCATATTGGATTTAAAATAGGAGTTAATTAGTCTTATTTAAAATTCAAAAAGGACAAAAATTTAAATATGTCTAGATTAATATAAAATATCTTTACTTCTTGAAGCTAATCTAAGGTAGAGTATATTTAAAGGAAGATTATGAAAATACAGCTATTGACTGCGACTTTATTACTATTTTTATTAGGAGCTTGTGGCAACACACCTAACCTTGATTATGCCAATGAGTATCTTTCTTTACAATTAGGCAAAGAACCTTTGCGCATACATGGAAAAGAACAAAAGAAATACAAAGAGAATTTTTCTACTCTATTTTTGACGCAACGATTGTTACGTTTAGATGATGGTTCTCTTCTTATGTATGAATATGCCCAAACCGATATGCAATATCAGTTCGATCCTATAACAACAAGAAGTATAGAAATTATCTTTGATACAAGAAGTATTAAAAGAATATATGAAAAAGATTTTTTATTTGCCTACCAACTTGTTTTGAGCGACAATCGCATACTTAATATTATTGTTTCTCAGGGTTTCGACCAAGAACTCATTATGCTTTATGGCATGAGCACAAATAAACTCAATCAAATACTCAGAACTTTAGATCCAGACGCTACTCAAGCTTCTTATCACAATGTAATTAACCTTAAAAATGAAAATAATCCATTACTTAGTAAATGGACTACGATAAAGGTACATCTTGCTCCATTAGTGGTTCCTCTAAGGATTTTTGGTAGATTTTAGACCTTATTTCTTTTGATATAAGCTTATCAGTATAAAAATAAGGTACAATAGTTTCGATGAAAGATGAGTTCCGAGTTCATCTATCGTGTGTTAAGTGTTAGACTAGACCCCGAAAGACTCTCTCTGATTTGGATTCCACTTAAATTTTTAAGTGAAAATTATTACCCAAAGGTACAAAAATATGGCAACATTAGTAAACGGAACTGTTAAATGGTTCAACGACGAAAAAGGTTATGGATTTATCCAACAAGAGAATGGTGGAGATGATGTATTCGTACACTTCCGTCAGGTAAACAATGAGTCTGGTGGACGTGTAACACTAAGCGAAGGTCAAGCAGTAACATTTGAAATTGGCGAAGGTCAAAAAGGCCCACAAGCCGAAAATGTAACACCACTTTAACAGTATTTTGTAGGCTTTTTGGCCTACGAAACCTCATTTTCTTCCTCTAATAATTTACTTTGATATCTTTATCATAAGCTATTTCAAACAATACTTCTATTTTTTTCATTTCATTTGCTTTTAAACTTATTTTCATCTCTATCTCGCCATTTTTGAGCACCTTATAGTTTACTTTAGGACCAACACTTAAAAGTTTTACTTTTATTTCCTCTGTGCTAGAGCTAGGTATGCGTTCTATGAGAGTAAGTGTTTTTACTTTATCAGATTTATTTATAAGGCTAAGCGTATAGCCATCTTTTTTACGAGCAGTACCTCCAAATATTCCTGTTTCACGTTCTTTTTTTACTATAGGCTTACGTTGTATTTTGATATCTTTTTCTTTTTGTGTGTAAATAGTGTATGTTTTTTTATGATATTCTCCTGTAGCATTTTCATTGAGCATTTTCCCATCTGTTTTTACCTTCCACCTATTTGCATCTATCTGATACTTAGGTTCAAAAGAACACACTTCAAATGCCTGAGTATCTACATAAGGGTAGGCACGTATCTCGCAAGACAAAGCTGCTTTCCATGTTAATACTTGTGCCTCTAGCGCTAAACCTGTAGATGGTAATGTAAGATTTGTTATTTTGTACTCTCTAGCATTTTCATAACTTACCAAAGGTTCAACAGGAGCTATATCACCACCCATAATATCAGATTTTGCCATTGCCTTATAATTTTTAGATACTCTTTTGGGTCTTTCTTTATGTTTTCTTGCTACCCAAGGATAAAAATGTATAGGATTCACATACTGTGAAGCTCTACGGTAATAAAACATTGCTGTATCTGCTTTTATGTCAATACCTGAGCGGTTAACTATACTAAGGTTTTGTATTACCGTAATTTCTTTATCTTTTATGTTTGCTTCATAGGCAGTAGAAAATTGCACAAGCCCTCTTCTTAGGCTTAGTTCTATTTCTTTTTTGCACATTTTTATACTTTGCCTTGCTTGTTTGTCCGATGTTTGTTTTTTAAAAATATTTTCCAGACGAAGGCTCTCCTGACTAAATGCCAATTCCCTGCTAGCCAAAGCACTCTGCTCTTTGGCTAAAAGTCTAGCCGACTCTATGGCAGAAGCTGCATCAAAGCTAGTAGGTTTAGGTAGAGAAATAAGTTGTGTTAGTGCCTTAATATTTTCTAGTGTATCTTGCACTTTCCTTTCTGCCTTTTTCATGTGTATAAACTCTTTACATAGGCGTTCTTCAGGAGGACATGAAGTCATCACAGAGATGCCCATACTTACTCCCTCACACTTTGCACTCACGCCTTGAGTAAAGCCTATATAGTTATTTTCTGCTGTGAATTGGTATAGAGTCTTATCTTGATACACAGCCAAAGAAGAGGCATAAGATACATTCCATGCCAAAATTAAGGCAAAAAATAATTTTAAAAATGTCATAATAATCCTTTATATTTTAGGGTAATTATAGGACACTTTGGTTAGCAGATTGTAAATGGTTTTTTTTCTCTAGGTATTCATAAATAGCTTTTACCTCTTCATCTGTTAAATAATAACGAGGCATAATTTTATGGTAAGTATTAACAGACTTTATCATAACTTCTAATGTATCTTTTCTAATGTCTGAGCCTTCGATGGTTTTTTTGCCTTGTTTATCTTTATATTCAGCAATTATCTTTCCTTCTCCACTAATGCCATGACATTTTGCACAACTTACTCCACGTGGATTATTATAAAGCATTTCACCATATTCATAATCAGAGATAAAACTTTCCTCTGCCCACAAAAGCATAGGCAGCATAAACCATATTATTTTCACTCTATGACTCTCCATAAACTAATTTTGATATAATACCTAAAAAATTATAAGGGTATCTCTTATGCAACTTATAGATGGCAAAACCTTAGCTACAAAAATACAAAGCTCTATAGCCCAAGAAGTAGAGCAACTCAAGCAAGTAAAGAACATCGTACCTGGACTAGCTGTTATCCTTATAGGGGACGATACTGCCAGTCATGCTTATGTCAAAATGAAAGCAAAAGCTTGTGAGCAAGTAGGCTTTTATTCTATTACACACCATATGCCAGATACTATTAGCCAAGAAGAAATCATTGCCACAATAAAAATGATGAATGAAAATCCTCGTATAGATGGTATCTTAGTGCAACTTCCTTTACCAAAACATGTCGATACTGACAAAATACTAGAAGTCATAGAACCTCAAAAAGATGTTGATGGTTTTCATGCCTATAATGTCGGGCGCTTGGTAACAAACTTAGAGTCTTTTGTCGCATGCACTCCCTTGGGTGTCATGAAGTTATTTGAGGCATACCATATTGACCTCAAAGGCAAAGACATTTGTGTCGTAGGTGCAAGCAATATCGTAGGAAAACCCATGGCTGCCTTGCTTCTAAATGCTTATGCCACAGTAACCATCACTCATATACATACCAAAGATCTCAAATCACATACAAGTAAAGCAGATATTATCATTGTGGGTGTGGGTGTGGCAAAACTTATAAAAGAAGATATGGTAAAAGAAGGTGCTATAGTAATTGATATTGGCATGAATCGCATGGAAGATTCTTCACTCGTAGGAGATGTAGATTTTGAAAATGTTAGCCCCAAATGTGCCTATATAACACCTGTGCCAGGTGGTGTCGGGCCTATGACTATCGCCATGCTCTTAAGTAACACACTCAAAGCCGCACAAGGAAGACTATAATGATGAAATTTTTACGAGCTTTTGGACGTTTTTCTTCTACTTGGACGGGTACTATTATTATCGTTCTTTTTCTTATATTTTTTGTAGCACAATCTTTTGTCATTCCTTCTGGCTCTATGAAACGCACACAACTTATAGGAGATTTTCTTTTTGCCAAAAAGTTTTCTTATGGTATCCCTATTCCTCATTTACCCTGGCTGGAAATACCACTCTTGCCAGACTTTAACAACAATGGGCATCTCATAGAAGGCTCGCGCCCAAAAAGAGAAGATATTGTTATTTTTCGTAACCCCATTACTCCTAAAATTCACTTTGTAAAACGTTGTGTGGCTGTAGGTGGTGATGAAATACTCTATGATAATCAAAAATTATATATTCACTTTCATGATATGCAAGATCTAAATAGCATAAAGGCCAAGTACCCTCATGCAAAAATTGTAACACTTAGAGATAAACTATGGGTACTCAATCCTTATATGGATAAATACCCAGGGATTCAGTATAAACCAGAATACTCAGGCAATTCATTTGAACTTTTAGTCCAAAGTTACAATGCAAATAAAAATATAGATATGACACCTATATATGTAGAAGAATTGGGCATTAATCTATTTTACAAAAAAGTAGAAGCAGATCATTATTATATGGTAGGCGACAATAGGGATAATTCAAATGATAGTCGCTTTTGGGGCTCTGTGTCTTACAGATTAATTGTAGGGAAGCCTTGGCTTATTTATATGAGTATAGAGTTCCGATCTTATGATCAAGTTTTTCATTCTATTGGTGGGGGCAGAGATTATGATAAACTACATCGTATTTGTCATAATATAGATATTAGCTCAAAAGAATGTGAAACACTATGGAATCAACAACTCTATACTATTAGATGGGGACGTGTCGGAAGACGTATAGAGTCTTTAGAACTTGAAGCACCTATAGAATAAAAGGATACATTATGTCAAAAAAATTCTACATTGCAACAGACCATGCAGGATATGCACTCAAAGCTTATGTCAAAGATTTTATAAGCAACCTAGGCTATAAAATCATAGACCTTGGTCCAGATTCAGCCGACCGCGTAGATTACCCAGATTTTGCTAAAAAATGTGCAGAGGCAGTCCTAGCAGACGAAGGAAGCTTTGGCATACTCATCTGTGGTACAGGCGTAGGCATAAGTATCTCAGCTAATAAAATAGTGGGTATCAGAGCAGCACTTTGTCATAACGGCTATACTGCTAAACTAAGCAGACAACACAATGATGCAAACATACTTTGTTTTGGTGAACGTGTTGTAGGCAAAGGTGTTATAGATAATATGATAGAAACTTTTGCCAGTACAGAATTTGAAGGTGGCAGACATGAAGGGCGTGTTGCAAAAATAGAAAGTTGCACCTTTGGTGATAACTTATGAAAGAATATATAAAATAAGGCAGGATCAATGACAACACTCACACAAGAAGATAAAGAAATTATCTTATCTAGCATTAGAGATATCCCAGATTTTCCAAAACCAGGTATCGTATTTAAAGATATTACTACTTTACTTTCCAATCCAAAAGCATACAATACCCTTATGAATCATTTAGAAAATAGGTACAAAAACTATAAGCTAGACTATATTGCCGGTATAGACGCCAGAGGGTTTATATTTGGGGCGGCACTTGCAGATAGGCTTGGTGTAGGATTTGTGCCTGTACGCAAAAAAGGCAAGCTCCCCTACACTACTGTAGCAGAAAAATATAGTCTAGAATACGGCTTTGATGAAGTAGAAATACATATAGACGCTTTTAAATCAAAGTTAAATCCAGAAGGAAAAAATGCAAAAGTACTCCTGATAGATGACCTTATAGCCACAGGTGGCACAGCCAAGGCTGCTTCAAGCCTTATAGCCAAGGTTGGAGCAGACTGCGTAGAGGTGTGCTTCATTATGGAACTGAGCTTCTTGCAAGGTCGTAAAGACATAAACTTTCCTGTATATTCAGTACTAGAAATAAATTAAAATACCTGCCTTAAGCCCATATTGCACAACAAATACACAAGATAAATGATATTCTGCTTCACTATATAAAAAGGATCAAATATGTTTAAACGTTTTATGGTATCGATACTAGTAATTAGTGGGACTATGTTGTTTGCGGGGAATGGTATCTATAAGGTTTCGGCAAAAAAAGACTTTTCTTCTGCACTCAAATCTCTAACGCACACCTTAGACAAGCAAAACCTATATATTATTTCAAAAGCAAACATAAGTTCTACGCTAAAGCGTATGAAAAATAAACTAGGTGCAGACTATAACAAGCAACATTTTGACAGCGTTACTAGCATTATATTTTGTAATCCTTTTTATGCCAACGAAGTGATGAATCTTGATCCAGATATGATGGCTCTTTGTCCACTTAAAATTATGCTAATGGAAAAAAATGGAAAAACTACTGCCCTTTTTGTTCTACCCACAACTCATGCAAGCAAGAGCTCTGCAAAAAAAGTTTTGAAAGAAATAGAAAACAAGGTCAAAAAAGCACTAAAATCTGCAGGTTTTAAATAAAATAGGGTCTATATTAGACTTAAGTCATTAAGCTAAGATAAGCTTTATCATCTAAGGGTAACTTATAACCTGCTATACGATATAATTTTATCCAATAACACATCAAGAGAAATATATGGATTTACATCACACTATTTATATACCAAAACCTAGCCCGCATGACCCCGATGAAAATGGACATTTTGCTGCAAACTCCCAAGACAAAGTAAGCTTTGGTGGACGCTATGTACCGGAGACACTTATGCCCACACTTGAACAACTACGTCTTGATTATGAAAAAGTACGTTTTGACAAAGATTTTTGGTCAGAAGTGGATCACTACTATAAGCACTTTGTAGGACGTCCTTCTTCTTTATATTTTGCAGAAAACCTTTCTAGAGAACTAGATGCAAAAATATACCTCAAGCGTGAAGACCTAAACCACACAGGCGCACACAAGATAAACCATACAGTAGCCCAAGCAGTTCTTGCCAAAAGACTTGGCAAGAAAAAAGTTATCGCAGAGACAGGTGCTGGGCAGCATGGTGTAGCTACTGCTACAGTAGCTGCTCTTTTTGGGCTAGAATGTGAAGTATTTATGGGTGCAAAAGATGTAGCACGTCAAGAATTAAATGTTTTCAGAATGAAGCTTCTTGGAGCAAAAGTACACTCAGTAGAATCTGGTAGTCGCACACTTAAAGATGCTATGAATGATGCCATACGTCATTGGGTAACCCACGCACGTGACACATACTACATCATAGGTACAGTCGCAGGGCCTCACCCCTACCCTATGATGATACGAGATATTCAAAGTATTATTGGCTGGGAAGCCAAAGAACAGCTAGATATAGCTGAGGGATGCTTGCCTGATAAAGTGATTGCCTGTATTGGTGGTGGCTCTAATGCTCTTGGCATATTTAACCATTTTCTAGAAGATAAAGATGTAGAATGTATTGGTATAGAAGCTGGTGGACTTGGACTTGATTCAAAGCATGGCTGCTCATTAGAAAAGGGTAGTCCTGGCGTACTTCATGGACAACTAAGCTATCTTCTCCAAGATGAAGATGGACAAATACAAGAAGCTCACTCTATTTCGGCTGGACTTGACTACCCAGGTATTGGGCCTGAACATGCATTTTTAAAAGAAAATAACATTGTAACCTATGACCATATCACAGATGATGAGGCTTTGGATGCTTTTGTTTGGCTTTCTCAAGCTGAAGGAATTATCCCTGCTTTTGAAAGTTCACATGCCATAGCTTATCTGAAAAAAATGAAAGCCGAAGAAATAAAAGGTAAAACTATCTTGCTAAACCTTTCTGGGCGAGGAGACAAAGATATGATTCAAGCTCAAGACATTTTAAAAGATAAATTTAACTAAAAGGACATACTATGAATTTTGAACTTACCATACTTCCTTTATCGGATATTAGATCTGATTTAGAAGTCATTATTATCATAAATAAAAACTTAAAACACCATTTTGTACAAGACAAAAAATTACTTAAACGTGCAGGTTTTTCTTGTGAGCAAGATGAAACTTGCCTACTTATAGAAAAAAATAGACTTTATGTAGGGGCTCAATCTCTTAAAGGTGCTGCAATAAGAACAGCTGCTGCTGCTGCCATAAAAGCATTAAAAGACACACAATATAAGTCTCTTAAAATAGCCACATATACGAACAAAGGTTGCACCTATACCTTGCGTGCTATGGTAGAGGGTTTGATTCTTGGGTCTTATAGCTTTGAAACTTATAAAAGTAAAAAAAATAAAAATAAAATAAAAGATATTACTATATCTCTTGAAGAATACAAACAACATAAAATCAAAATAGAAAAAGCATCTTTTGTCATACATAAAGCGCAAATCATTGCAGATGCTACTAACTTTACTCGAGATATTGTAAATACAACACCTGATGACTGCTATCCTGACGTAATGGCAAGTATAGCCGAAGGTTTGGCTGAAGATACAGGACTAAAGTGCAATATACTAAAACCTAAAAAACTCCGTAAGGAGAAAATGGAAACACTCTTGGCAGTTGCGCGTGCAAGTCGCCATAAACCTAGAGTGATTCACTTAACGCACAAACCAAAAGGTGCAAAAAAAATTATCACCCTTGTGGGGAAAGGGCTTACCTATGATAGTGGTGGATTAAGCTTAAAGCCTGCCGATTATATGGTCACAATGAAGTCTGATAAAAGCGGAGGTTCGGCAGTATTGGGCATCATGAAGGCTGTGGCTGAAATGAATTTACCCATAGAAGTACATGGTTTTGTTGGAGCTGTTGAGAATATGATAGGTGGAGATGCCTATAAGCCAGATGATGTACTAGTAGCCAAAAATGGAAAAACCATCGAAATACGTAATACCGATGCAGAAGGTCGCTTGGTCTTAGCAGATGTACTTTCTTATGCACAACAAGAAGTCAAGGCAGACTATATCTTTGATTTTGCTACGCTTACTGGGGCATCTGTTGTGGCAGTAGGGCACTACACTTCTTCTATTATGAGTCATAGTAAAAAAGTAAAAAAGTTGCTCGTCAAGGCAGCAAATCAATCAGGAGAACTTGCTACTGCTCTAGATTTCAATCCTTATTTAAAAAAGACTATCAAGTCTGAAATAGCTGATATTTGTAATATTTCCAATACACGCTACGGAGGGGCTATTACGGCTGGACAATTTTTATCTGAATTTATTGATAAAAAGCACACAAATAAATGGGCACACATAGATATAGCAGGCCCTGCTTTTGTAGAACATCCTTGGGGAGAAAACCCTCATGGTGCTTCGGGGGCTGGCGTAAGACTTATGGTTAAGCTTCTTGAAAAACTAGTCAATACAAAAACAGAAAAGAAAGGCAAATAATGGGATTAGGCATTGGACTTGTAGGATTACCAAATGTAGGAAAATCTACTACTTTTAACGCACTTACAAAGGCACAAAATGCAGAGAGTGCCAACTACCCCTTTTGTACCATAGAGCCTAACAAAGCTGTGGTGCCTGTACCGGACAAAAGACTTGATGTCTTAGCAGACATCGTCAAACCTGAAAAGATACAATACTCTACTTTAGACTTTGTAGATATCGCAGGGCTTGTGGCAGGTGCTAGCAAGGGAGAAGGGCTTGGTAACAAGTTTTTAGGAAACATTCGTGAGACAGAGGTCATACTGCACATTGTACGTTGTTTTGAAGACCCAAACATCGTACACACAGAAGGTAGCATAGACCCCATACGTGATGTAGAGATCATAGAACAAGAGCTACTTTTTGCTGACATTGATGCCGTACTAAAACGTATAGATATGCTAAAGAAAAAAGCAAGAGGTAATGACAAAGATGCCAAAGAACAGCTAGAAGTAGCTGAAGCACTTTTAGCACACATAGAAGATGGTGCACCTGTTTCTACTTTTTCAGAGACGCAAAGTGATGGCTTCTTAGCACTAAACAAAGACTTACGCCTTTTAACGTCTAAGCCTATCATCTATGGGGCAAATGTAGATGAAGATGCTTTAAGTCAAGACAATGTTTTTGTGGAACAGCTGAGAGTCTATGCAGATGAAAGAGACTCAGAGGTCATTAAACTTTGTGCTAAAGTAGAAGAAGATATGGTGGATTTTGAAGATGATGAAAGAGATGAAATGCTCACAGACCTTGGAGTAGAAGAGTCTGGACTAGAGCAGATTATCCACAAAGGTTTTGCAAAACTTGGCCTAGAAAGCTACTTTACCGCAGGTGTCAAAGAAGTGAGAGCTTGGACCATACGTCAAGGCACCACAGCACCTAAAGCTGCCGCAGTCATACATAATGACTTTGAAAAAGGTTTCATCCGAGCAGAAGTCATCTCTTATGAAGACTATGTATCTTGCGGGGGAGAGTCTGCGGCCAAAGATGCAGGAAAAAATAGACTTGAAGGCAAAGAATACATCGTGCAAGATGGCGATGTGATGCACTTTAGATTTAATGTGTAAATGACTTAAAAATACCAAAGGATAAGACATGAAAAATATATTAGCATTTTCTGTATTGGCTTTATTGCCCTTTTTTTTTACAGCTTGCGATAGTAAAAAAGGGGCTTTTTTAGAAACATCTATCAGCCAAAATGACCACAAAACAACAGTAGCCAAGCTAGAAAAGCTCATAAAAGAAAAAGGACTTACGCACTTTTCCACCATCGACCATACAGCCAATGCTAAAGGCGTAAAAATGGACTTAAAGCCTGAGACTCTTGTAGTATTTGGCAACCCAAAAATGGGTACGGTACTCATGCAATGCAACCCTTCTATGGGCATAGACTTGCCTTTACGTATGCTCTTTACTACTGACTATGAGGGTATCACTAGCATTACTTACACCAACCCAGAATACTGGTCACTAAAGCATAATATCAAAGATAAAAATTGCTTACGTGTACTAAACAAAGCCAAAGTAGCCCTAAGAAACCTTGCTCAAGCAGCAGGAAGTAAGTAAGCATGCAGAAAAAAAATATGCACCCTAAAGAGATTAGCCTAAGCACCAACGAGATACTCTACCGCATTTCTAAAGCACTTAAACTTTCAGAAGAAGAACTACTTCAGACCTACGCTCTTGAAAACTTTCCCATGGATGCTAAAGGCTTAAAGTCACTACTAGCACGACGACAAGACAAGCACTTTAAAGCTTGTTCTTACGAAGAGTTAGGTGTATTTTTAGATGGTCTTGTAAGCCTAAAACGAGGTCCAAGTCCTAAAAAGGAAGAGCCTAAAGAAGCTCTATCCTTAAGTAATAACCTTATACTCAAAAAACTCCGCATCGCAGCAGAACTAAAAGAAGCCGAGATAGAGATTATCTTTTCGCTTGCAGACATAACCTTAAGCAAGCAACAACTCTC
>Ga0164313_10001151_pt1 | contig 23124 bp, 26 predicted proteins | sample GuaBasSedimGuay4_FD_113735 | JGI IMG/M metagenome (GOLD analysis project Ga0164313, IMG submission 113735) | Subseafloor sediment microbial communities from Guaymas Basin, Gulf of California, Mexico - Guay4, Core 4569-4, 0-3 cm | ecosystem: Environmental > Aquatic > Marine > Hydrothermal vents... | reverse complement strand
TTCAGCCACATCAAGAGCATCGTCTAGCTCGACACCAAGATACCGTACTGTACTATCTAAATTGCTGTGTCCTAACAGTAATTGGATGGCTCTAATGTTCTTGATTTTTTGATAAATTAGCGACACTTTGGTACGTCGTATTGATTGAGTGGCGTACTCATAAGGATCTAAGCCTATTTCCACTAGCCAGGTTTTTAATAGTCGAGCATATTGTCGAGTCGTTATATGATCAGATTTATGAAATCTGCTTTTAAACAAATAGTCAGTGTATGACAGATTTTGACACTTTATTAATTCCGAAAGTGAGTTACGCGTCTGTTTGGTAATTTCAAACTGGACAGGTTTCTTCGTCTTCATTTGCATAACCATGCTGCGTTTTGCCATATGTGTTCCATGTGCGACATCACTAACTTTGAGTTTAACCAGGTCGCAGCTACGTAGCTTACTTACTATCGAGTGCAAGATTAAAGAGAGCGAGATCACGTGTTTTATGGGCTATTTGTAATCGAATACGGATAGCCCAGACTTCGTTGAGTTTTAGTGGTGGCTTCTGTCCAGTGAGTTTGCCTTTGTTCCATGGGGTTTGATGCGACTTGTCGTGCGTTAGATATAACATGACGGTTCTCCATATTAATGATAGGAAACCTATTAATGTTAATGAAAAAGTTGTAGATTAATAGTTTATTTCACAAAGCGTATTAACCATATGACTATTGAAAAAAATCAAACGACTACGAAGGATGCAAAACAGAAAGTACCAAAATACTCGTTCGTACAGAATAAAGAGGTGCGAGCTTTACTTCAACAAGCAAGTGACATGATGCAACAAGACTCGGATCGTGCGAAGATTTGGTTTGAAACAAAAATGGATGTTTTTGGTGGTGAAACACCTATGCAGCATGCCAGGACAGAAAAAGGTGCGCGTGAAGTCGAAGATTTAATAGGTCGTATTCGTAATGGTGTTTTTAGCTAGTGCATGGACAATATTAGTAACCAGTTCACCACATTTCAGACCATGGCGGGTGATTACTAGAAGTATGAAAATTCATACAAAGAAGACATTTAGTCAGCTCTATTATCCAGCATTATGTAATTAATCACTCATGGAAGAAAAGCTAAACCCTTGTTTCATCGCGCCAATGTTCTGTTAAATAATCAATAAATATGCGTACCTTGGCTGACACATAATGGCTGTGTGGATAGACGGCATAGAGACCTACACTTGTTGATAGATAATCCTCTAGTACAGTGGTTAACTTTCCTTGATTAATTTCATTGATAACCATGTAAGAAGGCGCAAAAAATACACCTTGCCCCGCAAGAGCTGCATTCAGTATCATTTTTCCTGAGCTGGATCTGAAATCTCCCTTTACCTTTATCGTAAGGTCATCACTATTTTTTTCTTTGAAAAGCCATGTATTGGGTTTAGGGCTTTGAGTATAAATGAGGCAATTTTGTGTTTTTAGTTCTTCAGGGTGTTTCGGAATACCATGTTTTTTCCAATATTCCGGTGAGGCGCAAACATGAAAGTGGCAGGGTGCTAATAATCTTGCGACCAAAGTGGAGTCTTCAAGCTTGCCTGCCCGCAGCGCTACGTCGATACCCGCTTCAAGTAGATTAACGAATTGACCAGAAACTAGAATGTCTAACTCAATGCCTGGGTATTGCTTAAGAAAATCATGTAATACATCAGACAACTTTGAGGCGGCAAGGCTTTCAGGTACGGTAATTCGTAATAGTCCTTGTGGGTTACCCTGTAGAGGAAGTACCGCCTGCTCCGCTTCCTGTACTTTTTCCATAATATTTAAAGCGTAATGCGCGAAAATTTCTCCCGCTTCCGTCGGCTTTAGCTGGCGGGTTGTACGATGCAACAGTTGAACCCCCAAATTTTTCTCTAATTGCGAGACTTGTTTGCTGACCACAGGTTTTGAAATTTGCAGTGATTCAGCAGCGGCAGTAAAACTGCCTTTGTCGATAACTGCTGCAAACGTTTCGAGATAGGGAAGAATTTTCATAATGAGTAAAGGAGCTTATTAGTAAAGAAACGGAAACAATATGTTTCTATTATGCCTATTTATGTTTAAAACGTTTATCAATATACTCTTTTTATCAACAAAAAACTATTCATAATTAGGGGACAAAATTGATAAAAAATACAGAAGACTCATACGGTAATGTTGCAAAAAGCTTTCATTGGCTTATGTTTTTGATGCTGTCATTTTCAGTGGTGGCAGGTAATTTTCTAGCGTCAATGCCAAAAGGGGCTGAAAAGCTGGAGGCAGCGGGTATGCATAAATCATTTGGTGCCGTTATATTAATGCTGCTTATGGCACGTTTTGTGTGGCGTTTAATTAATGTTGTACCTGAAGGCGCGGTAGATACATCCGATTTGCAGAAACGCATGGCGCATGCCATGCACTGGGCGCTCTATGCATTAATATTTGCACAGCCACTATCGGGAATCTTAATGACACAGTCAGCTGGTTATCCGATTAGCTTTTTTGGTTTGTTTGAATTTCCGGTATGGCTAGATAAAAACCAGGCATTAGCAGAAACTTTTCGTTCAGCACACGGTATTATCTGGATATTACTGGTGGTTGCTGTTGTAGGTCATGTGAGCGCGGCTCTGCATCATCACTTTATAAAGAAAAATGGTTTGATCAATAAAATGACTTTTGGGAAATAATTACTAAAGCAGGATTATTGGAAAAGGATATTTGACGAGAAGAGGTAACTAAAATGAGTTCAGAAAAAAATACAAGTATAAAACTGATGCCAAACGGGCCTTATATTGTCAACAATATTAATAAACTCAGCAACATCAAGGGTGCAATTGAAGCTGGCGAAACAGTGGCTTTATGTCGCTGTGGGGCATCGGCGAATAAACCCTTTTGTGATGGTTCTCATGAAAAAATTGGTTTTAATTCTGATAAAAATGACGACCGAAGGGAAGATAAAAAAGAAGTCTATGTTGGCAGTGATATAACAATCTATGACAACCGCGGTATATGTGCTCATGCCGGAGTTTGTACTGATAACCTGGCCACTGTTTTTCGAATGAAGCAGGAGCCGTGGATAGACCCCGATGCGGAAACACTCGAAGAGATTATTACAATAATAAATAAATGTCCTTCTGGCGCCTTAAGTTATTCTCTTAATAGTAATAGAGATAACAATGAAGAGAGTAGTGAAAGTTCCGCATCGGCTGTAATGGTTGCACCCAATGGTCCTTATGTTGTGACCGGACGTGTTGAACTAGCTGATATTACGTGGGGCAGTGGTGCAGAGAAACAACAGTTTACTTTGTGTCGATGTGGCGCATCAAAAAATAAACCCTTCTGTGATGGAAGTCACTGGTCAATTAATTTCACTGACGATAAAAATTAAAGCGCAGTTTATCCAAAGAGGAAAATGCGATGACGAATATCTATTCAAAGCTAGGCTCGATTCTCTATATTATCTGGGGAGTCTTGCACATCATTGTGGCCAGTAAAGTTTATGCGCTGGGCCAGTCGATGGACGCTAATATATTGCAAGGGCGAATTTTTCAAGATGCATGGTCACTGCTTTTTTTTGCGGTTTTCGCAATTGTTGTAGGACTATTTTTTAATTGGAAGAATGAAAGGTTGGGTTACTGGCTTAACCTCATTGTTGTAAGCGTAGCGGATATTGGATATATAATTTTTATTTTATTGCCTGGTTATGTTCCCATAATGCCGGGAGTAATCGGTCCTGCTTTATGGGTATTGGCAGTAGTATTTTCAACTATTGGTATAAGAAAACAACTAAATGAGGTGTGAAAAATGAGTGAAGAAGCAGTGGTAGCAAAAAGAGGACCTTACACCGTTGATGTCGAAGAAGGAAAACATATTGGTGGTGTGCATGTGGTCGTAGTCAAAACCAACCTTTCTGTGATGGTTCACATAAAGGAGCTCAGTTTACCCCGGTCGAATTTGTGGCTGAAAAAACAGCTAAAATAGCGTTGTGTGGCTGTAAACGTACAAAAAACCAACCGCGCTGTGATGATACACATTTTACGATCAAACGTTAATTCAGCATTTTTTACATTCACGTTAAATATAAATTCAGAGGAAACTGATGAGTAATCCGGTAGTAGCAGACAATAAACCCGTTAAAGTTAATCTTTTAAAAGGCCAGGAGTATCATTTCTGTACTTGCGGAAGATCGAAGAGCCAGCCATTTTGTGATGGTTCGCATGTGGGTACATCTTTTACACCCAAAGTCATCGTTGCTGAAAATGACGATGATGCTTATTTGTGTGCGTGCAAACATACAGGTAATACACCGTTTTGTGATGGTACGCATAAACAATTCAGTGCTGACGATATAGGTAAAGAAGGTCCTGGACGAACACAAAAACAGTCAGAATTACCAGCGGCTACAGCAACAATCGAAGAGCCAACAGTAGAGTTTATCCACCAGCTTGCTCGCGATGGTTTATCGAAGCTTGGGCATCATGGTCAGATGACATCGATGGGGGTTCCGCGTCACGAGTTACCGCATTGGGATGACTTGCAAATAATGGCTGCTCAAATGGCGACCAAACCATTAATGGAGGATATTAGTGTTGGAACAGAACTAGTTATTGGGCCCGAAACGAATAAGCCTTTGATATTGAAAATTCCATTGTTCGTATCTGACATGAGTTTCGGTGCGTTGTCTGAGGAAGCAAAAATATCTTTGGCCAAAGGCGCAGAACTGGCGGGTACGGGTATTTGTTCAGGTGAAGGTGGAATGCTCCCAGAGGAGCAAGAGGCGAATGCTCGTTATTTCTATGAATATGCCAGTGCTGGATTCGGATACCAGGAATACTTATTAAATAAGGTGCAAGCTTTTCATTTTAAAGGTGGGCAAGGCGCTAAAACAGGTACTGGTGGACACCTTCCAGGCAATAAGAATAAAGGCAAGATATCACAGGTTAGACATATAGCTGAAGGTGAACCTGCAGTTTCTCCACCGACTTTTAAGGACCTATCTTCATCGTCAGATTTTAAACGGTTTGCTGATCGTGTGAGAGAAATCACAGGTGGCATTCCTATCGGCTTTAAACTCAGTGCGAATCATATTGAAAAAGATATTCAGTTTGCACTTGATGCCAGTGCAGATTACATAATACTGGATGGTCGCGGTGGAGGTACAGGTGCGGCGCCAGAAATGTTCAGAAACCATATCAGTGTACCAACTATTCCAGCACTAGCCAGAGCGCGACGTTATCTAGATGACCAAGGTGCTAGTGGGCGAGTAACGTTAATCATCACTGGTGGTTTACGTGTGCCTATAGATTTCGTTAAAGCAATGGCTCTTGGCGCTGATGGTATTGCACTATCGAACAGTGCAATGCAGGCTATTGGTTGTGTCGCGGCAAGAATGTGTAATACAAATAATTGTCCAACTGGAATTGCCACACAAAAAGCAGAGTTACGCAAAAAGTTGAATATTGATAAATCTTCAATGCAGTTACATAATTTCTTTAATGCTTCAGTCGAACTAATGCAAGTGATGGCGCGCGCATGTGGGCATCATGATTTAAGTGGGCTTAATAAAAATGATTTAGCAACATGGCACCGTGAGATGGCATTACTATCGGGTGTTTCCTATTCAGGCTTCATGGATATATCCACACAAAAGTAACAGGCGAATTGTAAGAGGAAATAATTGCGAAGGTGCTTTATGGCAGATAAACAAGAATGGGAAAACCGTTACCAGCAAAACAAAGCACATTGGGATAGAGGTGAGATTAGTCCTAATTTACTTTATTGGCTGAAAGCGGACCTTTTACAACCTTGCCGACTATTAATTCCAGGTTGTGGTAACGGCTACGAGGTATTGGCGCTGGCAGAAAGAGGATTTGATGTTGTAGCAATCGATATCGCACCAAGTCCAATAGAAAATCTTAGAATGGCGCTTCAGCGTCAGCAGTTAAGTGCGGAACTAATACAAACAGACTTTTTTACCTGGAAAAACACAGAACCATTTGATGCTATATATGAGCAGACGAGTTTGTGTGCGTTACACCCGAATGATTGGCAACGTTATGAAAATAGCTTATATGACTGGCTGAAACCTAAGGGAAAATTGTTTGTGCAATTTATGCAAACAGGTGTAGAAGGTGGTCCGCCGTATCATTGTGATGTTAGCGCGATGAAGGGCTTATTTAGTAAGCAGAGATGGTTGTGGAGTGAAGAGCATGCTACGCAAGTAGTTCATTCAGGCGGATTACGTGAAAAAGTTTTTTTACTAAATAAAGCGGTATAGGAAAACCGGGTTAGAGAGCAATAGTTTCTAATGCAGTCTATTGTGAAAGTCCGTTATTGAAGAGGTTTTTAATGGGAGAAGAAGCTGCCTAACGTCGCTTAATGATTGATTGGAGCCATTGCCAACTGTCAGATTATATCAAAATCTGCATATCAATCTGTTAGCTCAGAGTTATTACAGATTAGCGCAGCGTAATCCGACAAGCTTTCTTAAGTAAGTGCCATTAATCTCTGAGGGGGTGATGCCCTGCAGTTTGCAGCGGAGTACTTTATTAGTGTAAAGGCGGGATCTACCTTAAAAGGCCAAAAATCAGAAGCGGATGTTAACCGCCTGTCATACTCATTAGTCGAACAACCTGATCAGGTTTATCTTTGAATTCGTGTTTTTCAGGTTTTAGCTTTATTGCATCTATCAGAATCGTTTTTAATTCATCGTCACTAATTCCATTGCGTAACAGCGGGCGTAATTCAACTTTATCGTCCTGCCCTAAACATAAGTAAAGCGTACCATCGGTTGATAAGCGCACACGGTTACAGGTTTCGCAAAAATGTTGTGAAATAGGGGTTATAAAGCCAATACGTAAATCTGTATTTTTGATTTGCACGTATCGAGCGGGTCCGCCACCTGGCATTACCCCGGGAATTAATTCGAAGCTTTTTGATAATTGCTGTTTGACTGTCTGCAGGTCGAGGTAGTGATCTGTGGCATCTTCACTGGTGGCGCCCATTGGCATGGTTTCGATAAAACGTAAAGTGAAATCATGTTTCAGGCAGAAATTAACCATGTCTTCAAATTCATCATCATTGATGCCTTTCATAGCAACCACGTTGATTTTAATAGGTGAAAAACCTGCCTGTTTTGCTGCCATTAAACCATCAAGCACCGGTTGTAATTCACCACCGGTAATCTGTTTAAACCTTTCAGCTTTTAAACTATCCAGGCTGACATTGATTCTTGTTATGCCGGCATGTTGCAGCGCCATTGCCTGTTTGTCGAGCAATGTTGCATTGGTGCTGAGTGATAAGTCGTTCAGGCCGGGCAGGGTGGTAAGGCGTTGTGCGAGATCGGCGATATCTTTTCTTATCAGTGGCTCACCGCCGGTTAACCTTACGCGTGCGACACCAAGCTCGGTGAAGGCTTTGATGATACGTTCAATTTCATCGAAGGTAAGCCAGTTTTCGGCTTGCTCAAAATCTTTAAAACCTTTGGGCATACAGTAGAAACAGCGCAGGTTGCACTTATCGGTTACCGAAAGGCGCAGGTATTCGATTCGACGGCCAAACGGGTCGATGAGTGCAGCGTTGTTTTGTGCGACTGTGTTATTCATGCTGGGTCGATGGTAAACCTGTGTAATGATTTAATCAATGGCATTTGTCACCTGGTTCGACTTTTACACAAGTAAACCACATCATCTGTATTTAGATAACATGCAGATGATGTGGATTTAATTTACCTGTAAAAAGCGGTTAAATTTCGCCTATAGAAGAACCCGGGTCAACATCGTGCATGTCAGGTAATTCGTGGGCAATACCCTTGTGGCAATCAATACAGGTTTTGCCGGCATCAAGGCCTTCAGAATGTGCTTTAACAGCACGACGGCCCTGTTCACCAAAGTCCATGAAATCAAAGTTATGACAGTTTCTGCATTCTCGTGAGTCTGTGTCTTTCATCGCCTTCCAGACATTTGATGCGAGTTTTAAACGTTTGGCCTCAAATTTTTCACGGGTATCGATGGTGCCAAGTGCTTTATGCAGTAATTCGTTGCTGGCCTGAATTTTTCGAACCACTTTATGGTTCCATTCTTTGGGTACATGACAGTCAGGGCAGGTGGCGCGTACACCGGTACGGTTACTGTAGTGGATGGTCAGCTTATATTCCTGGTAAACATTGTCTTCCATTTCGTGACAGGAAATACAGAACTCCTCGTTGTTGGTCATTTCCATTGCGGTATTAAAACCACCCCAGAAAACAATGCCTGAGATAAAACCGACTATCAGTAAGGTGCCCAGTGAATATGTTACAGAAGGTTTTTTAAATACCTGCCATATTCTGCAAAGTATCATGTCGTTACATTCTTTAGTCTTTTTATTACTCATGATAAATGTTCCATAATTGTTAGCGTGTATCTATTCGTTTACTGTACAGAATCTAGTGTCCGGAAATAGCCCTGACAGGCTCAAACACATTTTCAACTAACGGTTGAGCATTGACCTGTGGTACGTGACACTGGGTACAGAAGTAACGACGCGCGGAGACATTTGCCAGTACGTTTTTATCGCGTGATTCAAAATGTGTCTGGCTTATTTTTGTCGCATTGGCTTCACGGTAATTAGACCAGCTATGGCAACTCATGCATTTATTCGATTTAAGATTGATGCGGTAATTTTGGATCTTGTGCGGGATTAAAGGCGGCTGCTGCACATAATCACGTGCGATCGGTTCGCCGTCCTTGTTGTATCTTTTTGATGCTGGTGCGGATGAATCCTGATCAATATCACTAACACCTCTTAATGAGCTAACCGTTTCTGACATTGCCTGCATGCTGATTCCTGCAGTGGCAAGTAATATTACAATCATTGTTATTTTTTTCATCATCATAAGGCCTCAACTTCAGAAGAATTATTTGTTTGTTTACTATTGTTTAAAAAATCATGTTGCACAACATTGTTTGTGCTTAATCCAAAATGGAATACATCTTTTGCACAAACATCTATACAGCGACCGCAGTTAGTACAGTTTGATGAGGTAATAACCGGGCCGATTTCCACACTATCGCTTTTATTTATATAACCTTTTAACGCGGGTCGGATGACCTGTTGTTCCGGGCATACCATGAAGCAGTCCATGCAGTCATCGCATTGATTACGTGCATCTGCACGTATACGGATTAAACTTTGTGTGCCAAGTAAACCGTAAAAGGCACCTACCGGGCATAGGTGACTGCACCATGCGCGTCGGCTTACTAACAAATCCAGCAGGAAAACGGCGGCTATAATAAACCAGGCCAGTCCCATGCCGAATATCAGGCCTCGGTGTAACATGGAAACCGGGTTGACCAGTTCCCAGGCGATGCTGCCGGTGACTAAAGGCAGTATCAGTGTTGCCGCCAGAATCCAGTAACGGGTTTTTCGTGACAGGCTTGATGCACCGGTGATTTTAAACTGCTCACGTAACCATTGTGCGGCATCGGTTACCATGTTTACCGGGCATACCCATGAGCAGTAAACACGGCCACCGACCAGGACATAAAATAATAAAACAATGATTGCTCCGGTTATTGCAGCAGATTCTGCTGTGTGTCCTGCGAACAGGCTTTGTAATAATACGTAGGGGTCGGTTAACGGCACGGTTTCAAGTATAAGACTTGAATTTAAATTGCCAGTTACCAACCAGAGCCCAAACCAGGGACCTAGTAAAAATATGAAGAGAATAGATAGCTGGGTGAAGCGTCGTGCCAGTAGCCATTTATTGGCGATTAACCAGCCTTTGTCTGCTCTCGCATCTCTACCTGGATGTAGGGGACGGCTCATTCTTCCGTCCCCCGTGCACCGAAGTTATTTTGCTTTAATGTGTCCAGTGGATTAGTGCCAAACGGACTGGCATCAGATGGGCTTGCATTCGAAGAGCCGTTATCAATAATAAGGCCCTCACCCTGTAGGTCATAAGACTGTCCCTGTGGCATGTTGTATTGATGTTCAACGTCTGGAGCAACCAGGCTTTCACCGGCTTTATTTTTTTCTTTCCAGCCCCAGCGGTAGTGATGGCCCAGTTCGCCTTTTGCCAGTTCAAAAGGCAACACACGGATGGCCGTGTCTTCCAGTACACAGGAACGTTCACATTTGCCGCAGCCTGTGCAGTGATCTGAATGTACCGTGGGTATGAACATGGCGTGTTTACCGCTACGAACATTATGTTCCATCTCCAGGGTAATGGCCTTGTCGATAACCGGGCATACGCGGTAACACACATCGCAGCGCAGTCCCTGAAAATTCAAACAGTTTTCTTCATCGATCAATACCGCAAGTCCCATGCGGGCATCGTCAATATTTTCCAGACTGTGATCCAGTGCACCGGTAGGGCAGGCTTTAACACAGGGGATGTCATCACACATTTCACAGGGTATATCACGCGCGGTGAAGTAGGGTGTGCCGGTGGTGACCTTGTCGCCAAAGCTTGCCAGTTTTAAGGTGTCAAACGGACAGTCACGTACACATAAACCACAGCGAATACAGGCGCCGAGAAAGTCATCTTCATCCAGTGCGCCAGGCGGGCGGATGGCTGAAGCCGGCAGTGATACCGAATTGCGGGAGTACAAACCCAGGCCGAAAGCAACCAGCGCAGCAACACCACCAGCACGGGCGGAATCAAGTAAAAACTTCCGCCGGCTGTTTAGTGATGCACTGCGTTGTGCCTGTGGAGCTTGTGTGCTCATCTTGTCGTCATTGTCTGTCGTTGATTACTTGTGCACCGGGTTTAGGCTTTAACGACCTTCACCGCGCACTTCTTGTAATCAGTCTCTTTGGACAATGGATCTGTCGCATCCAACGTGACTTTATTGATTAAACGGCTGGCATCAAACCACGGAACAAAAATCAGGCCTTTAGGTACTTTGTTACGGCCACGTGTTTCAACGCGTGCAGTAATTTCACCGCGTCGGCTCTGAATGGTTGCCGGTAGTCCACGACGCAGCCCCCGTTTTTTGGCGTCATCCGGATGCATGAAAATAACCGCATCAGGGAAGGCGCGATACAGCTCGGGTACGCGGCGTGTCATCGAACCTGAATGCCAGTGCTCCAGAACGCGGCCGGTACATAACCACAGATCATATTCATTATCCGGGCTTTCTGCTGCGGGTTCATAAGGCGCGGTAATAATATTTGCCCTGCCATCGCTCCGGCCATAGAAGCGGATATCTTCACCGGCTTTAACATAAGGGTCATAACCTTCACGGTAACGCCATAAGGTTTCTTTGCCATCAATCACAGGCCAGCGTAAACCACGGGTATTGTGATAAACATCAAAGGGTGCCTGCTCGTGGCCTTTTTTCGGACCTACATGCTGGAAGCGGCGATACTCTTCAAACAGGCCTTTTTGAATATAAAAGCCAAAGTCTTTCATTTCGTGGTTGGTGTATTTGTTACCAGCACTGTCAGTCACGGTTTCTTCAGGGAAGTTATCTACCTGACCGTTAGCGAATAAAACTTCAAACAAAGTTTTGCCACGGTCTTCGGGTTGTTTGGCGATCAGGTCTTCAGGCCAGACATCTTCCACTTTGAAGCGTTTGGAGAATTCAACAACCTGCCACATATCCGACTTGGATTCGCCCGGTGCCTCTACCTGTTCACGCCAGAACTGGGTACGACGTTCAGCATTACCGTAAGCGCCTTCTTTTTCAGTCCACATAGCAGTCGGCAAAATTAAATCAGCGGCCATTGCAGTAACGGTTGGGTAGGGGTCGGATACCACAATAAAGTTATCAGGGTTGCGATAACCGGGCAGGGTTTCTTCATTAAGGTTTGCTGCTGCCTGCATATTGTTATTACATTGCACCCAGTAAGCGTTGAGCTTGCCGTCTTTTAACATGCGGTTTTGTAATACTGCGTGATAACCCGGTTTGCCTGGTATCGTACCTTCGGGTAATTTCCAGATTTTTTCAGCCAGGTCACGGTGAGATTTTTTCTTCACTACGTAATCAGCGGGCAGGCGATGTGAGAAGGTGCCGACTTCGCGTGCAGTGCCACAGGCAGAAGGTTGGCCGGTTAATGAGAAGGGTCCATTGCCGGGTTCAGAAATCTTCCCGGTTAATAAATGTACGTTGTACATCAGGCCGTTCGCCCAGACGCCACGGGTGTGCTGGTTGAAACCCATGGTCCAGAAAGAAGTGATTTTCTTTTTGGGATCGGCATAAAGTTTTGCCAGGCGTAAAAGTTTTTCTTCAGGCACACCGGAAAGTTCAGCGGTGTATTCCAGGGTGTAGGGTTCGAGAGATTTAGCGTATTGTTCAAATGAAATGTCACTGAGCTTGCCGCCTTTGCCGGTTTTCTTCTTCTCTAACGGGTGCTCAGGACGAAGTCCGTAACCAATATCGGTAGGGGTCTTTTTGAAGTTAACGTGTTTGCCGATAAAGTCTTCACTGTAAGCTTTATTCTGCACAATGTAGTTGGCGATATAATTTAAAATCGCCAGATCGGTTTGCGGGGTGAAGATCATGTTGTTATCACCCAGATCGAAACAGCGGTGTTCGAAAGTGGACAATACATGCACTTCACAGCCTTCTTTGGTGAGGCGGGTATCGGTCAGGCGTGACCATAATATGGGGTGCATTTCTGCCATGTTAGAGCCCCATAAAACAAAGGCATCGGCGTGTTCTAAATCATCGTAGCAGCCCATGGGTTCGTCAGCGCCAAAGGCACGGATAAAACCGCCAACCGCAGAGGCCATACAATGGCGCGCATTGGGATCGAGGTTGTTTGAGCGGAAACCGGCTTTATATAGTTTTGAGGCGGCGTAACCTTCCCACACGGTCCATTGACCGGAACCGAACATGCCAACGGTAGAAACAATTTCTTCCGGTTTTTTGCCTTTGTTCACTTCCTTATCGTGTTTTAAGGCGGCTTTGAATTTTTCTTCCATTACATCAAAAGCTTTTTCCCAGCTAACTGCTGTGAATTCGCCTTCCTTGTCATATTTGCCATCGCTCATACGCAATAAAGGCTGCGTCAAACGGTCTTTGCCGTACATTATTTTGGAAAGGAAATAACCTTTAATGCAGTTAAGCCCACGGTTAACCGGTGCATCCGGGTCACCCTGGGTGGCAACAACTCGACCGTTTTTGGTGCCGACCAGTACACTGCAACCGGTGCCACAAAAACGACAGGGCGCTTTGTCCCATCGAATGTCATCTTTGGTTTTTGCTAAAGCCTCTTTGACTCCAGGTATAGTGATGCCTGCAGCGGTAGCGGTTGCTGCAATGGCATTTGTTTTAATGAAATCTCTACGTGTTAGTTTCATTACTCGGCCTCCTACTGACCTGTATTTATTTTTTGTCTGTTGAGTTTTTTTTATTAAATAAAACACATGGAAAGGCCGGGCATGATTCAGGATACGCTGTAAATGTATCCATGTACGCTCGACAACTGCATCCCTGCGGTTGACGGTCCTGAATAATGCCCTGTCTTTTCATGTGCTTCTATAAATGTGTTGCGTTAATCTTCAAACTGATGGTAAATCATGGCGGCGGACAGTACGCCTGGAACATCCTGTATTTCTACCAGGGTGTCAGATACTCTGCCGGCACTGGCCTGTTCCACAGTAATCACAATGCGACCATCTTTATTGTTGCCATGCACTTCTACACCATTCATTGTGGCGAGAATTTTTTCGATGTTTACAATTTTTTCTGGATAGGCTTTTACGAGTACGCCGCTGATATTCATTGTCTTACCCCGATATTATTGAATTGCTGAAAGATGCTTCATGGTTATGGCCTGCACCGGGCATAGCGAAAAACAGGCGCCGCAACCGGTACAGTCATTACTGTTTAAAACGGGAACAGAAATTCCGCCCAGCCGTGGTGGCATTTGTATTGCCCTGGCTTCGCAAGGATCAAAGCAACTGCGACATTCCACACCCTGGTAAGCGATGCAGGTGGTCTCATTGATTGAAGCTTTGATTGCCCACGGTGTTTCTGCTCTGCTCTTAAGTAGTGCCTGTGGTTTGCAAACATCAACACACTGTTCACAAAACAGACATTCACCGGACGAGAAGTCGATAACAGGAAAATTGGCGCGAGCCGACTTGATGATATGTGTTGGACAATGTGAGATGCATTCGCCACAGTTTGTACAGATTTCTGTAAACAGGCTTTCAGCTATCGCCCACGGCGGACGCAAGGGTGTTTCTTTTCCGTTGAAGTCACCGCGAAGAAATTGCATTCTACTGACTTGCGCACTCATCAATTGCTACCGTGTGTTTTAACCTTGGTGAGAGAGTGTAGATATATCAATAAAATTAAATATGACTTACATCAATATATTCTTACATTAGAATAGTTTTAGACAATGATGCATATACGAAAGAATATTCAGCTATCTCATAAGAGGTGGTGGCGTTTTTTATAGCTGAATAATCCTGCGAAATATCCGGGCTAATTGAAAACTACCCGCTGAATCGTAAGCAAGTGGCTGATGAACCAGCCACCGGGGGAGCTATGATATTTTTAAGTACTATGCTTAATAATATTTCAAATTTTTACCGATAAAAAACAGTTTTTATTGACTTGTTTTACCGAAGCTAAACTAACCATGCGGTGTTATTACTGTTCTCCATTTTTATTGCTTCAAGTGCTTTTTTATCAGGAAAGAAAAAAACTAATTAACATCTTTAAAGATAGGGGTATATGACAGTAATATCTGTTTTTTTCTATTGCTTATATCTATTCGTTGAGTTTAATTAAGATAATTAAATAACATAAGTAATAACAAATATATAAATCAGCTGTTTACACTATTGAAAATTTTAATTACTATGCATGTCATGTTTCTTTCTGGAATTATTCCAAAAGTATTTGTTAGTTTAAGTGTTACGCAGCACTTTTTTGAATTAAGGAGTAAGCAATGAATGACTTATCAGCAGAACAGCAGGAAGCCATAAAGGATGCGCCGAAAGGCACCTTTGCGCTAATGCTGCTGCTTGCGGTATTAATGGCTGCCGGCTGGATTTTTATGTTCTTTTTTATGTTTTTAAAACACGGCCCGGTCAGTTAGGCCAGGGAGTTAGGAGACTACTATGCAAGATCCTATTAGACTTATTTGTGATGATGAGCTTGAAAGACGTTGGGTCTGGATTTCTCTGATCATGGCTTTTGCTATTGGCGGCCTGTTAGGGGTATACGCCGTTGCCAACAATCTTCATCCGCCCAGCAATGTTGAGACCATCGATTCGTCCCGTTTGCATCTCACTGAAGAGTTTGCAGAAGATAACCTCGGCGTTAAAGAGAACGCCGACGGCAGCCTGACCGTTACCATGGTGGCTGCGCGTTACGGGTTTTTCCCGCCGATCATCGAAGTGCCGGCTGATACAATGGTGAAGTTTCGAATCGCCAGTGCCGATGTACTGCATGGCGTGCATGTACCGAACACCAATATGTCAACCATGATCGTGCCCGGTTATGTATCCGAAGTAAACACGGCTTTTCCTACCCCCGGCAAGTATGCATTCCTGTGTAATGAATACTGTGGCCTGGGCCATGACAGCATGTGGTCTCGGTTGATCGTGACATCAAAATCTTCGCCAATGTCTGCGGGAAATAAATAATCATGAGTTATTCTAAATCGACAAGTCTTTCGCTGGCGCATATGTGGGTGGCATTTGTGTTTTTTGCGTTCGCCGCACTTCTGGGTTTGTACCAGACCATCGAACGGATCGACCTTATCCCCGGACTTAAATCACCCGAGCTGTACTTCGCCAGTGTATCGACACACGGTGTATTGATGGGGTTTGTGCTGACCACCTTTTTTGCGGTCGGTTTTGGTTATTACACGGCAACCACCAGTCTTAAACAGGACATCTGGAACAAACCGCTTGCCTGGTTTGGTTTCTGGCTTTCGCTGTCGGGCGTATTGATGGCAGCGGTGCCTTTACTGACAGGTAATGCCTCCGTACTTTATACTTTTTACCCGCCATTGATGGCGCACCCCACGTTCTATATCGGTGCTGCCTTGCTGGTTGTGGGGTCATGGGTCTGGTGCTTGCAGATGGTCATGATGATGTCTATCTGGAAAAAGGCCAACCCCGGTGAAACCGTTCCGCTTGCCATGTTCGGTACGGTGGCGAATGCCATTCTCTGGTTTATCACCAGTCTCGGTGTTACCTCCGAGGTGCTGTTCCAGCTGATTCCGTGGTCACTCGGCATCATTGAAACCGTTGATGTCGGTCTGGCGCGCACGCTGTTCTCCTGGACCTTGCATGCCATCGTGTATTTCTGGCTGATCCCTGCCTATATCGTGTTTTATACCCTGGTGCCAAAGGCGGCTGGGGGTTATCTCTTTAGTGACCCCATGGCGCGAGTTGCTTTCATTATGCTGCTGGTTTTCTCGGTACCTATCGGTTTACACCACCTATACATGGATCCGTTTCAGGCTGCTGGCTGGAAGTTTCTGCATATGACGGGTACTTTCATGGTGGCGGTGCCAACGATGATTACCGGTTTTACTGTTATTGCTTCACTGGAAGTTGCCGGGCGTCTGCGCGGCGGGAAAGGTCTGCTGGGCTGGATTGGCACGTTGCCCTGGAACAACCCGCTGGTACTGGGTGCGGGACTTGCCATGCTGATGCTTACCTTTGGCGGTTTTGGCGGCATGATCAATGCCAGTTATTCGATGAATGCCCTGGTACATAACACACAATGGATCACCGGCCATTTCCACCTGATATTTGCCGGTACTACGGTCATCATGTATTTTGCTGTAGCCTACTATTTGTGGCCGAAGATGACGGGTAAAGCCCTGTATTCGACAAAACTTGCAGTGATACAACTGTGGTTGTGGTTTATCGGTATGCTGGTGCTGACCCTGCCCTGGCATCAGCTGGGTATGGCAGGGCAGCCGCGCCGTATTTCTTCTACGCCTTACGATGAGGAACTGGTACAGGCCTGGTTGCCGGCTGAGTTTTCCATGATTGTCGGTGGAGTTATCCTGTTTACCTCGGCGCTGATGCTGGTCTTTGTACTATTCAAAACACACGGTAATAAACAGCCTGTTGAGAATGTCGAAGTTGAATATGCTGAGTCGCTGCATTCAATACAGCGTATGCCGCAGCTGATGAACAGCTTTGGTTTCTGGACTGCGCTGGTTGCGGTTTATATGATTGCCAGTTATGGCTACCCGATCCTTCAGTTTTTCCTTATGGATACTTACGGTACAGTGCCATGGAGTATTTAAAAATGAGTCGTTTATTAATTATGCGTTTAATGGTCATGTTGGCTGCAATGGGTATACTGACACCGGTTGCGCATGCCGAGCCTTCATCCGCCGTTGCTTTTGATCTGCCGACACTGAGAATGCTGAAATCTGCGGACCCCGCTAATGGTGAGGAACTGGCCAAAAAAGGTAAATGCAGTAAATGTCATGGTGAAAATGGTGTGTCGGATGATCCTGATGACATCAATATTGCCGGCATGAGTGTTTCTTATGCGTATAAGCAGTTGAAAGATTTCAAGGATAAGAAACGTGACGACAAAGATATGTACAAGAAATTGCGTGACCTTGAAGATGAGCAGCTGGCAGAACTTGCCGCCTGGTTTGCATCACAGGAACCGGCAAAACAAGCGCCAGACAGGATCCTGACTGCCGAGATTAAAAAACTGATCACTCACGGTGATCCCAAACGGCTGCTTAAAGCCTGTTCATCCTGCCATGGCAGGGATGGTCGCGGTGGTCAGTTTGATCATCCTGCACTGGCAGGCCAGATTAAAACCTACCTGGTTGATAGCATGCTGGCCTTTAAAGAAGGTGACCGTACAAACGATATCTATTCACGCATGCGTCATGTCAGTGAAGCCCTGACAGAGGAAGAGATCGAGGCGCTGGCTGACTACTATGCTGTTTATATGCCTGAAGAAGATGATGACGATGACGAAGATTAGAGAATAGCAAGGCTTGGGCAGTTGTTTTCATTGTGGTTTGCCGGTACCGGACAGTCAGTCGGCACCTGTTCTGGAAGTTGATGGCAAGCAGCGGGTCTTCTGTTGTTACGGTTGCCAGGCAGTTTGCAAAGCAATCGTAGACGCTGGCCTCGATGATTATTATCGACACCGTACGGATGAAGCAGTCACCGCCAATCAACCGGTTATACCCGACTTTCTCGAACGGGTAAGTCTCTACGACCGGCCTGAAATCCAGAAAGGTTTTGTTAGCCGGCAGGAGAACGGCTGTGAAGCCTTTCTGCTGCTGGAAAATATCCGCTGCCCCGCTTGCCTGTGGTTAAATGAAAAAAATCTGCGCAGCCTGCCGGGCGTGATTGATGTTCATATCGACGACATTAGCCAACGCGCACGCGTGCGCTGGGATCCGGATGTTATCCGCCTCAGCCAGATCCTCACCGCGATTGCCGATATTGGTTATATCGCTTTTCCTTACGATGCCTCACGCAATGAACAATTGCAGAAACTACGCCGTCGCCGCAGTACAGAAAGGCTGATCTTTGCCGGTGCCATCGGCATGCTGGTGATGAACTTTGCCCTGGCAAATTATTTTATGGCGGGAGCCGAGTATTTGGCCGAGCAGGCTGGTGGTCTGCCGCTATGGATCACTATTGGCCGCTGGACCAGTGTGCTGCTGGTGATCTTGCTCATGGCCTACCCGGGGCAGGAATTTTTTGCCGGTGCCTGGGGGGATCTGCGCAATCGGCGACTGGGTATGGATATACCGATAGTGCTGGGATTATTTTTTGCCTTTACCGGCAGTTTATATACAACCATTAGTGGGCATGGCGAGGTCTATTTTGATTCGATTGCCATGTTTATTTTTTTCCTGCTGCTTGCCAGGCGTTATGAACTTGGCGGCAAACTCAGGGCGGCTGACCACCTCGACAGGCTCGCCCGCATTACACCCAAAACAGCCCTGCGTATTGATGAAGATGGCTCGCGGCAAAGTACAGCCGTTGAGGAACTGCTGCCGGGTGATTTGATTCGCCTGCTGCCGGGTGAGACGGTGCCTGTAGATGGAACTGTCAGCAGCGGCAGCAGCAGTTTTGATGAATCACTGATAACCGGTGAGCTGCATCCGGTATTGCGACAGCATGGTGATCATGTTGTCGCCGGTTCGGTGAATGGCGAGCAGCCGGTTGTTATCCGGGTAACGAAAACCATGCAGGCTTCAACCTTAAGTGAAATACAGCAGCTGGTTGAGCAGGGCCTGGAACAGCGCCCGCATTATGCGCTGCTTGCGCAGCAGGTGACGGGCTGGTTTATTCTGACCATCCTTATTTTAGCTGCTGCCACGTCGGTGTACTGGTTGATTGTGGAACCGGCAAACTGGCTACCCAGTGTCATCGCGGTACTTATTGTGACCTGTCCCTGTGCACTGGCTTTGGCCACACCGGTCGCGCTGGCGGTAAGTGCGGGCCGCTTCATGGAAATCGGCGTGCTGCCGTTACGCATGCAGGCGCTGGATGATCTGGCCAAAAGTGATTTTTTCGTGTTCGATAAGACGGGAACGTTGACCGCAGGGCATCCGGTTTTGTCTGCAGTTTTTACCGTGGGCAAGTTTGATCGACAACAATGTTTGTCATTTGCTTCAGCATTATCCGCAGATTCAGAGCATCCACTGGCCAAAGCAGTGCGGCTGAGTGGTTCAGGCCCCGATCTGCTTGCGGTCAATATAAAAAATGTACCCGGTTCGGGTGTTCTGGCAAAGATAGATGATATGCAATGGGCTCTGGGAAAACCGTCCTTTACAGCAGAGGTATTTGCAGAGCAGGCAGCTGAACTATCACCGGAGATTTTGTCGCTGGTGGAAGAATGCCAGTCGAACGGGCAGTTGGTGTCATTATTATCAAATAGCCATGGTATACAGGCCGTGCTGACATTTGATGATCCATTGCGTTCTGGCGTGCAGGAAATGCTCACCGGGCTGAGCAATACCGGGGTAGCAAATTTTGCCGTACTCAGTGGTGATTCCAGCCGTAGTGTTGCGAAACTATGTCAGCAACTGGATATCCCTGATTGCCACGGTGGCCTGTCGCCACAGGATAAACTGAGCTGGACTAAAAAACGTCAACGGCAGGGACATCGCATAGCCATGTTTGGTGACGGCATCAATGATGCGCCGACACTGGCTGCTGCTGATGTTTCTATCTCCTTTTCCGGCGCCACTGATCTGGCTAATATCAGTAGCGACTTTCTGATACTTGGCGATGACCCCGGCGTGCTGGTAAATGCGCGTCAACTTGCCAGAAAAACGCGGCGAAATATTTTGCAGAATTTAGCCTGGGCGGCGGCTTATAACCTGATTGCCGTGCCGTTTGCTGCCGCCGGTTATATTCCGCCCTGGGGAGCAGCAATTGGTATGTCAGTCAGCTCGTTAATTGTTGTGATGAACGCATTAAGACTGCAGTCAGTGACAATACCTTATACCGGGGAAAAAGAATGCGGTGATATGTCTCAGAAAAAATCATATAAGGAGAGTACGGTGCCAAGCCCGTAGAGCGGGCATTGCCCGCCAGAATACATATGATATAGTCGTTGATAAGGTGGTCAGTTCGAAGGGTGGCGTTGCCCAGCAAAATACTGTTAGTGCATAGGAGCATTATATGAAGGTAGAAACAGAAAAAGTTCAGAGCTTTGGTAATTTCCTGGTGGACATGTTTCACTTGCTGGCACTTTTTGTCATCGGTGCAACGGTAGTATGGTCTGCCGCTTATGAATATCTGCATATGATGGAAAAAGGCTATGCTGAGTTAAAGGATATTCTGTTGCTTTTTATCTATCTTGAACTGGGCGCAATGATTGGCATTTACTTCAAAACACATAAATTGCCGGTACAGTTCCTTATCTTTATTGCAATTACTGCTCTATCAAGACACCTGGTCATTGACGTGCAGCATGTGTCAGATAGTTTTCATCTATATTTACTTTTAAGTATCACCGGGGCAATCATGTTGCTTAGTGTCGCGCTTTTCGTTTTAACGTATACGGCTGCTAAATATGGCCGGCCAGAAGATGAGATAAAACAGGAAAGTGAGTCCCGGGATGCCTCAAATTAAACCGAATATTTCATAGCAATGTTGCAAATTTACCTTGCTGACTGTCTGGCTATTGCAGAAAAACACGGAGGTTAACAAAGTGAGGTGTTTGGCAGCGTGTGGTAGAAATATTACAATGGATGTATTTGCTGCTGGATAATTAATCAGAACGTCCCTGGATAGATTTTTTATTGAAAAGGGTTTTGCATTTTAAAATCCTTTTTTCTATGGTTTAATAGGGAGCCCATAATTTTTTAAAAAGAGATCTCGATATGAAAAAAGGTAACAAAACGATTAGTATTTTCACTTTTATCTTCCTGGTTGCGAGTTTTTTGTTTGTACCGGTGAATCTTGTTATGGCAGATGAAGCGTCATCTGACAAGGCAACATCTGGCTCGGATAAGGATGCGGATAAAAAGAAAGAAAAAGGTGAGGCTAAAGGAAAAAAAGGTGATGATGAAGAAGAGCCGGAATGTGAGTGATTCAGAGCGCTGTCAAACAAAAATTTAAATTGAGGTGAAAACACATGAAGATTCGAACATTATTAAGCCTGCTTGCCTTCTTGATACTCGTTCCGGGTTTAAGTTATGCCGCAGATCGAAAGATGGTTATTCAGGTTAACAGTCAAGACTCTGCTACACAGAAGATGGCATTAAACAGTGCAAAGAATTTGAAAAAATTACTGGGTAAAGACGCTGTAGATGTCGAAGTGGTTGTATATGGTTCGGGAATCCTTATGCTTGAACATTCTGCTCGTTCGGCAGAGAAAATAAAAAGTCTTATGACAGATTATGGCGTCAAGGTGAGTGTTTGTGATGGTGCACTGAAGGCCTATGCAAAAAGACACGGCGGACGTGAACTTGACATTATTGACGGCGTTAGCAAAGTGCCAACAGGCGCGATACGAATATTAGAGTTACAGGAAAAAGGCTATGCCTATCTGCGACCTTGATTGTTGCTGATTGATTGCTCCTAATGCTAACGATGCTCTTTTTCGCATGAAACTACTGATCGAATAACATTACACACACTTATGAGGGTCTATAACTATGGCTAAACTTTTTACTGTTCTGTTTTCATTTATTGCCGGTGCTGCTGTGGCAGCAGCTATTGTTTTCTATTCACTGCCTGGATTGATGATCAAGGAAATACCCAGCCCTTATGGGTTTGAAGAAACTCTTGAAAAAATTGAAGCCAATGCAAAATCTGCCGGCTGGAAGGTGCCTAAAACATGGAAGGTTAATTTTCAGAAAAATCTGTTAAAAGTGGTAAAAATTGATATTGGTCCTAACAAGCTTATCAAAATGTGTGAGCCTAAAGCTGCCGCAGATATTCTTATTCATGATGAATTAAAACGTTTATCTGTGATGATGCCCTGTACCATTGGTGTTTATGAAAAAAGTGATGGAAAAACGTATATCACTATTATGAACATGAAAATCCTTGGCATGCTGTTTGGTGACGTGGTGGATGACATCATCACTGAACTTGCTCCCCAGATGGAAAAAATGGTTACTCTATAAGCTTAACCTGCCGGTTCAGGCCTTCGGCCTGAACCCAATGCCAGTAGTTAAGGTGTTCTGTGCAAATGTCTTGCCGGCAACGCTATCGCTTATGCCGGCCTACAGGGAGTTCACCATCTTTGTAGGCCGGCATAAGGCTTTGCCGTTGCCGGCATGATGCTAACTTACTGGCCTTCGGTCTGACACTACTAAACCTGTACTCCATCAATATAACCTGGTGGAGTACTAAACCTCCTTATAAAAAAGGGGTTTGTTGTATGCGATTCCTCTGTAGTATTATGGTGGTATCAGCGTTTAATACGGTTTAAAAGGCGTTTTAATAAACCCTGTTTTTATACATTGACCCTTAAAAGAAAGCCTGATATTTAAAAACTTTGTAGGTAAATTTTGTTTGTCCTGGGTTACAATCAGATATGAAGACGAATACGGCTAATTTACCAGCATGTAATCAGTGCGCTATTCGAGCGACTGCATTATTTGGTGAATTAGAGTTAAAACATCTTGATAAAGCGCGTGCACTCCGGTCTGCGCAGCTAATCTACGCAGCAGGTGAATACCTGTATCATGAAGGCGACATTCCGGA
>Ga0164313_10001150_pt1 | contig 23128 bp, 15 predicted proteins | sample GuaBasSedimGuay4_FD_113735 | JGI IMG/M metagenome (GOLD analysis project Ga0164313, IMG submission 113735) | Subseafloor sediment microbial communities from Guaymas Basin, Gulf of California, Mexico - Guay4, Core 4569-4, 0-3 cm | ecosystem: Environmental > Aquatic > Marine > Hydrothermal vents... | reverse complement strand
CCTTCAATACAGGGTTGAATTGCTGACCTGGGAAGGAAACGACGATCCCCCCAGCAGCCATGTTCCCATCCTGAAGAAAAAGATAGAAGAATACGACAAAGATTGGGAGCTAATGGAGATCGGAGCACCGGGAAAAGACAATATTCCCCTGATGTTCAAGAAGAAACCAGGTGCTATGGTATCCTAAAATCAATAGCAAGATTTAGTATAACTCAAAACCCAATCCCTAACACTCAAAACCTTAAAAGATGAAAAAACTATTTACATTATTTCTCCTCCTCAGCATATGTGCTTTTGTATTTGCCCAGGATGTTGAAAAAGACAAAGATGCTATCAAGAACCTGATCCTTACTGCCTATGTTGATGGACTGCAGAACAATGGCGACCTCGACGCCACCCGTGAGGGTTTCCATCCGGGCTTCGAGCTCCTCGTCTTTAAAAACGACATGGTAAGTAAGTTCCCCATTTACAACTGGATTATATATGAAGAAATGGGGCAAGCCAAGAATCCCGATCCACTTCCGAAAGAAGAGATCACCAGTTGTGAGTTCGAGTTTATCGACATCACCGGAACGGCTGCTGTGGCCAAGATCCATCTGAGCAAAGCAGGCGAGAAGATCTATACTGATTATCTTTCGCTATATAAGTTTGTGGATGGCTGGAAGATCGTCAGCAAGATATATTTTCAGATTCCCGAATAAAACAAACGATAGAATATGCTTCATTTTTTCAGGACAGCCATCAGATACCTTATCAAGCGAAGGACTTATTCGCTGATAAATGTCATCGGGCTGGCCATTGGTATATCCAGTTTCATCCTGATCATGATCTATGTGATGGATGAGCTGGGCTACGACCGCTACCATGAGCGCTCCGACGACATATATCGAATTGCACAACTATACGATTTTGAAGGCGTTGGAGAGAACTCCGCAAGTTTGCCTTTTCCTGTGGCTTTTACCCTGAAAAATGATTTCCCCGGCCTGGTAGAGAATATCTGCCGGCTATACAACTTCCAGGCTCCGCGTAGCCTGGTAGAATACGGTGAGCATAAATATAATGAACGAAGGTTCTTCTTTGCCGATTCGACCTTTTTCGAGATCTTCAAGCATAAATTTATTCAGGGTGACCCTGCCACTGCCCTGGATGAGATCAATGCCGTGGTCATCACTAAGTCGATGGCCGTGAAGTATTTCGGAGACGAAGACCCCATGGGTGAGATCCTGAAGTTTGAAGAGGTTGCTCCGCTCAAGGTCAGTGGTGTCATCGAGGATGTTCCCACACAATCGCATTATATTTTCGATTTCATAGGGTCTATGTCATCGGTGAAAGCAGCCTATGGTGGCCGGCTTCCCCAGACCTGGGTCTGGAATCCATGCTGGACCTATATGCTGCTGGCTAAAGGAGCCACACCCGATATGCTCGAAAAAGAGTTTGCGGGATTTGTAGAAAAGTATTTCTACGATGCCGAAAAAGACAATGTGACCTTATACCTGCAGTCGCTCACCAGCATACATCTTGAATCAAGGCTGGACTATGAGATCGAGCAGAACAGCAACCGTTCATACATATATATTCTTACATCAATTGCGCTCTTCCTTCTGCTAATAGCGGCCATCAACTTTATGAATTTGTCCACCGCCACCTCAGGAAACCGGGCACGTGAGATCGGGATCAAGAAAACCATTGGAGTTTCGAGGTACAGGCTGATCTCACAGTTTATGGGCGAATCATTTATCCTGACCTACATCTCTCTCCTGCTGGCCATCATCGTGGTAGAATTAACGATCCCGGCCTTCAATACCTTTACGGGTAAGAATTTTGAATTATCCATACTGCTGCAACCCATAAATATTGTTGCATTGGTCCTACTGGGTTTGCTAACAGGATTCTTTGCAGGCATCTACCCTGCTTTCTACCTTTCGGCCTTCAAGCCTCTGAATGTGTTGAACGGCGACCGTGGGCTTGGCAGGAACAGTGGCTTTTCCAGAAAGTTGTTGGTCGTTCTCCAGTTTACCATATCGATCAGCCTGATCATCGGCACCATGGTGATCTTCAACCAGCTAAACTACCTGAAGAATGCCAGTTTGGGTTTCAACAAGGAAAACATCATGGTGGTGCCGATAAACCGCACTCCCATCGCCAGAAGCTATGAGGCTTTCAGCAAAGAATTGATGCAGGACTCAAAGATACTGAATGTCACCGCCATGGACGATATCTTTGGAGCTGCCCACAACACGCATGAGTTCAGGCCTGAAGGCTTTCCCGAAGATCAGTGGCAATTCTATCCGGCACTGGTTGTTCAGTGGAATTTCCTGAATACCTTCGGAATCAAGACCCTGGCGGGAAGGGATTATCAGGAAACCAACACCTCCGATCCCGCCACAGGGATACTGATCAATGAAGCTATGGTCAGACATATGGGATGGGAAAGCAATGAAGCTGCCCTGGGCAAGAAGTTCAGGTCGCTAAATGGCGATGAAAGGGTGATCGGAGTGATCAATGATTTCCATGTCACCTCCCTGCATGAAGCCAGCGGGCCTTTCGTATTAAATATGAAGGAAAACCCTCCCGAGATCAGGTGGTTCCTGAAATATGTTGCCATCAAATACCAGGCAGGGAAAGAACAGGAAGTCATTGATTTGGTGAATACGGTTTGGAATAATTATGCTCCAACACGTCCGTTCGAATACTCCTTCCTGGACCAGGAATTAAAGAAACTTTATGCTGATGAGAATAACCTGAGCACCCTCTCATTTATCTTCACCATTCTCATCCTCATCATTGCCGGACTGGGCATCTTTGGCCTGGTATCATTCATGGCAGAAAAGCGCACCCATGAGATCGGGATCAGAAAGGTAATGGGAGCCGGATCACTGCATATTATCAAGCTGCTGTCGCTAGAATTTTTCTGGCTGATCACCATTGCCAGCATCCTGGCCTGGGTAGTATCATGGCTGGTGATCTCCGACTGGCTGGCACACTTTGCTTACCGAACCTCCCTCAATTGGGTGATGTTCCTAGTTGCTGCCCTCATAGCCATGGCCCTGGCATTGATCATCACAGCTATCAAAGCCTGGTTTGCATCGAGGACAAACCCGGCAGACACATTGAAGTATGAATAATTATGTAACTAATACACGGACACATCGTCATATTTTAAATATTTATAATTAAATATCACAGCAATGATCAAAACAGAAAAATTAAGTAAGATCTTCAGGACTGACGAGGTAGAAACCACAGCCCTGGATGAAGTCAGTTTTCGGGTAAAACCCGGAGAGTTTGTAGCTATTATGGGGCCTTCCGGCTGCGGGAAATCTACCCTGCTGAACATTCTCGGCCTGCTCGATAATCCGAGTGGAGGAAGTTATCTGTTCAACGACAAGGAGGTTGCCAGCATGAATGAACGCCAGCGCGCCAAGCTACGGAAGAAAAATATTGGATTCGTATTCCAGAGTTTTAACCTGATCGACGAACTCAACGTACATGAAAATGTGGAACTTCCGCTTATCTATCTGGGCATGCCGGCATCGCAGCGCAAAAAGCGCGTTGAAGAGGTACTGGAAAAGATGCAGATCCTTCACAGGAAGAAGCACTTTCCCATGCAGTTATCCGGTGGACAGCAACAGCGTGTGGCCGTGGCCCGTGCAGTAGTTGCCAACCCCCACCTGATCCTGGCCGATGAGCCAACAGGGAACCTTGACTCCGTCAATGGTGAGGAAGTGATGAATCTGCTCGAATCATTGAATGCAGAGGGAACCACCATCATCATCGTTACACACTCCCAACGCGATGCAGAATATGCGCAACGTATTGTCCGCCTTTTCGACGGCCAGATCATCACCGAGAACATCAAGTAAAATAAACCCAAAAGCCACCCAACCATGATCAAAAATTATATTAAGAGTGCCTTCAGGAATATTGTGAAGAACAAGTTCTATTCCTTCCTGAATATCCTCGGTTTATCTATTGGACTAACGGCCTTCATTTTTTTGTATCTACACATCAACGATGAAATGTCATATGATGCCTATCATGAAAATGCTTCACAGATACACCGGCTGGAGTCAAACTTTACCATTGCAGGAAAGAATGAATTGTTTGCTATTGTACCGGTGCCCATGGGTCCGGCGCTAATGCTGGAGTATCCCGAAATTATTGCCGTGAACAGAATATTCGGAGCCGGGAATTCACTTTTCAGGTATAATGAGAAGGAGTCATATGAAGAAGACATTTATTATACTGACTCAACTTTCTTCCAGGTATTCACACACAAGCTGATCGTGGGCGATCCGGGAAAATGCCTTGTGGAGCCCCTCTCCATCGTCCTTACAAAGTCGATCGCTGAAAAGTACTTTGGCGATGAAGATCCGATGGGCCTGATCCTTGAACAAGGCACAGGCAGGCAGTTCAAGGTTACCGGAGTAATGGAAGATGTGCCGTCGAACTCACACCTCCGCTTTGATGCATTAATATCAGGGACTACCCTGGCTGCGGAAGCTGGAGAAGAAGAGTTTAACAGCATGGAACCCGGCAGATTCTGGAATATCGGAGTGTATACCTACATCATGCTGAATGAGAACAGTGAGATGCAGTCTATTCATGACAAGTTTCCGGAGTTTTACGAGAAATACATGAAAGACATCGGCGACCAAATCAACGCCAGTTATGACCTGATGTCGACACCATTGGCTGATCAGCACTTTTCTGAGCATGTTGGATCAGACTTTCCTAAAGGGAACAGGGCATTTATATACATTTTCATTGCTGTTGCCCTGTTTATTCTACTCATCGCGGCCATCAACTATATGAATATGGCCACAGCCCGATCAACCAAGAGGGCCAGGGAAGTAGGGATCAGAAAGGTGGCCGGTGCACAAAAAGGTCAGCTAATTGGGCAATTTCTCGGAGAATCATTGCTATTAAGTTATATATCCCTCGTTATAGCAGCCTTATTCGTTTACCTATTGCTGCCAGAATTTAATCTCGTATCAGGCAAAAGTGTGAACCCTGATATTTTTATAAACCCGGGCTTCACCCTTGTGATGATTGTGGTGGCAACAATTATCGGGCTCATTTCAGGTAGTTATCCTGCATTTTACCTTTCATCCTTTAATCCCGTAACCGTAGTCAAAGGCACGGTTGCAAAAACAGGAGGAAGCGGAATTCTCAGGAAAATCCTGGTGGTTTTCCAGTTTTTCATTGCAACTTCCATGATCATTGGAGCCATTATTGTTGCACAACAACTCAGCTTCCTTAAAAACAAGGACCTGGGATTTGAAATGGACAATATGATGATCCTCGAATTGCAAGACACTTCTTTAAGGGCGAAGGCCGAGATGTTCAGAGAAGAGTTGCTCCAGAATCCGGATATCCTGGGTGTAACAAATTCAATTGGCGTTCCGGGGGCAAACACCTGGATACAGGTGGTAAGGATGGAAAAGGATTCGGGATGGATAGATGAATCCAGTATTATTACAATTGTCGACTATCACTATATTGATGTTTATGGTATCACCTTGAAGGAAGGAAGATTTTTTGATGAAAGTATGGGTACTGATGATTCAGCTGCCGTAGTGGTAAATGAAGCATTGGTAAAGGCCTACGGATGGGATGACAATCCCATTGGAAAAAAAGTTAACTGGGGATTTGGCCTTGATGGTGAAGAAGGGAGGATCATGAAAGTGATCGGAGTGATTGAAGATTATCATTTCAAATCCCTGCATAACAATGTACAGCAGCAGATGATGTTTCCTGCAGAGTTCAGAAAGGTCCATCTGAGTATCCGTATCAGTGGCGAGAATATGCAGAATACAATTGATTTTATTGAGGAAAAGTGGAACGATTTCGGTGCAAACCGGCCATTCGATTACAGGTTTCTTGAAGAAACATGGGATGAAATGTATATTGCCGAAAAGAACCTGGGGATCATCTTCAGTATTGCGACCTTCTTAACGATCTTCATAGCCCTTTTGGGATTATTAGGCTTATCATCATTCATCGCTGAGCAGCGTACGAAGGAGATCGGCATCAGAAAGGTGCTCGGTGCCACTATGCCCAATATCGTGAACCTGCTATACCGCGACTTCGCAATACTAATTGTGATTGCCTTTGTGCTGGCTATTCCGGTATCATGGTATGTACTTGATCTGTGGCTGCAAAACTTTGCATTCCATATCCAGATCGGAGTATTTGCCTTTATCCTTGGCGGAGTGATGGCACTCGCAGTGGGTATGCTCAGTATCAGCTTCCATATCCTGAGGGCAGCATCGTCAAATCCGGTGGATGCGATCAAGTATGAATAAAGTGTTGGGTTTTGAGTGTTGAGTGTTGAATTATTTTATTTTTTTTGCAGCTAATGTTTAGAAATTATCTCGTCATTGCCATTCGGAATTTGTTCCGAAACAAACTTTTTTCCATAATCAACATCCTGGGCCTGGCCAGAAGCAATCCAGCGGATATTCTTAAGCATGAGTAATAATTCATAAATTAATAGTTCGTAGATACATCCAAACTATGGTAAGAAATTTCCTTAAGATTAGCTTTCGAAATTTTACAAGAAACAAACTTTTCTCTATTATCAACATCGTTGGACTAAGCATTGGGATGGCTGCATTCATCCTGATTATGCTCTGGATAAGAGATGAATTAAGTTATGACCGCTTTCATGAGGACGCCACGAGAATTTGCCGACTCATTACTTACACGGATCAGGGAGGGAAGCCTTTTAAAGCTGCAGTGGGCCCGGCACCTGCCGGGAAATACATCAAAGAGAACATCCCGGAAATTATCAATTATACAACTTTCAGGCCTTATGCCGATAATATGCTGGTCACTATAGATCCAGATGATAGCACACAAAGTTTAAGGTCCTATTATGAAAGCAGGAGGGTTTTTGTCGACTCTAATTTCTTTGATGTATTCACATTCAAACTCAAGCAAGGTGACCCTGAGCAATTAATGATGGATCCTTATTCAGTTGTAATAAGCGAATCCATTGCCGAGAAATACTTTGGCGACAAGAATCCCATAGGCCATACGCTGCGATTTTTCAATGATGTAAATTTTGTGATCATCGGCGTTTGCGAGAATGTACCTGAGAATTCTCATTTAAAGTTTGATTTTGTAATTCCGTTTGAGATCTTGGAAAAACGAGGTGCTACTACAGGTTGGGGTAACTTCTATTTCAATAACTATTTTGTACTTAAAGAAGGTGCAAACATCGATACCGTTGGCAAGAAAATTAATGACCTTATGATAGAGCTCATGGGCGAAGACATTTCAGTTGGCTTCTACCTACAGGCTCTTACCGACATACATCTAAAATCAAACATGGATATCGACCTTGCCGATTCGGAATCCGAGATCAACAATGATGTTTATTATTTCATCGTCATTGCATTTTTCATTTTGCTCATTGCCTGTATTAACTTTATCAATTTAACAACAGCTAAAGCAGCAGGAAGAGCAAAGGAAGTAGGGTTGAGGAAAGTATCTGGTGCTACCCGGATACAGCTTATCAGGCAGTTTATTGGAGAAACTGTTCTCTACTCCTTGATCGCATTGGCCATTTCATTGCTTATTGTCGAGCTCTTTTTACCTGAATTCAATGAATTCACAGGCAAGAATCTCACGCTATTTCAATCATTTACAACATGGAATTTTCTCCTATTTATTATTATAGTGAGCATCACCGGGGTCATAGCGGGTGTTTATCCAGCATTTTATCTTTCATCATTTCAACCGGCCTCAGTCCTGAAAGGTAATTACTCCAAAAAAGGAGGAGCCACCGGAATCAGAAAGCTTCTGTTCATTATACAGATCAGCATTTCGGTCATGCTCATCATCGCCACACTGGTGGTGAGGGATCAGCTAAATCTTGTAAGCACAAAAGACCTTGGTTTTGACAGAAACAACCTACTCTATGTTCCCGACAGAGCAGACCTTCTTGAAGACTACCAGGGATTGAAGAATATGTTACTTTCCGATCCTGCCATAAACAATGTAAGTATCTCTTCCGATATTCCCACAACCACAATTCATTTATGGGGAAATACCAGTTGGGAAGGTAAAGAAGAAGCAGATGAAAAGTTCTTGTATTTCTATACAACAAGTTTTGATTTTCAGCAAACCATGCAGCTCACTATCAAAGAAGGGCGCTGGTTTGAGAACACAACTGATTCTACTAACTATGTGATCAATGAATCGGCAGCCCTGCATATGGGAATGAAAAATCCTGTTGGGAAATGGTTCCAACAAGGAGAACAACGAGGAATTATTATAGGTGTAATTGAAGACTTTCACTTCAAATCACTTCGCGAAGTGATTGAACCATTGGTGTTTAGAACAGGGGACTATTTTAATTACCTTATCGTACGACATGAACCCAATGCTGAAAAACGAGCAATAGCAAAGCTCAGCGAAGTATGGGAATACTATAACCCGGAGTTTCCTTTCGAATATGAATCCCTGTCACAAGAACTTAATGACCTCTATATTGATGAACAAAGAAAAGAGATCTTATTCGCTACTTTTACTTTTCTCGCCATTTTTATTTCCTGCCTTGGATTATTTGGACTTGCTGCTTTCACAATAGAAAAAAGAACCCATGAAATTGCAATAAGAAAGGTATTGGGAGCAGGGGCTAATGATCTCATTTTAAACTTGTCGTCCAGCTTTCTGAAGTTGGGAGTGCTGGCAAACATCATCATTTGGCCGATCGCATGGGTTTTAATGCACAACTGGCTGGAGAACTTCACTTACAGGGTTAATATAGATTTCCTGTTTTTTGGTTACGGATTACTGATCACCATTACTATTATTATGCTCACAATAGCATATCACCTATTAAAGGCAATGAGAACCAGCCCCGTGAAGACACTTAATAACGAGTAAGTAATTTATTCCTTTCGCTTCAAATAAATGCTGCTAAGCATTCCCTGCAAATTGTAAACTGCAGGGCTCAGACACAGGCAATTTCGCTAATAGTTTCTTATCCACATAAGTGATGGTTTTGGGGAAGGTGTACTTCTTACTGCCTTCTTCTTAAGCCCAGGCTGATCGAGATCAGCAATAGTAAAACTGAGACAAATGCAGCGATCCTGGCCAGGTAATCTCCATACATGGAATAAAAAGTGATCTTATCATTGGCATTGATACTTTGCTTCAAAACGGTCGGGACCCAGTATCCGGATTCCTCCACGATGTCACCCCTTTGATTGATAAATGCGGAGATTCCCGTATTGGCTGATCGTGCGATGCTACGACGGGTTTCAATGGCACGCAGGCGTGAATAGATGAAGTGCTGCTTGTGACCCGGTGTATTTCCCCACCAGCCATCGTTGGTCACAATAAAGATGAGTTCAGCACCGTTTCGGGCAAATTCAGCAAAAAACTCCCCGTAAACGGATTCATAGCATATTACTGCAGACACCCTCAAAGAGTCATCCCGGGTCACAAACACCTTCCTTATATCGTCTGTGCCGAGGCTGCCCACTGTCCCACCCAGGTCGATGGCAAAGTTATCGAAGAAACCCAGGTATTGGGGGAAGGGCATTGTTTCAACACCCGGTGTTAACTTCGATTTATGGTAAACTTCAATTTCACCGAGTGCATCTATAAAGAATACTGTATTGTAAGCATCATAATAAGCATCTGCATCCCTGAATTTTCGCGCTGAGAATCTTAGCTCCTCCCCTTCTTCATACTCCCTGAAAGTGGATGCCCCTATAATGAAAGTCGCATTAGGATACGCGGAAATAAAGTTTTTAACTTGCCGGATGCTGGGACTTTGGTCAAAGCGATCCTCCCAAATGGCCTCTTGAATAGACGACTCCGGGCAGACCACAAAATCCGTATTATCATCGATGATAGTTTTTATCAGATCCAGATTCCGTTCCACGACTTCTTCAGGTGGAAGGGAATATTGTTCAGTATATGGGTTGATGTTGGCCTGCGTCACGATCACCTCCACGGGACGATCCTCTTCTTCATAAGCGTTGTAAATGATGATCGAGATCAGCAAAGGCAGCAGCAGGAAGAGCGCAGATGCCGTGCCCCATATGATCTTATCCTTAATAAGTTTCCTGTTCTTCCAGCCCAGGGTTATGAACTTATAAAACAGAATATTCAGCACTAATATCCACAACGTGCCACCAAAAGCACCGGTATACTCATACCATTGCACCCAGGAGGGAAAATTGGCAAAGGCATTTCCCAGGCTGAGCCAGGGCCAGCTCATATCCCAGTTCAGGTGCCAGTATTCGAAGCTCATCCAATAAAATGGTAGGATGAAGTAGCCATTGTTCTTCCCGTAAATATGTTTCTTGGTAAAGGAATAAATATTGAATACCAGCGCCATAAAAAAGGCATTGGCCACAAAAGCACCTATTGAGCCCACTTCCGTGGAGTTCCATATCCAGTAGGTGGTGAGCACATTCCAAAGCAAAAAGCCCGGGTACGTATATACCAGTACCGCGAAGCGATGAAAATCCTGTTTATTCTTGCTTATATAGTCCTCGATAAATAGGAAAGGAATAAATCCCAGGAGCATCAGCCCAGCAAAGCCATCACGCGGCCAGGCCAGAGAAAGTATTAGCCCCGATAGCAGTGAAAGTAATAGAAGATGCTTCTTTTTCATGTACTCAAAGATAAGGTATTTGAATAAAGCACAAAGAACATGGAAATGGATCGAGTCTCAAGTTTCGAGTTTTAGGTTTCAGTTTTCGAATCTTAACCCCCAAGCCCTTCAAGCTTTTCGAAATAATCCAGCACCTCAGGATTGGCAAGTGCATCCTTATTCTTGATCTCTTCCCCGAGTATGGCCTTTTTTACGGCGATCTCCACCTTTTTCCCATTCAATGTATAAGGCACACCTTCCGTTTCAAGGATGATGGCCGGCACATGGCGCGGGCTGCAATTGCTGCGAATAAGTTTGGATATTTTTATCTTGAGATCATCGTCAAGTGTGAAGCCTTCATTCAGTTTCACAAAGAGCACGACCCTTTCATCATCTTCCCATTTCTGGCCGATGACAACAGCATCCTCCACTTCATCCATATTTTCCACCACATTGTAGATCTCGGCAGTACCGATACGGACGCCTCCCGGATTTAGTGTGGCATCAGATCTTCCAAACATTGTAATACCTCCGTGCCCACTTAGCAGGATATAGTCGCCATGCCGCCAGATGCCGTCATAAACATCGAAATAAGCATCATGGTATTTCTTTCCATCCGGGTCGTTCCAAAAATATATGGGCATGGAAGGAAAAGCCGTCTTGCAAACCAGTTCCCCTTGCTTACCACTTATGCTCTGCCCGAAATCATCGAAGCTGTCCACATCCATTCCGAGGCCACGACATTGTATTTCACCCATATAAACTGGTAACATTGGGTTGCCAAGCATGAAGCAGGACACAATATCCGTTCCACCTGCAATGGAGGAAAGCTGCACATCTTCTTTCCATTGGCTGTAAACGTATTCAAAGCTCTCGTTGGAGAGAGGTGATCCCGTGGAGCAGATCGCTTTCAGGGCCGGGAATGCACTTATATCTTTTGGTACAACACCGGCATTTTCAAGACTGGCGATGTACTTGGCACTGGTGCCGAATATGGTTACATCCAGGTCTTTTGCCATATGCAGAAGAGCATCCGGGGCGGGATGGAAGGGATTGCCATCGAAGCAGACAATAGTCGAGCCAACTGCCAGGCTGCTGATGAACCAGTTCCACATCATCCAACCACAGGTGGTAAAATAAAAGATGGTATCCTCTTCATGCAGATTGCTGTGGAGGATAAGTTCTTTCAGGTGCTGGATGAGTGTACCACCGGCCGAATGCACGATGCTTTTCGGCAATCCGGTTGTCCCTGAAGAATACATAATGTACAGGGGATGATCGAAAGGCAGTTGTTCAAAGCTCATGTCACCTGTCACCGGTTCAGCAAAGTCCTCCCAGCTCACTGCATTAGCGATCGACGACGTATCAACATGATTTGTGTAATTGATCAGAACAACCTTCTCTACAGAGGGCAATTTATCAAGGATGCCTTTTAATTTTTCCTGAGAATCGAAACTCTTTCCTTTATAATAATAGCCATCGGCCGCAAAGATTACTTTGGGCTCGATCTGGCTGAAGCGGTCGAGTACGCCTTTGATACCAAAATCGGGTGATGATGAGGACCATATGGCCCCTAATGAGGATGCTGCCAGCATGGCAATGATGGCTTCAGGCATATTGGGTATGAACCCGGCTACGCGATCGCCTTTCTTTACACCAAGTTTCTTCATTCCTTCCGCCACGCGATGTGCCTGGTCATAAAGTTCGGCATAGCTGACACGACGTTCAAATTCTGATTCTCCTCGGAAGATGATGGCGGTCTTATCATCCCTTCTGGGCAAAAGGTTTTCGGCAAAGTTCAGCCTGGCACCTTCAAACCACTTCGCCCCCGGCATCTTTTTGGGATCATCCACAACTGTATCGAAATCTTTCGAATACCGGATACCGCTGAAGTACCAGAAAGCCCCCCAGAAGTCGGCGGGTTGCTCCACACTCCATTGAAAAAGCTCATCATATGTTTGAAAATCCTTCCCGAATTTTTCATTCACCTCCTCCATGAAGGTCTTCATACGGGAATGTTCAGAGCGCTCCACTGTGGGAGACCATAGTTTCTTATAATTCATACGTTCATTTTATGCTGCATTCGAATATCGGATATCGAATATCGAATATCGAATATTAAATATCGTGATCTAACTATTCACGTATCTGGCAATGACCAGCCTTTGTATCTCAGAGGTTCCCTCTCCAATCGGCAGCAGGCGTGCGTCGCGGTAGTGGCGCTCGATATCGTAATCTTTCATCAGTCCGTAGCCACCATGGATCTGAACTGCTTCATCGGCTACTTCCCTGGCAATTTCCGAGCAATATAGCTTAGCCATAGCCGATTCCTTGCCAAATGGCTTGCCGGCATCTTTCAGCCAGCATGCTTTGTAGAGCAGGTTACGCCCGAGTTCTATCTTCAGTGCCATGTCGGCCAGCTTAAAGGCATTCACCTGAAAGCTGTTGATGGTCCTGCCAAACTGCTTGCGTTCATTGCCATATGCCCTGGCCAGTTCAAAAGCCCCCTGTGCCAGTCCGAGGCCCATGGCACCAATCGACAGGCGCCCATTATCCAGCGTGCTGAGCATGATCTTGGAACCCTGCCCTATCTCCCCCAGTAAATGCTCTTTGGGTATGCGGCAATCATCGAAATATAGCTCTGCCGTATCGGAAGCCCGCCACATCATCTTGCCATGCATGGAAACCGTTTTAAAACCCGGCGTCCCTTTATCGACAAGAAAGGTTGTGAAAATCTTTTTCCCATTCTCCTCACCGCTAACGGCCTGTACTGAACTGCCGATGCTGATATCAACTGATCCGTTAGTAATGAAGATCTTTGATCCGTCAATAATCCAATCATCACCATCCACTTTCGCTGTAGTTTTGGAGCCACGTGAATCGGATCCGGCATTGGGTTCGGTCAATCCAAAGCCCCAGAGAGCCTTTCCCGTACACAGTTGCGGCAGATACTTCATCTTTTGTTCCTCACTCCCATAATAGTATATGGGGCCAATGCCCAGAGAGTTGTGTGCAGCCAGTGTCGCTGCCTGGGAACCGTCGATGCGTGCCAGTTCTTCCACCGCGATGATATATGAAAGGGTGTCGAGTCCCTGTCCACCATATTTCTCGGGCAGGTACATGCCAAATAAGCCAAGCTCACCCATTTTGGCGGTGATATCATACGAGAACTCAGCCTTTTCATCCAGCTCTTGTGCAACAGGTTTAATCTCCCTTTCGGCGAAATCACGCACCGTGTCACGTATCATTTGTTGCTCTTCTGATAGTTCGAAATTCATCTTTTCTTTGGTTTTGGATTAATTAATCGAATATCAAAATTTATTCCTTCTCCTCAACAACATCATCTTCAAGCTCTATCAATGCGGTATTCACCTCAACCATCTCGTTAAGTTTCACCAGGATCTTCTTCACCACAGCATCCTTGTTTGAAGTGATATTATTCTCCATCTTCATGGCATCGATTACCGCAACGATTTCGCCCTTTTTGATCTTCTTTCCTTCTTTTACATTGATCTTAAACACCTTGCCCGGGATAGGGGAAACGATGTGCTTACCGGCATCGAGGCTGTCGTCACCACCACCGGCTGAGAGTTCTGTATCGAGCAGGTCATTCCTGAACATCTGAAACTCGCCTCCATTGATCACAACCTTAGCATATTCATCATCACCGGGCTTGATCTGTGCAAAGAAACTGTCATCACCAATTTTGAAATCAACTTCGCCTGCGTCCAGATATTCCAGGGTGGCAGTCAGCTTTGACCGGCCTATTGCAAATTGCCATGTTTCATCATCACCTTTTTTCACCGGCACTTCTATAGTTGCGCCATCGATAGTCAGGTCGATCTTTTGTTCACCCCTCCAGAACCCGATCGAGTTCCAGACGTCGATGCTCTTGGGTTTATACTCATTCACCTTCTTTTCTGTGTTCAAGGTATAGAGCAGGTAGGCCACCATGGCGGTTGGCTGTTTCACCTCGTCTTTATTGTATGAATCCCTGTTAGGTGCAGTTTTTGTATCCACGGCTATAGTTGTTTTGCTTGTTGATTTTTGTGCTTTCATTTTTTCCAGTTCAGCCTCGAAGCGTTGTTTGGCTGCACCTGATTTATAATCACGGTACTGGTCTTCATGCATGGCAAATTCAAAGAGCTCCTCATCATCTTCACCTGTTTCCCATCCATTCTCCTTCATCTCTTTGCGGTACTTATCCAGTGCATCCGGATAAAATTCCTGTGGAACGCCATCATAAAACTCGCGTCCCTGAGATTTGGCTAACTCGATGATCTCCGGCGCCAGCTCGCCAGGAAGTTTCCCTGCCTTGCCAAGCACCATGTTCCATGCGTTGTCGTCCATCATGGAATAGCGTTCTTCTCCTTTGGCCATCTGCATCAGGTTGAGCAGGGCTATATTCTTCACATATTGGCTATATGGGGTCACCAGTGGTGGATAGCCCAGCTTAGGCCATACATATTCTACCTCCTCGAAAAGCTGGATGAGCAGCTCATCTTCTGAAAGTTCCGGTTTCCCACTCGACTTCAGCGAGAAGTTGATGCTGTCGTGCACCCCTTTGAGGTCGGCCATCAGGCTGCCCATCATCCCACCGGGAAGCCCTGACTGGATCAGCAGTGAAGACATGTACCTGTTCTTGGGGTTGATCCAGTATCCCAGGAAGTCGTCCATGAATTCCTGTGTCATAGCACGGGCTTCCATGTATGCCTTCATGTTAATGTCGGGCACTTCGAAGCCTGCATCTGACAGCATATCCCTGATAGTGATTACATCGGGGTGAACCATTCCCCAGGAGAGGGGTTCCATGGCCACATCCACAATATCAGCTCCCGCCCTGGCAACTTCCAGCATAGAAGCAACTGAGAAACCGGGTCCTGAATGTCCATGATACTGCACCAGGAGGTGCGGATATTTTTTCTTTATGGCGGCGGTGAGTTTCCCCAGTGTTTCCGGACGTCCGATGCCTGCCATATCCTTCAGGCAGATCTCATCACAACCGTATTCAGCTACCTTGTCAACCACCTTCATGTAATACTCAACAGTATGTATTTTTGAGTAGGTAATGCATAAAGCAGCCTGTGAGATCATTCCTGCTTCTTTAGCATACTTTACCGATAGCTCCAGGTTGCGGTGGTCGTTCAGGCCGCAAAACGAACGGGCAATATCCGTACCCTGAGCTTTCTTCACTTTGTACATCAGCTGACGCACATCTTTGGGTACCGGGAACATCCTGATCCCGTTCAGGGCTCTTTCCAGCATATGTGTCTTAATGCCAACATCATTAAACGGCTGGGTCCAATCCCTGACAGCTTTGTTTGGGTTTTCCCCGTAAAGCAGGTTCACCTGTTCAAAGGCACCGCCATTGGTCTCTACGCGGTCGAAACAACCCATGTCGATAATTACCGGAGCGATCTTGGTAAGCTGGTCTACCCTGGGGACATACTTTCCGGAGGATTGCCACATGTCGCGGTATACGAGGCTGAATTTTATTGGTCTCTTTTTAACCATATCTAGTATTTATTTTTTCAGTTTCTTGTTCCGTTTAAACATTCCATTTCGCTTTTCGCTTTTCGAGGAAGGATGCCATGCCTTCCTGACCCTCCTCGGAGGCACGCAGCTCGGCGATCAGCTTTGCCGTATAATCGATGGAATCTTCAAAATTGTATTTGTTATAAAGGTTGTAGATAAGTTCTTTGGTAGCTCCCATGGCTCCGGGCCCGCTGCTCATCAGCATCTTATGGGTAAAGGCCAGCTGTTCATCCATGGCTTCTTCTGTCTCGAACGACTTGTTCACCAGTCCGGCAACTTCAGCTTCCTTCCCCGGGAATCTCCTTCCTGTTATCATCAGGTCACGAGCCCTGTATTCGCCTATCCTTTTACACACATAAGGTGAAATGGTAGCGGGTGCAATGCCCAGTTTCACTTCTGCAAAAGCAAACTTGGTATCATCCATGCAAAACACCATATCGCATGCTGCCAGCAGTCCGTTGGCACCCCCGATAGCGGCACCATGAACAACAGCTATGGTCGGCTTCGTACAGGTATAGATGGCGTTGAAACATTTTGCCAGCTTTAGCCCATCCTGGTAGTTCTCATCGAAACCAAAGCGGGCGATGCCTTTCATATAGTTAAGGTCGGCTCCGGCACAGAAAGATTTTCCGCGTCCGCGGAGCATCACAAAGCGAACATCATCCATCTCGTTCACCTTTTCAAAGGCATCCACGATCTCGCCGATCATTTCTGCATTCATGGCATTGTGAACATCAGGCCTGTTCAGCCAAATGGTACCGGCATTATCGGTCATTTCAAACTCAATATTCTTATAACTCATACTGCTATTGGTTTACATTCTGAAAACACCGAATTTCTGATCCGGGAAAGGATTGTTCAGGGACATGGCAATGCCCATCCCTATAACTTTCCTGGTATCAACCGGATCAAGGATACCATCATCCCAGAGCCTGGAAGTACTATAATAGGCTGATCCTTCCAAGTTGTATTTATTCACGATATTGTTGCGCATCTTGTCAATCTCCTCCTGAGGCATTTCCTGTCCTTTGGCTAGGTACTGATCCTGTTTCACAGAGATGAGCACATTAGCAGCCTGCTGGCCACCCATCACAGAGATCTTGGCATTGGGCCACATGAAGAGCAGCCTGGGGTCGTAGGCCCTTCCGGCCATGCCGTAATTTCCGGCACCGAATGAGCCCCCGAACAATATGGTGAACTTGGGCACATTGGCATTGGCCACAGCATGTACCATCTTGGCGCCATCTTTGGCGATACCCCGATGTTCAAAGTCCTTACCAACGATAAAGCCTGTAATATTCTGGAGGAATACCAGCGGGATCTTTCGAGAAGTACATAGTTCGATAAAGTGAGTGGCTTTCACTGCAGATTCAGGCATCAGCACACCATTGTTTGCGAGTATCCCCACCGGGTATCCCATTATGCGGGCAAATCCTGTGACGATAGTTGGTGCATAGTTTTCTTTGAACTCATGGAATTTGCTCCCATCCACCATACGTGCGATCACCTCACGGGAGTCGACTGCCTTCTTAAAGTCGACAGGGGCGATACCGTAAAGCTCCTGCGGGTCATAAGCAGGTTCTTCAGGAGCAATTATATCCAACATTTGTTTCTTGTGCTCATCCATCGACTGAAAGATATTGCGACAGATCTGTATAGCGTGTGTATCGTTATCGGCCAGGTGATCGGCCACCCCGGAAATACGGGTATGCACGTCACCTCCACCAAGTTCTTCGGCCGTCACCACTTCGCCGGTAGCAGCCTTCACCAGTGGCGGACCACCCAGGAAGATGGTCCCCTGGTTTTTCACGATGATAGTCTCATCGCTCATAGCAGGCACATAAGCACCCCCCGCTGTACATGAACCCATTACGATGGCGATCTGTGGTACACCCATGGCGGAAAGCCTGGCCTGGTTGTAGAAGAAGCGTCCAAAATGATTCTTGTCAGGGAAAACTGTATCCTGTTCCGGAAGGAATGCCCCGCCAGAATCGACCATATATACTGTCGGGAGTTTGTTCTCCATGGCGATATCCTGGGCACGCAAATGCTTGCGGATGGTCCACTGCATATAGGTGCCGCCTTTCACGGTAGCATCATTGGCGATAATCACCGTTTCCCTACCCTGGACTACACCAATACCTGTTACAATCCCTGCTGATGGGAAGCCATTATCATACTGATCATAAGCAGCCAGTTGAGAGAGTTCCAGAAAAGGGGTGTTTGGGTCGATCAGTTTATTGATCCTTTCCCTGGCAAGTAACTTGCCTCTTTCCTTGTGTTTGCGGATGGCATTTTCCGAACCGCCACCAGTCACATCCTTAAGGATCCCTTTGTATTTATCGAGCAGTTCAAGAAAGGCTTTCTTGTTTTGTTTAAACTCCTTTGAGTTTACATCAATTTTGGTCTCTAGTTTGAACATCTGAAGGCTTTTATTTTAAAGAAGATAAAATGAACAATGTGGTATATTTCAATACAATATAATGCAATTATAACTAAAATTTACTACTTATGAAAATTAAGTTTTCAGTATATGTATGAGGCCCGAAAATGTTGACTCAGAGTCCAATTCGCACTGCCTCAAAAAGATATAAACAGAACTTGGAAATTTGGCATTTTTTTCTATCTTAGCAAGGAAGAATGGCATGCCAAATTAGCCCAAAATTCAACACTCAAAATTTAAAATTCGTAAGTATATGAGCTTCAATTATCCAAAGAAAGTTAGAATTGGTGATATCACCGTGAGGGACGGTTTTCAGCATGAAGAACAATTCATCCCGACAGAGGCCAAGCTATGGGTCCTTGAGCAATCGATCCTGGCCGGCTTTAGAAACATTGAGTCAACCAACTTTGGTAACCCGAAGGGGATGCCACAATTTGCTGATGCTGACGATCTGATGATGCGTTTGCATAAAAGCAAAAAGGTAAAAGACAAACTGGATGATGTAACCGTGACTGCGATCACTATTCGTGAGCGTTCCATCGACAGGGCCATACAGGCCAAAAAGGATGGATACGGACCTGACAGGATCCTTGTGATGGTATCTACTTCGGAATCACATCAGATGAAAAACTCCGGTCTGACTATTGCAGAGTATTTCAAGATGTGCGAGGAATACATTCCCAAATGTCATGATGCCGGTATCCTGGTAAATGGTACCGTAAGCACCATATGGGGTTGCCCCATAGAAGGCCCCACGGAGATGTCAAAGGCCATTGATTTCACCAAACACTTCCTTGATATTGGAGCCGACGACATTGAACATGCCGACCATGATGGTTCAGCATCCCCCGACAGGGTTTATAAATATTACTCCATGTTGTTGGATGCTATTCCGGACCCGGCAAAACATATCGTTCATTTCCACACATCAAGGGGATGGGGTATGGCAAATGTGCTGGCGGCTCTACAGGCGGGAATGACAAACTACGAATCAACCATGGGTGGCATAGGCGGACAGCCTGCCAATTTTGTGAGCGGCGTTCCCGTCTCAGGTACCGGCAACTACTATTACAAAGATCCGAATATCGTAGGGCTGGTCTCTACCGAAGACATGGTGGTAATGATGGATGAAATGGGAATCGATACAGGTCTTGATGTTGACAAGGTGCTGGAGATCGGCCGCATGGTTGAACGTATCTGCGGCAGGCCTCTGCGCTCCGAAGCCATCAAGAACGGTAGGATTCCGAAGGAGTTGAGCGGGAGAAAGTAAAAAGTGCACAATTGCTAGTACCTGGTTGCTAGTGCCTGATTGTATTTATTAAGTGAACAATTTCTTAATTATGTAAGTTATAGTTCCAGTTAGGCGCTATTCACTATATGTAATCTATGAGCTTAAAAATAATTGAAACACCCCGCGACGGCTTCCAGGGGATCCCGATGTTTATTCCCACGGCAGTGAAAACTGATTATATCAACCAGCTTTTAAAAGCAGGGTTTGAAACTGTAGAGGCAGGTAGTTTTGTTTCGTCAAAAGCGATCCCACAGATGAAGGATACGCCAGAAGTACTGGCAGGCCTTGATCTGGACGATACAAAGTCGATGGTGATGGCCCTGGTGGCTAACATGAAAGGCGGCCTGGAAGCTATCCGTTTCAATGTTATCGATCAACTCTATTTTCCTTTTGCACTATCAGAAACTTTCCAGAGAAAAAATATCAACTCTAACTTCGATAAGTCGAAATTGTTTGTAAGGGAGCTGCAAGACCTGGCGGAAGCAAACCTCAAGGAATTGCTGGTAGTAATCTCCATGGGCTTCGGAAATCCATATGGCGATTCCTGGTCTATCGATATGTTGGAGGACTTCTCAGGCTATTTTTATGAAGAGGGTTTTCGTGTGCTCCCCATTGCAGATGTGATTGGCCTGGCAGGGCCCGACCTGATCCATGACGTATTTAGCAGGCTCATCCCGGCATTTCCGGAAATGGAATTCGGTATCCACCTGCATACCATCCCAAATGAGTATTATGATAAGATAGATGCCGCCTACCAGGCAGGCGTCAGACGCTTCGATACTGTTCTTGGAGGCATCGGAGGCTGCCCCATGACAGACCGTGATCTCCTCGGAAACCTGAATACGCTATCACTGGTGGAGTATTGTGAAAAGAATAATATTGAACATGGTTTGGATGCTAAACTTCTGAGGAAAATTGCATCTAGATACAGCTTTTAGAATGATGAGATCCTAATGAATAGTGATTATTGAAGATTGGTAATCATGAGTTTTGAATGGAGATAGTAGAATCCACCTAGAACCTAGCAACATCTCTTTAAATTTTTGAAAGTTTAAACGTCTCCTTCACCCTCACTCCTTTTTCCGTTTCCTGAATAGTGCAGCACTCATTGTAAAGGTCATGCTCAAAAAAGAGGATGTAATCGCCCGGTATGGCTTCTGAATAGAACCTGCTTTTATCTTCAAGGGTTAGCAGGGGCTTCGTATCATAGGCCATGATCCATGACATGGGAATATGTGGTGTTGCCGGCAGGAGGTCGGCCATAAAGGCTATCGTCCGGCCATGATATGAGATCAAGGGGATGATCTGTCCTTCGGTATGCCCATTGTAGATCCTGACGGAGATGTGTGGCAGTATCTCGCCTTCCTCTTCAATTAGCTTCAGCTTACCACCTTCCTGTATGGGGAAAATATTTTCTTTCAGGAAGGACGCGCTTTCGCGATGGTTCGGATCTGTCGCCCAGTCATGTTGTGCACGGCTGACCCAATAGGTGGCATTGGGAAATGCTAATTCGTATGCTGTTTGGTCATCATTATATTTTATGCTGCCTCCGCAATGGTCGAAATGCAGATGGGTAAGGATCATGTCGGTTACATCTGATGGTTTGAAGCCGTACTTGGCCAGTGAACCTTCCAGGGTGTCATCCCCGTTCAGGTGATAGTGTTTCAGGAAACTATGTTCCTGTTTGTCGCCAATGCCATTATCGATCAGGATAAGCCTGTCCTCATCTTTGATGAGAAGGCAACGCATGGCCCAGTTGCAAAGGTTGTTCTCATCAGCAGGATATTGTTTTTGCCAGAGCACCTTTGGCACTACACCAAACATAGTCCCACCATCTAACTTCAGGTTTCCGGTTTCTATTGCAAATAGATTCATTTCAGTTTTGAGTGTTAAATCTAATCCTAATTGTAGTTATTTCGACCTGAGGGAGAAATCTATATGCTAATTTTTATGAACAGATTTCTCACTGCGTTCGAAATGACGTTAAGTTGAACTTTCATATTAACCAATTATCAATTAGAAAGTTCATTCAGGGCGAAGGCATAGGCCCCGACGGCGACGGCCCGTGATGTTCCAAGCCTCGAAATACCTACGGCTACTTTCTTCACCGGGTCATAATCAACTGTTTTGTCGCTAAAAGGCACTTTTACCGGTACAGATGTATCTTTTATAAAATCCTTGAAGCAATCCTCATTCCTGAGATTGTAGGCCAGTATCTCCATCCTGGGCAGTTCATTGCCACTAATTTCTTTATAAGACCAGTTCATCTCATCCACCAGTTGCTGAAGGAAGAGCGGCCAGGCGCCGGCAAGTCCTCCTCCAATGACAACAAGGCCATCAGTCAGGGTAACCGCATCAGCTATGCTGTTGCCGGCCACTTCTGCCAGCTCAGAAAAGGCTTTCCTGGCGGCTTCTCCCTTTCCTTGATCTTCACCCATTCCGATCTTATAGATCATTTCCGGCTCCGGAATCTCATTCATCGGCAGACCTGCCTCCCGGGCGTAGACCCGCTTTATGGCACGGATGGTTACGCTGTCTTCTGCACTGGTTTGCGGATATAATTTATTACGCATGCGGTTGATCTCTGCCCCTGCAGAATTATCACCGGTAAACAGTTCACCATGCCTGACGATCCCGCCACCAAATCCGGTACCGAAGGTCACACCAAGCAGGTTATTATATTTCCTTGTACTCCCGGCATTTTTCAGCGCTTCGTTCACTTCCGGAAGCAGTCCTGCTATGGCTTCTCCATATGTAAAAAGGTCTCCGTCATTATTGATAAAAACCGGTATTCCAAAATGCTCTTCAAGCATGGCTTTTAGCGGCACGCCTCCTCTGAACAGAGGAAGGTTCTCCAGGTCGCCGATAATGCCCTTGTTGAAATCTGCCGGGCCCGGGAAGCAGAAGCTGATTGCTGAAGCCTTCTCTCCTGATTGTTCTTTCACCTGCTCAAAGCCCTTGATGATCATATTGAGCATTTCGTCCAGTGTATCCACAGCTGCGGGGTAGCGGAACTTATCGCCAATCAAAATCCCCCCTTTCACAGCAAAAAAATCAAAATTTGTGCCACCGGCATCGAGGGAAAGTATGGTCCTTTTATCTTGCTTATAGTCCATTGATAGGAATTTTTATGCAAGATAGTAAATGAATAGTGAACAGAGGAGTATAGAATGTTGAATAATAATTCCGCACTCCATACTCCTCTGTTCCTCTATTCTATAAACTTACGTTTCTGGGT
>Ga0164313_10001149_pt1 | contig 23129 bp, 18 predicted proteins | sample GuaBasSedimGuay4_FD_113735 | JGI IMG/M metagenome (GOLD analysis project Ga0164313, IMG submission 113735) | Subseafloor sediment microbial communities from Guaymas Basin, Gulf of California, Mexico - Guay4, Core 4569-4, 0-3 cm | ecosystem: Environmental > Aquatic > Marine > Hydrothermal vents... | reverse complement strand
AGCTCCTGTACTACTGGACCGAGGGCTATAATTGGCAGTTCGTCGTTCCGATTGCCTTTGTTTACATGATCTGGGATCGCAATGATCTTTATGCCGGGTTGCGCCGGGATCCCGATATTTTTCCCGGTTTGATTTTCCTGGTAAGCGGTTGCTTGCTGCTGATTGTTGGTCAGCTCAGCAGTACGCACAGCCTGCGTGAAATATCTGTTGTCATCAGTATTTTTGGCCTCGTTTTTCTGCTATTTGGCACCAAATATGTCAAAGCTCTTTTTTGGCCACTGATCTACCTTGTGCTGATGACATCATTGACAGCTGATCTGCTGGAATATCTTCGTTACCCGTTGAAGCTGATCTCTGCAACCGTGTCAGCAGATGCACTGCAGATGTTTGGCTATGCGGTTTACAGAGACGTAACATTTCTGCATTTGCCGCATATTACCCTGGAGGTTGCTGATTCCTGCAGTGGCCTCAATCAAATGATTTCATCCATAGCCTTGGGTATACCGATTGCTTTCACGATGCTCAATCAGACGTGGAAACGGATGCTAATCATTTTACTTTCGGTCATGCTTGGTCTTGTGATGAACTGGATCCGGGTATTTTTGATAGCGACCTGGCATTATGGCTCGGCCAAGGAGGTTATCCATGGGCCGTATGGCATCTATGAACTGCCTTTTATTTTCCTGATTGGAGTCTTTATCACGTTGGTTGTGGCGATGGCTTTAGCAGACAAAAAAGTTGTGCGAGACAACAGTAACCATATAACGGAGTCTGGTGTTGCTACGGATGGAACTGCCAGCGGGAATCTTGTACGAGGACCGGTTGTAACTATCCTGGTGTTGTCTGCCACTGCATTTTATCTCAACACATGGAAAGCAGAGGCTGTCAATCTGCAGGACGGGTTCACGAGTTTTCCCATGATTATTGCCAGTTTCCATGGAGAACCGCTGAACAAGCTTGAAAAGCCGTTCTATACGGGGCTTGCGCATACTGAATTTATTGCCGGTTATGTTAATCAGGCAGGGGAGACTGCAAAAGTATATATCGGGTATTTTCATTCGCAGAACCAGCAGGAAGAGTTGATTGATTATCGCTACAACTGGCTTCATGAAGGTGCAGAGCCCGTTGAATTGAAACCATCATCTTCTGGGTTTTCCATGAAGAGGACTTTTATACGGACAGGTAGCCGGGTCGCTACCGTATTCTTCTCGTATGATATCAATGGCAGGAATATCATTGATGCCCGAATGGTGAAACTTGTTTCGGTAATCGATGCGCTTGTAAAACGGCGTAACAACGGCGCTATTATAATAGTAGCCTTTGACAGGGAGGTGCAGGAACTCTCCATGGAGGAACAGGAGTTCCTGATGCAGGTAATAAGCCGGGCATCAGCCAGCCTGCCAGATGAATAGTCAGTGTATATGAAGCCAGGCAAAGCATCAGCAGAAAACCACCGGTTCAGCATCAGGCTTCTGACGGGTGAGGAATTCAGTCAGTACCAGGAGGCCTGGAACAAGCTGCTGGATTCATCCGGATCAGAGTCTTTTTTTCTGAAGTGGGAGTGGCTTTTTACGTTCTGGGAAACCGTTGATAAAAAGGATGCATCACTCCAGGTATGGCTTTGTCACGATGGGTCTGAACTTGTTGGTATTGCACCGTTTTATATCTATTCCACGACTTTTATTAAAATGCCGGTCAGAAAGATGGCTTTTCTGGGTGACAGGGTTGCCAGTGACTACATGGATATCTTTGCAGCACCTGGCTATGAGGAAATCTGCTGTCGGGAAGTGTTGCGCCAGGTGAGGCATAGCAGCGCGCAGGCCTATGACGTGTTTGAGCTGGAGGGTATTTGTAACGACTCGAATCTCTATCAGTATCTGGCAGCCGGGCATGATGCAAACCGGGATATGCAACTGTTGCCAGGATTTGACTGCCCAAGGACCATGCTGGATTCATCGTTTGAAAAATATCTACACAGACTTAGTGCCAGTACGCGCTATTCACTCGGCAGAAAACAGCGAAAACTGGAGAGAAAATTTGGTGGGGCAGTCATCGAGCATCTCGACTTGAAGGAAAATCCGGAAATGCTGGATGTGCTGTTTGATTTGCACAAGCAAAGATGGGATGAACTGAAGGACAAAACCAGCACTTTTTCCAGCCTTTACCGTGAAAAATTCAACAACAAATTACTGCAGTACCTTGATGAAGGCGACGGTTTTTTCAGTTGTATGTCCATTGATGGCGAGATAGTTTCAATAATGTACATCTTTGTCTACAAGAATAATGCATTCTTTTACCAGAATGGCTGGAATCCTGTGTTTGCATCCTGTGGTGTGGGTATACTGAATATCCAGCATGCAATACACCATGCAATAGAGTCCGGCTACAAGAGTTTTGACTTTCTTCGTGGAGAGGAAGCATACAAGTACAAGTTCTGTGAGGAAATGCGAACGGCGTATTTAGCACTGTACTTTGGGTCGGGTCCGTATGGCAGGGTTGCAAAAATGCTTTTTATTCTCAAGGCAGGACTAAAAGATCTGCTCTCACGGTTGCGTAATCTCCGCGGTCAGGGAGTCAAGCCGGATGAGCATTATTTTGATTGTTTGCAGGATCGTCAGCATTGAAAAATAATCTGAAAAGAATTTCAGCGACCGCCATGTGTAAATCCGGCCTGCTGTCAATGCTTGGTCGGTTTGACAACAGTCTCACGATTCTGACATTCCATCGGGTTGTTACAGAAGAGGAAAAGAAACAAAGCTTGAACAAGCCGATGATGATCACTGAAGACCAGTTTGACTCATTGCTCAAGGCTGTCCGTCAGTATGGTCATCCGATATCTCTCAATGATGCAGTACAGGGGATCAGGGAAGGAAGTAGTTTCAAGCCTGGAACTGTGGCAATAACATTTGACGACGGCTATTACGATTTCTATGTACGTGCGTTCCCGTTGCTCAAGGACTATGACATACCGGCCACCATGTTTCTGACAACCGGTGTCATAGGAGATCAAAAGGAATACCTCTGGTGGGATGAGTTTGACTACTATGCCCGGTCTTGCAGGGAAATCCCCGGACGCGCGGATGATGGTTTCACTGGTGGTCTGGAAAAAGTGCTTCAATGCATCGAGCAATTGCCTGTGGGCAGAACAGAATGCAGTGAAGCTGTCATACGGGAGGCGTTACACAGGGTCTCGGTAGAGGAGCGGAACCGGTTTATTGAAAGGATGAGATCTGCGCTACCTAAAGACCGGCCACGTCCGCAGTTGATGTTGAGCTGGGATAATGTCAGGGAAATGTCCGGTTTCGTAGCCTTCGAAAATCATACGGTCAGCCATCATTTACTGAACCGCCTTGACTCCCAGTCGATACGTGATGAGATTACGGGTGCAAGTGAAAGGATAGAACAGGAAACAAATACGAAGTGTCACGGCATGGCCTATCCTGCCGGCGTGTTTACACCGGCAGTATCAGCAATTGCCGGGGAATGCGGCATCGAGTATGCGGTAACTACCCGCTTTGCCAATAATTCAGCGAATGCGAACCTCATGTCGCTTGACAGGAAAGATGCCGGCTATCTGTTTATAGAAAACAGGATTGAGCCATCCTATTACAAGGTTACCGTGTCCGGTGTGCTTGATCGCTTCAGAAGGGATTATACCGATAGCCCTGGTGTCCTGAGCAGCAAACCGGACAGGGATGAGAGCTCTGGCGAAGCAGGGACTACGCCATTTATCGTGCACGTTATTTATCATCTGGCAGTAGGCGGCCTTGAGAACGGGCTGGTAAATTTGATAAATCGTTTGCCCCGCGATCGTTTTCGACATGCAATAATTTGTCTGACCGACTACACGGATTTTCGTAACAGAATTCAAAACCCGGACGTCAAGGTATATGTCCTGCACAAGCGTCCCGGGAAGGATTTACGGATCTACCCCGAACTATGGCGGTTATTCCGTCAGCTAAAGCCGGATATTGTGCATACACGCAACCTGGCCACACTGGAAGCACAGTTGCCAGCGTTGCTCGCAGGGGTGGCGCACCGGGTACATGGTGAACATGGTCGTGATGTCGGTGACCTTGATGGTACCAGAAAGAAATACCAGATATTACGCCGGCTGTTTAGTCCGATAGTGCAGCGTTACATTGCCCTGTCCCATGATCTTGAACACTACCTTCAAAACCGGGTCGGTATTCCTGGCAGGAAAATAAGTCATATATGTAATGGTGTCGATACTGAAAAGTTCAAGCCAGCCGGTCAACTGGATGCGGGTTTATTGCCTGAGGGTTTTTCGGGGCCCGGGGCAGTTATTATTGGCACGGTTGGTCGCATGGAAGGAGTAAAGGACCAGCTCAATCTGGCCAATGCTTTCATCCGTCTGGTAAATAATTGTTCTGACGGTGACCAATACCTGCGACTGGTCATGATTGGTGACGGTGAGTTACGTAAGCCGGCACTGTTATTGCTTGAGCAGGCAGGTCTTGGTGACATTGTATGGTTGCCTGGTGAGCGGGATAATGTTTCCGCTCTGCTGGGTGTTATGGATATTTTTGTCCTGCCGTCGCTTGCAGAAGGTATTTCCAATACCATCCTCGAGGCAATGGCGACTGGTCTGCCGGTTGTAGCGACACATGTTGGTGGTAACAGTGAGCTTGTAGTAGACGGATCAACCGGATTTCTGGTGCCACGAAGTGACCCGGATGCACTGGCTGTCGCCATACGTCGCTATGTAGATGATCCGGACTTGCGAAGGGACCATGGGGCAATCGCCCGGAGGCGTTGCGAGGCAGAGTTCAGTATCAAGACCATGGTGAAGAACTATCAGGATCTTTATGATGGACTGTTGCCGGCGAGCGGAAAATCAACCGTTGTGAGTGCTCCCGGGTGCTGAGCCGGTTTTCATGCGAGGGTGTGCACCAGATGCCGGATTCATATGCCGCTTTGCCATGTCACCGGTTCTGTTGTTTACGTGAAAGCCTGAAAAATATATCAGGTCGTTTACTCGATTCCCAAAGGTAAAATATGTGTGGAATAGCTGGCATGTTTGATACCCGCGAGGTGCGATGTATCGATAAATCCTTGCTCGAACGCATGAACCAGACACAGTTCCATCGTGGACCTGATGATGGTGGTGTGCATATCGAACCGGGTGTTGGACTGGCGCACCGCCGCCTGTCCATTATTGACCTGTCTGGCGGGCATCAACCGCTGTTTAATGAAGATGGATCTGTAGCCGTTGTTTACAATGGTGAGATCTATAACTTTCATGAACTGAGTGAGGAATTGATTGCGGCAGGACACAGTTTCGGGACACGATGTGATACGGAAGTCATCGTGCATGCGTGGGAGCAATGGGGGGAGGCCTGCGTAGAGCATTTCCGGGGCATGTTCGCCTTCGCTATTTGGGACAGGAACAAAAGTACGTTGTTTCTGGCACGAGACCGCCTCGGAATCAAGCCACTCCACTATAGTCTGCTGGACGACGGCCGGTTGTTGTTTGGATCTGAACTTAAATCATTGCTCGCGTATGACGGTCTGCCACGCGAAATTGATCCGTACTCGGTAGAAGACTATTTCGGTTTCGGCTATGTGCCGGAACCGAGGACAATCTTCAAGAACGTGTTCAAGCTGGAACCCGGGCATACACTGTTGGTTCGGCGTGGTGATGCCGGTCTGAGGACGAGACAATACTGGGATGCAGATTTCAGCCCCAACGGGGTCAGTGATCCGGAAGAAGCAAGCCATGAGTTAATCGAGCGGTTGCGTGAGGCAGTGAATATCCGGTTGATCTCCGAAGTACCACTCGGTGCATTTCTTTCCGGGGGGGTTGATTCCAGCGCCGTGGTTGCATTGATGGCGGGACTGGGAAATGAGCCGGTTAATACCTGTTCAATTTCGTTTGGAGATCCGGCGTTTGATGAAAGCAGATATGCCGCCATGGTCGCCGAGCAGTTTCATACCAACCACCATGTTGGTGAAGTCAGTCCCAATGACTTTTCCCTGCTTGACAAGCTGGCCGGCATTTACGATGAACCCTACGCAGACAGCTCGGCGATGCCGACATACCGTGTCTGTGAGCTTGCCCGCAAGCGGGTAACGGTTGCCCTGTCAGGTGATGGCGGAGACGAGAACCTTGCAGGATACCGGCGATATCGCTGGCACACGTATGAAGAACGTCTGCGCTCAATGTTGCCATTATCACTGCGGCGACCGTTGTTTGGTGCGCTGGGGCAGATATATCCCAAGGCTGACTGGGCACCAAAGGTATTTCGTGCCAAGTCAACTTTCGAGTCTCTTGCCAGATCGGATGTTGAGGGTTATTTTCACAGTGTTTCGATACTGGGTGACAAGCTGCGAGCCAGACTTTTCAGTGCGAATTTTCGCAGGGAACTGCAAGACTACAACGCGGTTGAGGTGTTTCACCGACATGCTGCCAGTGCGCCGGATCACCCGTTATCCAGGATCCAGTACCTGGATTTGAAGACCTATCTGGTGGGGGATATCCTGACCAAGGTAGACCGGGCCAGTATGGCGCACGGACTTGAAGTCAGGGTGCCGATACTGGACCACAAGTTTGTTGACTGGGTGGCAGGGTTGCCGCCCGGTCTGAAATTGCGGGGCAGGGAAGGTAAATATCTGTTCAAGAAATCACTGGAGTCCCAGCTGCCTGACGAGATCCTGTACCGGAAAAAAATGGGGTTTGCCGTACCATTGGCAAGCTGGTTCCGCGGCCCGCTTCGTGCCAGGGTAAAAGAAACACTGCTGGGTCCACGTATGCTGGACAGTGGATTATTTGACGATCGTTTTTTGCATACTATCGTTGAACAGCATCAGTCCGGGCGTCGGGATTTCAGTACCCCGATATGGACTCTGATGATGTTTGATGCGTTTCAGCGTAATTTGCAGGGTGGATCAGGATAGCGACAGTCATGCGGATTCTTCATATTCTTGATCACTCCATACCCTTGCACAGTGGCTATACATTCCGTACCCGCGCTATTCTTGAGCATCAGCGTGCCATGGGTTGGGAAACTTTTCATCTCACCAGCAGCAAACAGGGGATTAGTGGAACTTCCAAAGAGCAGGTCGACGGCTTACAGTTTTATCGAACGCTACCGGCATCCGGGGTGATGTCAAAGTTGCCGGTCATCAATCAGCTGTGTGGCATCAGACAGCTTGAAAAGCGTATTGCAGAAGTTATACCGGAAGTACAGCCAGACCTGTTGCACGCACATTCACCGGCATTGAATGGAATTGCGGCACTGCGCGCTGCCAGGAATTGTGATATTCCGGCTGTATACGAAGTGCGTGCTTTCTGGGAGGATGCGGCGGCAGATCATGGCACCAGCAGGGAGGGGGGGCTGCGTTACCGCCTTACCCGCCAGCTGGAAACCTATGTTTTGCAGCGAGCTGCAGCTGTCACAACGATCTGTGAAGGGTTGCGTGGCGACATTGTTCAACGCGGTGTCCCGGAAGACAGGGTTACCGTGATACCAAATGCGGTGGATATAAGTCGTTTTTCTACAGAGGGTAAGCCGAGCGTGTTATTGCAGAAGAAATATGGTCTGGAGGGTAAGGTTGTACTGGGATTTATTGGCTCATTTTATGCCTACGAGGGACTGTCATTATTGTTGCAGGCGATGCCCGGCATTGTGAAGAGTGTACCGGAGGCCTGCCTGTTGCTGGTTGGTGGTGGTCCGGAAGAGTCACGCCTCAAGGAAATGATTAAAGATACAGGCTTGCAGGACCGGGTCATTATGACGGGTCGTGTTCCGCATGATGATGTTCAGGACTACTACAACCTGGTTGATATTTTTGTCTACCCGCGATTATCGATGCGACTAACTGATCTGGTTACACCTTTGAAACCACTGGAGGCGATGGCGCAAGGCCGCGTGGTGCTGGCTTCGGATGTTGGTGGTCACCATGAATTGATTCGTCCCGGTGATAATGGGGAACTGTTCAAGGCCGGCAGTGTTACAGCCCTGCAAGCCAAGGTAATTGATATGCTGCAGCATCGGGACAATTGGCAGCACCTGCGTGTAACCGGGCGACAATTTGTTGAATCAGAGCGTAACTGGGATGCCAGTGTTGCAAGATATAATGATGTCTACGCAGCGGCACTTCGATCGGGTTGTTGAGATGCTGGAGTTGCGTATTGGACTGGTTGGTCCCTTGCCGCCACCATCCGGTGGCATGGCAAACCAGACGCGGCAACTGGCTGGCTTGTTACGTGCCGCCGGAGCAGAAGTCAGCCTGGTGCAGGTTAATGCGCCTTATAAGCCTGCATGGGCGGGCCGCTTGCAGGGTGTCCGCGCGTTGTTTCGACTGGTTCCCTATGTCTGGATGTTGTGGCGTACTGCCGGAAAGGTAAGGCTTTTCCACGTTATGGCCAATTCCGGTTGGTCGTGGCACTTGTTTGCCGCCCCAGCGATATGGATAGGCTGGCTCAGGGGAGTGCGTGTTATTGTAAATTACCGGGGTGGGGAGGCTGAGGAATTTTTCAGTCGGTCGTTTCGCTGGATACGGCCAAGTCTTGGGAAGGTCACTACAATTATCGTACCCTCCGGTTTTCTTGCAGATGTTTTCAATCATCGGGGTGTGGCTACCCGGATAGTGCCTAATATTGTCAATCTCAATCGCTTTACGGTTGGCAAGCGTCACGTTTATACCCGTGGGGATGCAGGTCCACATCTGCTTGTGACACGCAATCTTGAGCCCATCTATGATATTGATACCGCCTTGCGTGTATTGCAGCAACTGCGCGAGTCCTTCCCGGAAGCAACCATGACTGTGTGTGGATCTGGTCCTGAACGCAAGCGGCTTGAGGCCCTCGCGCAGACGCTGGAGATTGCTTCGGCAGTGGTTTTTACCGGCAGGCTGGATAACGAGCAGGTAGCCGGACTTTACCCGTCAGCCGATGTCCTGGTGAATCCAAGCCTGGCTGATAATATGCCAAATTCTGTATTGGAGGCGCTCGCCAGCGGTGTGCCTGTGGTGAGTACCCGGGTAGGTGGCGTGCCCTATCTGGTGCAACATGAGAAGACAGCTTTACTGGTTCCACCGGGCGATGTGGATGCCATGGCAAAGGCGATTACCAGAGTGCTGGAATCACCTGAGCTTGCTGCACACCTGGTGACAGCCGGGCTGGCGGAGATTCAGCAATATACCTGGTCGAATGTAAGAGAGCAGCTGCAGTCAGTCTATATGGATGCCCTGATGGAGACTGGCAATACAGAGGCCCCGGGTAAATGATACGGTCAACCATTGCCAGGCACCTGATATACCCGTTGCATGAACGTCTTATGAAGCGGCCGACTTTCCCCTACCTGGCAGAGCTGGAACGTAGTCAATGGTTGTCGCGGTCCGGCATGCAGCAGTTGCAGGAAGAAAAACTGACCCGGCTGTTGAAATCGGCTTACCAACACTGTCCCTGGTACAGGTCAGGAATGAACACGGCCGGTATCGATCCTCAGGGGGGTGTGTCGCTCGAAGACCTGCGTCGGTTGCCTACCATGGATAAACAGGATGCCCTTGTCCACGGGGAGCAAATGGTTTGGCACGGGGTGCCTGGTGGCGCCTACCAATACAATACCGGTGGATCCAGTGGTCAGCCATTAATCTTCTATTACGGTCGGCGAAGACAGGCCTCGGATGCTGCCGGGCGCATGCGGGCACGGCGCTGGTGGGGTGTGAAACCCGGTGATCCGGAAGTCTATCTGTGGGGTGCGCCAGTGGAACTCGACAAGACCGACCGGATCAAGTCATTGCGTGACCGCCTGATCAATCAACTGGTGTTGAATGCCTTTGAAATGTCGTCAGCCAGTATGGATGAGTATGTACAGGCCATTCAGGCCTTTCAGCCGTGTTGTATCTATGGTTATGCAAGTTCATTGGCCTTACTTGCAGCCCATCTCCTCGACCGTAATGTAACCCTGCGGTTACCAAAGCTGAAAGTTGTGTGCACCACCGGTGAACCATTGTTCGACTATCAACGTCAGCTAATTGGCAAGGCCTTCGGCGCGCCGGTTGCAAATGAGTTTGGTAGTCGCGACATTGGTTTTACTGCCCATGAAACACCGGCAGGCCAGATGCTGCTGATGAGCGAGAGTATTATTCTGGAAGTGCTGGACGAGCAGAGCCAGCCGGTTGCTCCGGGTGAGACGGGTGAAGCAGTCATGACTGCGCTGGAGTCATTTGCCCAACCATTTATTCGTTACCGTACCGGCGACATGGTGCGGGTAGGTAATGAAACCTGCAAGGCAGGGCGTGGCCTGGATGTTATCGCCGAAGTGCTGGGTCGCAGTACAGATTTTATCGTACGGGAAGATGGCACCATTATGCACGCCCTGGCGGTGATCTATGTATTGCGTGGTGTGACGGGTGTAGCTGAGTTCAAAATAGTGCAGCATACTTTACAGCAGTTCGAAGTCCTGATTGTGACGAACGCTAACTGGCAAGCGTCTGGTCCTGCGGAGATCGAGGCGGGATTACGTAAACGCCTGGGGGACAATATTCACATTGATCTGCGACTGCTTGATGCTATCCCGGCAGAAGCCTCGGGAAAGCACCGCTATGTGGTCAGTCGGGTGGCTCTGTCAGATGGCCTTAAGGCAGCAACCCGGATGCCGATTAACTAGTCAAACACAGACTTACTTTGATGGATATCGCTAAATTAGCCTCTCTGCCGTTTCGTTACCGTCCCTGGCAACCCAGCCACGCGAGGCTTATTGCCGGGGATTTGTTCAATCGGGCATCAGAGTCCCGACAGGAACATGAGGTTCACCTGCGAGGTGCCATAGATTGGCTCTGTGGTGCCCAGGACGTCAGAAATGGAGAATCTGATGCCGGTAGTGTGTCTGCTGGCTGGAGTTTTGAGGACGGCTGGTTGCCAGGCTATCCGGAAACCACGGGATATATTATAGAAACCTTTCTTGCCGCGGCAGCTATTCTGGATCAGCCGGAGTTGATTGAACGTGCCGGTCGTATGATCGACTGGGAGTTGTCCATACAGATGCGTGACGGCGCTTTCCCTGGTCATTTTGGAGAGCCAGGCAGTCAGCCGGTGATATTTAATACCGGCCAGATCATGCATGGCATGGTTGCAGGCTATACGCAACAGGGGCGGGAAGAGTGCCTGGAAGCTGCGGTTCGGGCGGGCCATTGGCTCTGCCAACAGCAGGATGATGATGGTTGCTGGCGCAGGTTTGAACACAATAATGTTCCGCATGTTTACAATACCCGCGCTACCTGGGCATTGTTGGCAACGGGCCTGCTGGCAGGGGATGCAGAACTGGTGACAGGTGCGAGGCGAAATCTGGACTGGGCGCTGACACAGCAAACAGAAAGCGGATGGTTCTCCTGTAATGCGTTTATTCCGGAGCGTTCGCCCTTTACCCATACCATTGCCTACGCTATTCGCGGGTTTATGGAGTCAGGGGTGCTGCTGGGAGAGGAACGTTACCTGCAGGTTGCCATTACGGCTGCCCGTGCCATGGTAAACGTCCAGCGGCAGGATGGCTGGCTGGCAGGTACCTACAAGGATGGCTGGATTGCAGATGCCGGTTATTGTTGTCTTACCGGACTAGCACAGATGAGTCTGAACTGGACACGGCTTTCCATGATTACCGGTGAGGAAAGCTTCCATGTTCCGGCAAGGGCAGGGCTGGATTACCTGAAAACCACCCAAAAGCTATCCTCGACTGACGTTGCAGTGCGTGGTGGTATCGCTGGTTCGTCACCTGTCTGGGGTGACTATTCGCGTTTCGAATATCCGAATTGGGCCGCAAAGTTCTTTGCCGATGCACTGATGATGGATATGACTGACAAGCCAGTGCCGCCAGTTCCAGAGATTCAAAGCCTGGAAGATCATGGATAAACTCAGAATTCTGGTTCTTTGTGGCAGCTCGCCCCGGCACCTCTATGTCGCTAATGCCCTGTGTGACGCGGTAGACGTCCTTGCCATTGTGCAGGAGACTGGCGGTGAGTGGAATGTACGCAAGGTATTGAAGACCTTGCGACCGGACAATTTCTTTCGCAAGGTATGGCGCTGGTTGCGGGACCGTCGGCGCTATACTGGAAATCGTGAGGCCCGGTTCTTTTTTACGGATGCCCCTCCGGTACTTGATCAACCGGAACTGGTTAAAGAAGTCCCGTATATCAATCATCCGGACGTCGTGCGACTGGCTGACGAACTTAACCCGGATGTTATCGCAGTTTTTGGAACATCACTGATACGTGGTGATCTGTTGCAACGGGGGCGGCTCGGTATAGTTAATCTACACGGCGGACTCTCCCCCGAGTATCGTGGTGCTGATTGCACCTTCTGGGCGCTCTACAATGCCGAGCCGGAAAAGATTGGATGTACGCTGCATTACATTGATGCTGGTATTGATACCGGTCGCCTGATTGCACATGTGAGCCCTGAAATTATTCCGGATGATGATGAGTTGACACTCTTCTGGCGCAGTGTCAGGGACAGTGCACGGGTCTACGCGGAACTGATGCAGAAGCTGGAGCGGGGTGAATCACCGGGTGTGGTGCAAGCCGGTAAAGGCCGTTTGTACCAGGTAAAACAACGTGGCCTGCAGCAGGAACAGGTGGTTGAGAAAAAACTGCGAGAGGGGTTGTTGCATGAACTGAATCTGGGACAGCGAGTCAGCTGGTTTCCGGCAGAGTAACAATATAATTATGCGCGATATCGCACTAACATTAATATTTTTCGGCTTCCTGTATTTCGTATTTGCCAGGCCGTATCTGGGTATCTATATCTGGACCTGGCTTAGCTTGATGAACCCTCATCGCTTGACCTACGGCTTTGCCTTTGGTTTTCCCTTTGCCCAGATTACCGCAATCGTGGTGCTGCTTTCGATGATTTCCTCGAAGGAGCCCAAGCGGATTCCGTGGACCCGCGAAACAGTGCTGATGCTGATTTTTACCCTGTGGATGCTGTTCACAACTTTTTTTGCCTTCTATCCTGAGCTGGCGTGGGAGCAGTGGGGCAAGGTCTGGAAGATCATATTGATGATTTATGTCACCATGATGCTGATAAATACCCGGCAGAAACTGGACTGGCTAATCTGGGTGATCGTGTTGTCCCTCGGGCTCTACGGTGTGAAGGGGGGTATTTTTACCATCCTGACCGGTGGTGCGCATCACGTACAAGGACCGATTGGTTCCTTTATCTCCGGTAACAATGAGATGGCGCTGGCGCTTATCATGGTCATTCCGCTGATGCGTTATTTACAGTTACAGGCGGAACACTTCTGGGTGCGACGTGGATTGTCAGTCGCGATGTTTTTTACAGGCATTGCGGTCATTGGCAGCCAGTCCCGGGGTGCACTGGTAGGTGTGGTTGCAATGGGTACTTTCCTTGCGCTGAAAAGCCGTAACAAGATGCTTGCGATATTGCCGATCCTTGTTGTTGCGGGTGCGGTGGCCTTTATCATGCCGCAGGAGTGGTATGACCGCATGTCCACAATAACGGATGATGTGGAAGAGCAGGATGGTTCGGTGCAGGGGCGTTTTGATGCGTGGGGAACGGCGGTCAATCTTGCAAAGCAACGTATAACGGGTGGTGGTTTCGAAACCTTCCAGCCAGGTATATATTATTTGTACAGTGACAATGTTGAGAAAGTGAGTTCGACTGATGCGCACAGTATTTATTTTGAAATAATTGCCGAACACGGATTCATTGGTATCACACTGTTTATGTTGCTTGCTTTTTTTACGTGGAATACCGGTAGTCGTATTCGAAAATTGGCAGGGCAGGACCCTGAAACGAGATGGAGTGTCGACCTGGCCAGTATGCTTCAGGTTAGTTTGATGGGATATGCTACCTCAGGTGCTTTTCTGGGGCTGGCGTATTTTGATCTGTACTATGATCTTATTGCTGTTATGGTCCTCTGCAAGATGCTTTTGCTGGAGCAGATTTCAGGCAAAGAGCCTGTGGCAAATATCCGGAAGACCGGTGCTACGGTGGCAGCCGGGCAGTCTGGCAGAAATATTCGATTGGGTAATCGATACTAAAACTCTCTGCCCTCTTTGATTTAAAACACAGGTAACATAATGCTTGACTGGTTAGGCAGGTTTGCAAGTAAACAATTTATCAAGACGCCGATCTTTATTGTGGGTGGAAGCCGATCGGGTACCATCGTCCTGTTAAAGGCGATCGGCAGGCACTCAAGGATACTGTCTACCCCGAGTGAGGACCCTTTTATTACCGACATTGGCGGTATGGTCCATTCGCTGGAGTTTTGTTCTGAAGGTGAGCAGCAGTACTACCTGGAGACATTGCGAATCTCGAAAGCTTATCTCTATGATAAATTACGCCGTCTTTCCCTGGAAAGTGCACTGGGGCCGCATTATGGGCTGAAACAATTAGTAAAGCTGGCTGTAAGAAGCAAGGTCAACCCGTTGGGTAAACATTACTGGTGTACCAAAACATTTCCCGGAAAGAATGTATCACAGGGGTTGAAGAGGCTTTATCCGGAAGCCCGGTTCATATGGATACTGAGGAGCGGGGTCAATGTCGTGTATTCCCGTTGCAGATTTCCTGCATTCCGTGATCAAACGTTCGAAGAACATTGTCACCACTGGGCGGGTACCATTGAGCGATTCAGTTATTTGCTTGAAATGCCGGGGGCTGTTGTCATACATCAGGAAGAACTGGTTGATGCCCCGGATGCTGTATTTCGTCGTATTTTTGAGGAATTCCAGATTGAGTATGATTCAAAACCGACTGAATATGCTTTGACACATCACGTGCATCCGCTGGGTGATGAAGCAACAACCACCGGGGTGGATATCAAGAAAACACTCTCCGAACGTCCTCCCGCCTACCAGGAGTGGACGCAGGAACAACGGAACATGTTCAAGGACATCTGTGGTGAAGCCATGCAGGCAGTCGGGTATAAACTGGAGTTTTAATACGGTTGGCAGCGTGTATGTGCCGGTAATTATTCCTTGTCGTGTACCTCAAGCCATTGCTCCAGCATCAGCATGACCCATATCATTTTACCAAAATAGGTAGAATGTTCGCTGGCGTGTTGTTGGCGAATATTTTTGATATATCCGGTGGTTAAAATTCCACGTTGCTCAAATCTTTTCAGGGAGTCATCAACGTATTCCCTGAGTGGCGGGTGAGACAACATCCAGACTCCAAACGGCAGTCCGAAACCGTGTTTGCTCTTGGTAATAATTTTTCGCGGCAACAAGTCCTTTAATGCTTCCTTGAAGAACCAGCGCAGTCGCTGACCTTTGACCTTGTAGTCGATGGGAAGCTGTCCCGAGAAATTTACCAGTGCCTCGTCCAGTAATGGGTAACGCACCTCGATACCGGCGGCTTCGCACATGCGGGATACCTTGCGCAGGTCGTTATCGGCAAGTGTGAATTTCATATCCAGATGTAACATTCGATTTACCGGGTGGCCGGAATCTGCCCTGAAATAGGCATCCTGTAACATCTCTTTTGGCATGTCGGGGTTTACCGAGGCAAGAAACTCCGGTTCAAACATTTCACTCAGCTGCTGACGATGGATGAAGTTATATGATTCCATCCGTTCTGGTAACGGCACCGAGGCCTGGCGGATATAACTTCTGAGTTTACGAACCGGCATCAGGGCATCACCCCCCGGAATGCCATTGGCCACGGGTTCAATCAAATGCTTGCGCAGAAAAACAGGTAGCCGGTCGTAATGCTCAAACACCATCTGTTTTGCATAGCGCTCATTGCCACCAAAGATCTCATCGCCGCCATCGCCTGCCAGCATAATTTTGATACCATCTCTGGCCGCCTGTTTGGCGCAGAAATAGGTTGGTACGGCAGATTCGTTGGCAAATGGTTCGTCATAGGTCCTTGCGATCAGGGGGATGGCCTCGAGGACGTCATCGGGTTGCAGATAATATTCATGCGCAGTAGCACCGAAGCGTTGCACGGCCAGTCGTGCATATTCCATTTCATCAAAGCCTTCGGCGCCAAATCCTATGGAATAGCTGTTCACAGGTTCCTCCTGCAGCCCTGCCAGCACACCTGTGATGGTTGAGCTATCTGTGCCTCCGCTCAGGAAGGTGGCAATTGAATCCCCTTCGGATGACGTTGCAACAGCTTGTCGAAGCAGTTCATGAAATTGTTGTTTGTGCGTTTGAAACGATGACCGGTTAAGTTCGTCGAAGTGCAGCTTCCAGTAGAAGCCTTTCTCAAGTTGTCCGTTGCGGAACCGTACATATTGTGCCGGTTGTAATTTCTCTACTCCCGAAAATATAGTCCCGGGGCTCGGGATGTCATAGAAATAGATGTAGTTGAATATGGCCTGTGGATCGATATGGCGACTTATTTTCGGATGTTTGACAACGCTGCCAGTGGCGGTTGAAAAAACAAATACACCGTCTTCAACCGCATAACTCAGGCTGTGAACGCCAATGCGATCAATGGCGATTAGCGCCTCATTGCCATCCATTACTGCCAATGCAAACGGGCCGTGGAGCCTGGAGAGCAGGTCCTTGCCAAATGCTTTGTAGGCCTTGATCAGGGCGGCGCCAGCCCCCCGGTTTTCAGCAGTTTTGGCAAGCTCTTTATCGCTCCAGGTCGGAGTTCCAATGAGGGCAATTCGGATGCCATCCTGGTAAAGAAAGTTCGTCGCATGGATTCCCTTGCCTATGCCCAGTGCGCCGGAATGATCGTGGTGGCTATGAGATGCATTATTCGAAATCCCGCCGCAAGCTTTGAACATAGCCTTGATGGCTTGTTGTGACATGTCCGATCCAGGGCCCATGCCACTCCATCCACAGAAATTACCCATTAGCCATCCTTTTTGTTTGGTGCCGATAATATTTATGTATATTATCAAGTATTGTTTTGGATGCTAATGATGTATGAGCGATTTCTGGAAAAAAGTGGGAAAAACCCTGCGTTACCATGGTGGACAGACAGCCAATGCGCTTCGAGGCACGTGGTGGGACATTCATTCTGTCAAGGCAGACAGACCGGTCTTTGTCATAGGATGTTCCCGGGCGGGTACCACGCTGGTCTACAAGACGCTCTCCGAGTCACATGAACTTGGCACCCTGCAGCGGGAAACTCACGACTTCTGGGCAGGATTACACCCATTACAGGAAAAAAACTGGGCAACCCATGGGCTTGCTGCAGCCGAGGCAAGTGAGTATGACCGCGATTCTGTTACCCGTTATTTTTATGCGCGTACGGGAAGCAGACGTTTTGTCGACAAGAATAACCAGAATGGTTTGTGTGTGCCTTATCTGCATTCTTTATTTCCCGATGCCAGTTTTATCTATGTAAAGCGCAGTCCTGGTGATAACGTCAATTCCCTGATCGAGGGATGGGGCAGGCCGGACGAGTTTGCCAACTGGTCTGGTAGTTTGCCTGCCAGTGTGGCAATAGACGGGGGGCACTATAAACAGTGGTGTTTCTTTGTTGCTGATGGTTGGCGGGAATATATTAGTGCCAGGATTGAGGAGGTCTGTGCTTTTCAGTATAACAGTATGAATCAGGCGATTCTGGCTGCCAGAGAACTGGTTCCAAAGCAGCAGTGGACTGAAGTGTTCTATGAGGACCTTGTCCGGAACCCGGTAGCTGGTTTCCGGGAGGTTTTTCGTCATTGTGATCTTGGTTTTGACGCGCAATTACAACACCATACGCAGGGTGTTCTGCGCACTCCTTATAATGCGTTCTCGGAAATTCGTGTGGACAAGTGGAAAGATAGTCATAACCGTGAAAAGATAGCACGCATCTTGCCGCAAGTGCAGGAAACCGCGTTGGCAATGGGATATACGGATTGATTTCCACATGGATGGTTCAATGAAAAATACGGGTGACGCGTGTCCTGTATAAGCAGCAATGTGACTAAAAAGAGCGGGCGAGTATTCTGTGCTGTTACCAGCCTGTTTTTTCTGTTGATGCTGGTGGTTCTCGTTTTTGGTCTGATGCATAAAAGTGATCAGCCCCAGATCCTGGATCGTTACAGCTTCAGCTACCTGTTGTTACTGTCAGGCTTGTTTATCGTGATTGTCTGCCTGGGCTGGGTGATCTTCAGAGGTGGGCCCCGACTTGAACGCTGGATGGCCAACCTGTACGTGTTTCTGTTCTCTACGCTGATCGTGCTGTTACTGGTTGAGTGGGGTTTACGGGCCTTCAACCCTTTTGGAGTAGAGTTTTTCCATATTCTTCCCTATCACATGCAGGGCATGGTCGATGATCCCCAGTTGGGTTACAAGCACCCCGAATCGGTGACTTACATGCTTGGTGCTAAACGAGTAACAATCAATGCCAACGGTCTTCGCGATGTAGATATCCCTTATATCAAACCGGATAACGAAAAGCGGGTCCTGGTATTGGGCGATTCGGTTGCTTTCGGCTGGGGGGTGTCACAGGGGGAAGACTTCAGTGATCAAATGGAACTACTGTTGCTTGAGCAGACTGGAACCCGGTGGCAAATCATCAATGCCGGTGTGAACGGATACAATACGGAACAGCAGGCAGCTTTTCTGCGTAGAGACGGTATGCGTTATTCGCCGGACTACGTGTTGTTGGTCTATGTCAGTAATGACGTAGATCCGGTTATCAATCCAAATGAAACTACCTGGCGTCGTTATCCTGCCTGGCCCTCGTCATTGCCGGAGGCTATCAGTCGCCTGCTGCAACTATCGTATCTTAAGCAGTTGACTCACCTCTTTGTACGTATGCACAAAATGGATCTGGCGCGGGCTGCGGCCACTACCGGTGATGATCCAACTTCCCAGGGCACAAGTCGTAGTATGACCGGCCACCCGAACTGGCCAACTTCAAAGGCGGCCTTGCTGGATATTGCCCGGCAGTGTCGTGAAGCTGGAATTCCATTTCTTGTCAGTTTGTACAGTTCTCTTGATGGCGGCTTCGATCCTGCATTTGTAGACGAATTGCAGCAGCAGGGGATAGCGACTATTTATTTACAGCCTGCTTCGGCGGGTGTGCCAGAGAGTGAAGCGCATGTGAGCCGGATTGATTCCCACCCCAGCGCCCTGGTACACAGGAAAATAGCCGATTATCTGGTAGATGATTTTCGTCAGAGAGGCTGGCTGGATGTACCATAGTCATGGCCGGCCTTAACTCTTTTGACATCAGCTCTCTATGGGCAGCTATGAGCTATCAACACTCCTGATGATGCTACTAACGGCACTGGTGCTGTGGTTCACTGCAACGGCGGTGTTGATATTTTTCTATGGTCAGAACGGCATCATTGCCGCGTGGCGGGAGCCAGTGTGGCGTCGTCCCGTCATGATTATCGAGAGTGATGACTGGGGTGCCGGGACAGCAGAGCAGGCCGGTGCGCTGGGAAAACTGGCGGATATTCTCATGTGCTTTGCCGACTGCGACGGTCGCAGGCCAGTTATGACGCTCGGGGTGATTCTGGCGACTGCAGATGGAGAGAAAACTATGGCAGGGGACAGTTACCAGCGGCAGAAAATCTCCACGCTAACTCATGGACCCTTGCTGAATGCAATAAGCAGGGGTGTTGAAGAGGGTGTATTTTCTGTTCAATTGCACGGCATGGAGCATTTTTGGCCGCCAGCATTGCTGGCTGCAAGCAGACGGGATGCTGCAGTCAATGCCTGGCTGGCGCATTCTCCGGAAATTCAAACTGAAGAGTTACCCCCGCACTTGCAGACCCGGTGGGTGGATGCCTCGGTATTGCCAGCTCGACCTTTGGACGCTGCGGCCGTCAAGCAGGCGGTAGATGAAGAAGTGCGTACTTTTACAAATATCTTCGGGACACTGCCGATGGTTGTTGTGCCGCCAACGTTTGTGTGGACTGACGATGTTGAAAGTGCCTGGGCCAACGCGGGAATCGGTGTGATTGTAACGCCCGGATGCCGTTATGAGACTCGTAACGAGGACGGTCTGCCAGCAGGTAAGGGGCAGGCCATCTACAGTGGACAGTCCGGTGAAAATGCAATCGTTTATCTGGTGCGAGACGCATATTTTGAACCGTCATTCGGCCACACGGCAAGGCAGGGACTCGATGCCTTGTCTGCAAAAACCAGCCAGGGACGCCCAACGCTGTTCGAGACACATCGATTCAATTTTCTTGGCCAGGAAGAAAAAAGCAAACACGCGTTGGGTGAGCTTGAGCAGTTGTTACGCATATCCTTGAGCGAGTTTCCCGATCTGGCATTTATGTCGAGTGAAAAGATGGCAATGATTCTGGGAAACCGGGAGCCTGAATGGCTGGAGCGGCGCTTCCGCCGCCGGTTGCACACATGGATAACACGTCTTGGTGAGCTCCCGCGTCTGCGCAAGTTGGCCTGGCTGACGGGGTGGATGGTGCCCGCAGGACTAATATGGAGACTGACAGCTTGATGACGGACCAGGCGGCCAGGCATGCTGTTCCTTCGTTCTCGGTAATTATTCCGGCCTATAATTCCGCAGAAACTCTGGCAAGAGCAGTAGAATCTGTACTCGCGCAGTCATGGCCGGCAGATGAAATCATTGTGATTGATGATGGTTCGACTGATGCTACCTTGCAGGTCGCCCGTGACTTCGGTGATCGAATCCAGGTGATTCACCAGTCCAATGCCGGCGTTTCCGTGGCGCGTAATCAGGGAGCTGCAGCGGCGACGGGTGACTGGTTGGCTTTTCTGGATGCAGATGACTGGTATTTTCCCGATAGACTCCGCTGGCATGCCGAGTGGATAGCTGGTGATGGCAGCCTTGATTTCCTGACGGGTGACTATGAATATCGACGCGAGGATGGTTCTCTGACAGGTACCTCAATGGCGATGCGTTCGTCCGGGCAGTTTATGTTCAGGAAAGCCGATGGTGCCTTGCAGGTTGTGATGGAATTGCAGGAACTTGAGGGATTTGTCACCGAACATTTTGGTGATATGCATACCCTGAGCGTGCCGCGTAAGACCTTTCAGGCGCTGGGTGGTTTCCCGCCCGGCTTCAAGGTATGTGAAGACGTACATTTTCTGACGCGTCTGTGTGCAGTTAGTCGCAGAGTGGGTGTCATATGTCGGCCGATGGCGGTCTACCTGATTCATGGTTCCAGTGCGACACGCTCCGATCCGTTGGCAGCCCAGGAATATAACCTGCAGACGATGCTTGATCTCAAGAGGCTTGCAGGTGACTTTCCTATCGCGGTCGAACGCGGCGTCATGGCCCGGTTAAGGACCGGTCGGTTGAATCTTGCTTATGCCCTTGCCAGATCCGGGCGGCGGCGTGAGGCGCTTGCTACGGTGCTGCCCTCACTGGTTGAAACACCCGGCTGGAGGTCACTTCGAAATGTTCTGAGCATTCTGAAAGGATGAGTAGCTGTGATGGCAACATGCTGCTGCCCGTTGTCCAAAAGAGCTTATTTTTGGCAAAGTATGTACTGAAAGTGCCGCTATTATAATGAAGCGTTGTTGCGGCCTGACAAATGCGGCAACATCTGCGCGAAGTGAATAAATATATCTGGAGAATCAAGTGGTTAACAGGATAGTAAGGTCGCGGGCACCGTTGCGGCTCGGCTTGGCCGGTGGGGGGACCGATGTGTCACCATACAGTGAGTTGTATGGCGGCAATGTACTCAATGCCGCAATCGACATGTATGCCTATTGTACAATCAGTCTCCAGGATGATGGACAGCTGGAATTCCACGCGGCAGATCTGGGGGAAAGCTGGATCTCCACAGCGGTAAATGAACTGGCGCTTGAAGGGCCGCTATTGCTGCACAAGGCGATTTACAACCGCATTGTCAGGGATTTCAACAAGGGCAAGGCACTTGCCGTCAAGGTTACAACCAGTGCCGATGCCCCTCCCGGTAGCGGGCTTGGAACTTCATCGACGATGGTGGTGGCAATTCTGCGTGCTTACCAGGAGTTGCTGAAGCTGCCGCTGGGTGAATATGATCTGGCCCATCTGGCTTATGATATCGAGCGCAAGGATTGTGGCCTGGCCGGAGGCAAGCAGGACCAGTACGTGGCGACCTTTGGTGGTTTCAATTTCATGGAGTTTTTTGCCGATGATCGGGTGATTGTTAACCCGCTGCGGATACGTGTGGATATTATTAACGAGATAGAGTGCAGTATGCTGCTTTATTTTACCGGCCAATCACGGGAATCAGCCAATATTATCAAGGACCAGATACGTTCAGCAGAGTCAGGAGATGACAAGTCATTACAGGCCATGCACCGGGTGAGGCAGAGTGCTGTAGAGATGAAAGAGGCACTGCTCAAGGCCGAGGTAAAGACCATGGCCAGGTTACTGGGTGATGCCTGGCAGGCCAAGCGTGATATGGCCGAGTCGATTTCAAATCCTCTCATTGACGGGATCTATGAACGCGCGCTGGATGCCGGTGCCCTGTCGGCGAAGATATCCGGTGCTGGTGGTGGTGGATTCATGATGTTGTTTGTAGAGCCAACAGCGAGGCTGGATGTCATGGCGGCACTGTCCGAGCTGGAGGGTTCGTTTTACCGGTTCCATTTTACCAAGGAAGGCGCGCAAGGCTGGCCAGTATGAAAGATGATGTGATTCTCAGTGAAATAAACGACTCGATCAGCGTTAAGCAGAAAATTCTTAAAGATAAGGCACTGGTGCAATTGATACGGGAGATCGCTGACGAGTGCATTGCTGCTTGCCAGCGCGGAAACCGTGTCCTGCTGGCAGGTAATGGCGGCAGTGCCGCGGATGCACAGCATCTTGCTGCAGAGTTTGTGAGCAGGTACGCGTTTGACCGGCCTGGCCTTGCGGCTTTCGCATTTACCACGGACACCTCAATACTGACTGCAATCGGGAACGATTATGGTTTTGAGCAGATCTTTCGTCGTCAGCTGGAAGCCAATGCCAGACAAGGTGACGTCTTTATCGGCATCAGTACTTCCGGTAATTCACCGAATATTCTAACTGCGTTGCAACGTGCGCAGGAGCTGGGTGTTGTTGCGGTTGGATTGACGGGGCAGGGCGGGACAAAAATGCAAGCGTTCTGTGATTACTGTATCAAGGTGCCCTCGATGAGTACGCCGCGTATCCAGGAGTCGCATATTTTGCTGGGGCATATTATCTGTGGCCTCGTTGAGGATGCGGTGTTTCACGGGCAGGAGTGCAAGGGTTGAAGGCTATTGTTCTTGCGGGTGGGCTGGGGACGCGCCTGGCCAGT
>Ga0164313_10001148_pt1 | contig 23144 bp, 19 predicted proteins | sample GuaBasSedimGuay4_FD_113735 | JGI IMG/M metagenome (GOLD analysis project Ga0164313, IMG submission 113735) | Subseafloor sediment microbial communities from Guaymas Basin, Gulf of California, Mexico - Guay4, Core 4569-4, 0-3 cm | ecosystem: Environmental > Aquatic > Marine > Hydrothermal vents... | reverse complement strand
GCATTACAAGTCCCACTCGAAGATACTTTTCACAAAATCGCCGAAGCAGAGCTGGGCAACGTAGAAATCATGAGTTTTGGCATTTCCGGCCAAGGTACGGTAGAGCAACTTCTAACTTATAGGCATCGTGTGCGAAACTTTGATCCGGATCTCATTGTTCTCGCCTTTTTCCCTGGTAATGACCCCATTGAGAATATGAGGCGAACAAAAAGATCTGTCCGATTTCCGGTGAAAATTGAGCAGACCGAAGCAGGAGATCTTTCTCTGCGAAAAATAACGAATCCGGTTTTCTTGAACCCTGTTTGGAAATTAATTGATATAGCTAACAATCATTCATTACTTGTTCAAAAGTGTTTTGAATTACGCCGGAGCTTATTTGCAAAACGCTATCGCAAGGGAGCGCTGACAGAGGCTGGATTATGGCCCGGGGCATTCGGTCTGCAAGTTCAAGGCAATGAACAAGTAGATGCTGCCTGGAAATTGACGGAGAGAATTATACTATTGCTTCGAGATGAAGTAGAGACTGATTTAAATAAAAGAAATGCATTGCTGGTTATGTGTCTGACCCAAGCCGCTCAGGTTCATGATCCAAAGCGAAGACAGTTTCAACAAGACTACCCACATCTTGATATCGATTATGCAGAAAAACGTCTATCCCTTTTCTGCGAAGAAAACCAAATTCCATTCCTCGCACTTAGTGAGGAATTGCTGAAATATAACCGAAATACTGGCAGAACGATCCATGGTTTTGCTAAACAAGAGCATGGTCATTATAATTATGATGGTCACAAAATTGTGGCGCAATTGTTAGCACGCAAGATCAAGGAACTACGTAGCAATCTGTAGTTCAGTTTCTTCACAAGTGCGCTATAAATTGTGCTGAGCCTTGGATGAAAAAAAGCTGGGCGGAGTCCTCTCACGCATATTGACAAAGGCATCCAAATATTTCTGAATGGAGTTTAATATGAAAATAACCTTTTTATCTCTGGGCGTTTCTACTGACGCAATCGGCCCCCGAATTCTCTCCTCTTTGCTTAAGGAAAATGGGTTTCATACTCAAATGTTGTTCCTGCCAACTTTAGACGATCTAAGGCGCAGGAGCACCCGCGAAATATATCATTACAGTGACCGTGTTCTGGATGAGATAGTGGATCTTTGCAAAGATTCGAACCTAATTGGGATATCTTTGATGACACATCACTACTCAATCGCTGTAGCTCTTACTCGCAAGATTCAAGAAAGGCTGTCGACCCCAATTATATGGGGTGGTATCCATCCAACGGTCTGTCCCGAAAAATGTCTTGAGACCGCAGATTTGGTTTGTGTGGGCGAAGGCGAAACCTGCCTTATCGAATTAGCTAACCGCATGCAAACCAACCAGGACTTATCAGGCATTCCTGGAATATGGCTAAAGCAAAATGGCCAGGTTCTCCCAAACGGCCCAGGACAATTGGCACGCGATTTGGATTGCCTGCCTTTTCCCGACTACAGCTTTGAAGATCATCACCTGCTGATGAATGATGAGATCCAGCCCATGACGGCCGAAAATTGGTACCAACATCTCCTCAAATTCTTTCCACCACTCAATCGTGACCGTCCCCACAATCCGGCTTATCAAGTGCTTTCAGCTCGCGGATGTCCGTTTATGTGTACTTTTTGTGGCGAAACTCCTTTGAAGGAAATTATATATGGCCGTTCATATTACAGAAAAAGGAGCATTAATAGCCTGATTAATGAATTAGTATGGATAAAAGAAACGTTTTCATCTATAGGTGAGATATGTTTCTGTGATGATACTTTTGCCAGTCGAAGCTTTGCTGAGATCCAGGAATTCGCCCAACAATACAAAGAAAAAATTGGATTTCCTTTTTATATTTTGGTGTCGCCAGCAAATGTTGTTAAAAAGAAGTTTGATTTGCTTGTGGATGCGGGATTGGCAAATGTAGGTATGGGTATTCAGTCTGGTAGCAAACGAATAATTGATCTTTATAATAGGAATCTGGTAGGAAATGTTAAACAGTCTATAAAAGCTGCGAGAATCCTCAATAGTTACAAAGATCGTCTCCTGCCATATTATGACTTCATAGTTGAAAACCCGTATGAAACCAGAGAGGATTTATTGGATACAGTTCGTCTGCTTATCGATCTTCCTCGTCCATACGAAACAAGGGTATATGCATTGAGCTTTTTCCCTGGAACTCAGCTTTATAAAAAAGCCTATGCGGATGGAATACTCCATGCCGACATCTACGATAAGACTTTCGGCCAGAGAACCCATGGCGGATATCTTAATTTCATCATAGATATGAACCTGTATAAGACTCCTCAACTCATACTCAGGATATTAATATCAAAGCCTATTCTGTACTTTTTTAACAGATCTTCCGTAGATTGCTTTTTTTTGAAATTCCATCAATTCTTGAAATGGATTGTCATGAAGCTGCGCATTCACGAACGTGGCTTATCCTGAATGATTGGCATTTACCCTCTTCTTCCATTCGCCAAGGTGAATGATAATCTCTCGCAATGAAAGAACAAATCGTAGATAAAAAATTTATCATTAAGTTTATAGATGCTTTTTTGTTCTTTTGGGGGAAAATAGCCTATCAGATTTATTTTCTTTTTGGATGGAGAATTGTAAATTTATTGGGAGGGTGGATTGCATTTATTAAACATTTTTTAGACAAAACCAAACATGAGATTTTAAAAAATGAGCTTCAAGAACTTTTTGGTAACAGGTATACCAATGATAAAATAAAGAAAATAGTGAGGAAAAGTTTTAGGGTTTATTATAAAAGACAAGTTGAAACCTTTTTCCTTGGTGCAATAAACAGGCAAACAATAAATAATATTTTGGATGTTGAAGGGTTAGAACATGTTGATGATGCTTTAAAAGACGGTAATGGTGTAATTTTATTGTTAGCTCATTTTGGATCATTTCTTTTGCCACTCCCATTTTTTGGTTTTAACAATTATAAAATCAATCAAATAACTGGAAACCAAATACCATCATCAAAAATTGCTGACAGAATGTGGGTATGGAGGAAAAAGGAGGCATCTAAATTACCCGTAACCTATATCTCTGCGGATGGCTTTTTAAGACCGGTTTTCAAAGCATTAAAAAATAATGAATTAGTAGTTATTGCCTTTGATGGTAGGGACGGATCAAAATGGGTTGAAGTTGATTTTTTTGATAAGAAAGCATTATTTTCACCAGGCCCATTTGATATTGCAAGAAGAACAGGTTCAGCTATTATTCCCACTTTTGTTAAACAAAAAAATAAAAAAGCGCATCAGATGAAATTAGAACCTCGATTTGGATTGTCTAAAGACGCGGATAAAGAAAAAGCTTTAAAGATTGATACGATTAATTTTGCAAACCTGTTTCAAGAATACGTTTTATGCTGTCCATGCCATTTCGGAAAAATAATATATAACTATAAAATACAGAATATAATGGGGACAGCAAATCCTTTTTTTTCGGAGAATAAATGAATATTGTTATTATTACACCCACACCCCCTGACATCAATGCTTTTGGTGTTAGAATTCTTTCATCTCTATTAAAGAACTCAGGATTTAAAAGCAAAATTATTTTTTTGCCTGGTGGAATAGAACATTTACGTTTTGACGCAAAGTATATATATACTTACTCTACCAAAACTTTAGAACAAATTGGCGAGCTATGTAAGGATGCAGACCTTGTCGGATTTTCTTTTATGAGTCAATATTTTGATAGGGCCGCAAACATTACAGAATATCTGAAAAAACAGATTGATGTTCCAATAATATGGGGTGGAACCCATCCTACATATCGACCTGAACAGTCATTAGACTATTGTGATATTGTTTGTATTGGTGAGGGCGAACAAGCTATTATCAATATTTCAAAAAAAATTTCTAATGGTGAAGATCATACTGATGTTAAGAGTTGTTGGTATAGAATAAACGGCAAGCTTAAGAAAAACGAGCAATATCCCCCTGTTCATGATCTCGATGCGCTACCCTTTGCTGATTATGAATTAGAAAATCATTATCTTTATGATTGGATAAGTGAGAACATAATCCCGATAGATAAGAATGTGATGAAGGAGCAATTTCTAAGGATGCCTTATTTTCATAACAAGCATCTGATAACATACAGAACTATGACATCCAGAGGATGTCCGCATCATTGCTCATATTGTGCAAGCAGCATTATGAAGCCTCTTAGAAGAAGATCTGTCGACAATGTTATGAACGAACTGGAAATGATTCTCAAAAAGTTTGACTATATAAAATTAATAAGTTTTTTTGATGATACCTTTTTCGCAGCCCCCGTTTCCTATTTTGAAGAGTTCGCAGAAAAATACAAGAGAAGAATAGGCTTGCCATTTCATGCACAGTGCAGTCCCACGACGATAAGCAAGCAAAAAATAGATCTGTTAATCGAAGCAGGCCTGTTTTTTACTGAGATGGGCATACAAACAGGCAGCAAAAGAATAAAACAAATGTACAGGCGTAAGGTTTCGAACAGAAGGATGGTAGAAGCGGCAACACTTATAAATAAATATAGATCGCGAATGATGGTTCCAGACTATCATGTTATTCTAGATAACCTGTGGGAAGAAATGCAAGATGTAAAAGATACCCTCAGCCTGTTGTTGAATCTACCAGGTAAATTTGGGCTTCAGATTTCTTCGCTGGTTCTTTATCCAGGGACGGAATTGAACGATATTGCAAGAAAAGAAGGACTTTTGAAAGATGAGCTGAATGAGGTATTGAGAAAACCCTTCACGTTTCCTAAGGGAACTTATCTCAATTATCTGATTTTTCTTTCAGGATTTCCGATGGTTCCTAGATTCTTATTAAAAGGACTCGCAAAAGACGTCTTTATAAAATTATTTCACTCACAGAAGCCTCATAAATTTTTTGATTATTTGTTTTGGCTAACAATGAGACTACGATTGGCAGGTAAAGGAATTATTGCGTTATTAACCGGAGATTTTGGAAGAATTATAAATTACTTTAAACTGGCTCGATAATATTATCATGAAAGTCTTACTAATGACACCAATCTCTGGGTTTGTAGAATTGCCGCCAAATATCCCTGATTTAGGTCTCGGCTATATTGCAGCTTCTCTCAAAGACAGCAGTCATAATGTTATTATAATGGATTGGGCAATGAAGCTATCATCTGGCGATTTCAAGTCATGGTTGGCAGCAAATAAGCCAGAGTTAATAGGAATAAAGGTCTTCACAAAAGATGTGAGCGCAGCAAAAAAGACGATTTCAATTATCAGAGAAATTATCCCTGAAGTCATTATTGTAATCGGAGGTCCGCATCCATCTGCGGTTGATCCTATTCGACTGATGGAAGATTTTACAAAATGTGATTTTGCAATTAAGGGTGAAGCGGAAATCAGTTTTTCATCTTTATTGACTGAGATTTCTGAGAGGAAAAAAAATAGTGATAGAGAATTTATTAACAAAGTAAGAGCAATAAAAATTCCAGGACTTGTTTGGAGAGATAAAGATGGTGTTTTTGCTAATCCCATATCATTGTGTCATAACTTAAATAAATTCAAGTTTCCGCCATGGGAAATTATGGATCCGAATAATTATACTATAAATATGCTCGGTTCCGAAAAGCAAGGCGCAACTGCTCCCATAATTACTACACGTGGCTGCCCTGGAAAGTGTACATTTTGCAGCGCTCATAATATTAGTGGACGAAAGATAAGATCACGTAGTCCTGAAAATGTTTTTAAGGAAATGTCAATTTTATATTCCAAGTACAGTGTTAAAAAATTCATGTTTATGGACAACTGTTTTACAGCAAATAAAAAACACCTCAAAATGATCTGTAAAATGATTGTAAACGATAGAATGAATGTTGAATGGGATTGCAGCAGTTATGAAAATCTCGACAATCTTACGCATGAAATGCTTGCATTGATGTATGATGCAGGATGTAGAATGATTCATATGGGCATAGAGTCTGGATCAGAACATACAAGAAAAGCAATGAATAAATTATCAGATTTGAGCGACATAGAGAAAAAAATTAAACTTATAAAAAAAAATAAGATCAAGATAGGCGCCTGGTTTATGATAGGATTTCCTGAAGAAACAAAAAAAGAAATGAATAAAACAATTAAATATGCTTTTTCCCTTAATCCGGATTTATTAACTTTTACTATTGCTTATCCACTACCAGGAACAGAAATTTATAATTATATAAAAGATAAATATAAGTTTCAAAATATTGATTGGTCCAATTTTGATATTTATAACTCTGAATACCCTTTGAGTGAGCTATCCTCAAAAAAATTGACTTGGCTGTTAAAAACAATTCGGATTAGAATACGCATACATAGTAAACTAAAAAAAATATCCAGCATATTAATAAGAAAATGAAGATATCCTTAATATCGCCATATCCTGACATAACATCATTTGGTTTAAGAACGATTTCTGCCTATTTAAAAGAAAACGGCTATACTACCCAGATAATATTTTTGCCCGACCCCTATGGTGATGACCTAATTTATGGCGAAAATAGATACAATGACCGAGTTCTTGATGAAGCAGTTTCCCTATGCAAAAAGTCAGACTTGATTGGTATCTCATTGATGACCAATTTTTTTGACGGTGCAGTTCAAATTACCAAAAAGATAAAAGACAGTCTCGATATTCCAGTTATATGGGGAGGAGTGCACCCCACAATCCGCCCCGAGGAGTCCTTGCAATATGCGGATATAGTCTGTGTCGGTGATGGGGAAGAAGCCTTGCTGGAACTTGCTGCTAAGATGGCGAATGGGGACGACTATTCAAACACTGCAAACCTTTGGTTTAAATCAAATGGCAGGATAATCAAGAATCCTTTAAGACCACTTCCCAAGAGCCTGGATATTTATCCCTTCCCTGATTACAGCCTGGAAGACCACCATATATTATTTGATGGATATATCAAACCCCTTACTTTTGAATTGACCCAGTTATGCCTAGAAAGGGGGACAGTATCAGCCTATCTTAATAATACAGGATATCAGACTATGACGGGCAGAGGATGTCCCCATAAATGTACCTACTGCATAAATGATGCGATTAAGAATCTCTATCATGGTCAGAATTATTTAAGGTGGAGATCTACCATACATGTCATGAGGGAGCTTTTATGGGTGAAAAAACATATGCCATATGTTGGGTATATATGGATTTCTGATGATGCCTTTTTGGGCCGAAGTATAAAAAACATTAGAGAATTTTGTATTGAGTATAAGAAAAAGATAGGGCTTCCTTTTAGCGTTCTTGCAAGTCCGCTAACAGTAACTGAAGAAAAGATGGAATTACTTGTTGATGCCGGCCTGATATATGTTCAGATGGGTATACAAAGTGGCAGCAAAAAAATTCAAGAATTATTTAACAGAAAAAGCATGTCCAATGAAAGGATGATGAAGGCGATTAGGATCATAAACAAATATAAAGACAAAATGTATCCTCCGAGTTATGATTTCATACTTGATACTCCTTATGAAACCGATAAAGATGAAATTGAAAGTCTTAGACTCATTTCTAAAATTCCCAAGCCATATCGCCTTCAACCTTTCGCACTTGTCCTTTATCCTGGGACAAAACTCCATAAGATGGCAAAAGATGATGGATTTATTACCGATGAAAAACGCCAGATATATACTAAAAGCTATACAATGAGAGAGCCAAGCTATTTAAACCTGCTTATGACTCTTGCTAAGGGGGGACATTTCCCAGCAACATTGCTCAAATTTTTTACAAGCGAAAAAGTTTTAATCGTATTAAACAGTAAGGCAATGAAGCCTTTCTTTAAAAATTTCTTTATAATTTTTAGAAGGGCATATCATTTAATAAAAAACTTACTGAGAATACGATGAATATACTCTTAACCCAGGCATATCTCGGAGGAACAGAACCCCCTGTATTTCCCTTGGGATTGAGTTGCCTTACAGCAGCTATCAAAGGTCATAATTTAAAGGTTTTTGATCCAAACATATTACCTTCCCCCCAGCAGGAACTCGCAAATTTACTTAGAAAATTCAGACCCGATGTTGTGGGTATTTCCCTCAGAAATATCGACTCAACAAACAAAAGAAAAGTGGTTTTTTATTATAAGTACTTCAAAGAAATGATAAATGTCGTGAATGACATTTCAGGCAACCACAGTAAGATAGTTGTTGGCGGCCCTGGTTTCTCTATGTTTGCCAAAAAGATAATGCATGATGAATTCAGTATAGACTATGGAGTATTTGGCGAAGGAGAGATAACCTTTCCGCAATTAATAGAAAATCTTAAAACGCCTCAAAAGGTGAAAGGCATTTTCTATCGAAAAGGGGGAAAGGTACTTTTTACCGGTTCACGAAAGAATACTGATTTAGATAATTTGCAATTTGCCGATCGTTCTCTTTTTAATCTTGAATATTATATAAACATTCCGGATGCAATCGGAGTTGAGACCAAAAGAGGATGCGCGCTTGGCTGCATATATTGTATATATGGCTTTCTTAATGGAAAACAATATCGTTTGAGAAAACCTGCAAGTGTAGGAGATGAAATTGAGTTTATTGTCAAAAAGAGAGAAATAAAAAATTTTACTTTTATTGATTCTGTTTTTAATTTTCCACTTGATCATGCAAAGGCTATCTGCAGTGAAATAATAAATAGAAAACTTAATGTTTCATGGTCGGCATGGTTCCATGATAAATACTTGACAAAAGAATTTGTTCAACTTGCTAAAAGGGCTGGATGTAATAAATTTATACTATCTCCTGATGGTTTTTCTGATAGAACTCTTAAGTGTTTGGGAAAATCTCAAAACAAGAAAGATGTTCTTAGAGCATTTAATATCCTTAATCAATTTACAGGGATAGAGATTTGTTATAATTTTTTTAAAAATCCACCTATGCAGTCTTTTATTTCATTTTTGGCTCTATTATTTTTCTGTTTTAAAGCAAAGATTAAAATGGGGAAAAAGATTCATTTTGAATTTAATTCTATTCGTATAGAGCCAAATACTAAATTATACGGGATCGCATTAAAAGAAGGCGTTATTAATAAAAATGATAGCTTGCTATATCCCAAAAACTACACAAATCGGCATACAAGGTATATTGAAAAAATCTTTGATTTTATATTGCGTCTAAAAGGAAAATAGTTTTTCATCATATGAATTTGCTTATTAAAAAAATTATGATCTTGGTTATGTGGTATCCTTTTAGAATATTTACTATATTCTTGCCACTAAAATTAATTTACAAAATAGGTATAGTAGGAGGACATCTCTTATATTTTATCTCAAGAGAAAAAAGCAAAATAATGGCTGAGGAATTAGGTCTGATTTTACCTGATAAGCGTGATGATGAAATCAAGGAGATAATTAAAAGTAGTTTTATAAATTATTCTGTTTCAGAAATAGAGGTATTATTATATCCCTTAATGAACAGGGAATTTATAAGGAAAATGATTACCATTGAAGGAAGAGAACATCTTGACGATGCCTTGGCAAATAAAAAAGGTGTCTTATTATTTCAGGCCCATTTTGGTGCATTTCAGATGGTAATGCCGGCAATTGGATATAGTGGTTATAAAATGAATCAGATAAGTGCTTCGGCATCAGTTTGGAAGGAAGAAAGTCAATCACAATTACAAAAAAAGAGCTTTGATATCAAAGCCAGTTATGAGTATAAGCTTCCCGTTAAGCATATTTCAGTAAAAACAAATCTAAAAGCCGTATTTAGTGCACTTAAAAGGAATGAAATTGTAGGCATAACAGCCGATGGCGGTGGCGGAAAGAAAATCGTACCCATTAAATTTCTCGGTAGAAATGCTAATTTCCAAAGGGGAAGCGTGGATATAGCAATTAGAACCGATGCGTTAATCATACCTGTATTTATTCTGACGCTTAAAAACTTTGAACATAGATTAATCATTCATCCTGCTATAAAAGCAAATTCTTCAAGGCAAAAGGAGGAAAATATCATTCATATCTTACAATCTTATGCTAAATTATTGGAGCAGTATATTAGCCAATTTCCTTCGCATTATGGCTATACACTTTACCTAAGAAAGTCGAGGGCGCATAAAGACCCATATTTATTTTTTGAGGATTACCTTGCATCTCAAACTTTATCTAACTGATCAATTAGGAAATTTTTACTATGTTTACAAAAAGACATAAATCATTGAAATGGGCATGCAATCAATTGATAAACCGAAGCCTGCAGGGCATTTCGTACAAATTTAACAAAGGGATTGCCAAACCTACGCGGATTATTTTTTGTATGACCTTGAGGTGCAATATCAAATGCAAGCAATGCGCCATATGGCGATTGCCGAACAAGGAAGAACTTACGACAAATGAATGGAAAAAAGCAATCTATGAACTCCGGCAATTCATCGGTCCATACAGAGTGCAACTAGCAGGGGGAGAAATATTCGTACGAAAAGATATACCAGAGATAATTCGTTTTGCTACAAAAAACGATGTTCTTACGGGCATTGTATCAAATGGCACAATGATCACACCAGAACTTGCAAAAGATCTTGTTAGTGCCGGCTTGGGGTATATTCATATATCCGTAGATGGAATCAAACCTGAGACCCACGATTTTATCAGAGGAATACCCGGTGTTCACAGCAAAGCAATGAAGAGCATTAATTACCTTTTGGATGCCTCAAAAGACAGCGGCATGTCCATATGCCTGGCAACTATAATCATGAAAAAAAACATGAATGAACTTATAGACCTCGTACACTGGGTCGAGGATAAAGGTCTGGATGGAATCATCTTCAATCCACTAGGACCGACCATTGATAGTGATCCTGAATGGTACAAAAAAACCGATCTTTGGTTCGATGACCTTGTTGAGATTAATGCGATTATTGATAAATTAAGTTCCCTGAAGAAACAGGGTGCTAAAATTATTAATCCGCCCGAACAGTTTGAGGAAATGAAGTCTTATTTTAAAAAGCCCTTTGTTTTAAGAAAAGATAACTGCATGGTAGGAATTACGAATCTCGATTTCACCTGTGATGGCGATATGCACACATGTTATAAAATGGCTTCCATAGGGAATATCAAAGAAATTTCTCCCAGAGAGGCTTGGAATTCTGATCTGGCCAAAAGCGTAAGGCAAAAGATAAAAAACTGTGATATCCATTGTAGCCCGGGGAATTTTGTATATCGTAGAAACCTTCTAAGCGAAATAAAACGGTTCATTAAATACGGGTAGGACAGGCCTGTGGGTTTCCATTATGACACAAACACGGGATGCCGAAGCGAAAAGCCAAAAAATCTAAAGATGTTAAAGTGTTACCTGATTAATACATGGAAAAAGAAAGTTATCAGAACGTAAACCTCATTGTTGGTGCAGGCATTACAGGTTTAACTGCCGCCTATTGCCTTGTCCGTGCAGGAGAACGTTGTCTCCTTGTAGAATCTGAAAGTGAGGTGGGCGGCCTTTGTCGAACATATGTCATAGACGATATTCCTTTTGACTTTGGTCCGCATGTATTCTTTGCGGATCCGGATTCTGACGTAAAAAAATTTACAATGGATCTATTGAAGGATGAGGAAGTACTTTATAGACCTTACCGATTTGCCATTCATGTAAACGGAAAATTCTGGAAATTCCCTATTAGTTTGACTGAGGTTTTTAGATACCCATGGAAATATAAAAAAGAAATTTTAAAATCTTTTCTTAAAAAGAATAAACCAAATCCTATCGATGAGCATTCTCTCGCAGACTTCATCATGGAGAAAAGTGGGCAAGCGTATTATTCTGACCTTCTTGAGTTATTAATAGATAAAAAAACACTGATGCCAGGATGGAAACTCCACCGTGATTGGTGGCTTCGCACAGAACGAAACATAAATAACGAAGTGGAGCCTTTTATTGCTCCCATAAAAGCTGGAAGACTTCTTGAAAGAATTTTTCGCAAATTATTTCCATGGTATAATTATCCCTTAAAAGGATATGGGAGAATACCTCAAATCCTTTGGGAAAGATTCCATGAATGTGGAGGAGAAACCATTTTAAATTGCGGACAAATTTCATTGGCGTGTCACGGTAGAAGTATAACTCATGCAACCGTGAAAGGTAGAACAGTCCCAATTAAAAATGTTATTTGGACCGGATCTATTAATGCTTTAAATAGTCTTCTTAATGTAAATGTTCCAAAACTTCCTTATGTCGATATGATTATTGCGTGTTTTACGTTTAATAAAAAAACTAGCTATAAGCGCCCCTTCATATATACTTATCACCCTCAAGAGGATTTAATTTTCAATAGAATTTATTACCCTGCTAATATCTATGGCAATAACTTGCCTTCCGATCAAGAGGGACTATGTATGGAATTAAATGTTACAGATAGTATTCGGGAAATGACTGAAGAAGCAATTATAGATAGCATTCTTCAGGGAGTCGATAAGCTTGGCTTATACAAAAAAGAAGCGCTTAGAGGAAAACGACTTTTTCTTTTAAAGAACTGTTTGCCCGTCTATGGATTGGATTATAAAAAGAGACTGAAATACGTTTTTTCAGAAGTTCATCGAATCCACAATTTATACGCAATAGGCCGAATGGGAGGACATTTTTTCTGCCTTTCGCCTTCAGCTATTAATCAAGGTTTAAAGATAGCTAACCATCTGTTAAATGAGCCCAAATCAACTATAAAATTGGAAAAAAATTAAAAGAAGACAAGTGACCTTGGGAGATAAATTATGCCATTTGTTAATATCGGCTTAGCAACTATGGGAATGGACAGAACGTCTAGAATCAAAGTATTAAAGCCTCACTTAATTGCATTTTTAAAGCATATGACATTTAAAAAATTGCATAATTTCATTCGTGCCGAGATCAACCGAATGATGAAAAGAGAAATCATAAAATCATATCCTTATATTCTCAAAATCGAGTCAACTAACATATGCAATCTCAACTGTGGTTATTGTTATGATAGTAGACGTCCCTCCATGTCAGGAGAAAGAAAGTACGGACGGATGTCTCTAGAAAATTTTAAAAAAATAGTAGATGAAGTTGGGTCTTATCTGTATAAAATTAATCTCTATGGGTTTGGAGAACCCTTGCTATTTCCAGAAACTCTGAGAATGGTGGAATACGCTACCCAAAAGAATATTGGTGTTGGAATATCATCGAACATGAATATTGATAAACCGAATCTTGCTAGAGATATTATCAACTCAGGACTCGAAGTTCTTATTTTTTCTTGTCATGGCATATCACAAGAAACCTATAATAGGTTTATGAATAAAGGAAATTTTGAGTTAGCTTTGAATAATATTAAAGCGCTCATTCAAGAACGGAGAAATAATGGATCAAGAACGCCATTAATTGATTGGCAATTTTGCGTAACAAAGTTTAACCAAAACGAAATTAAACAGGCACTTGAGATTAAAAGAGAATTCGGCATAGATCAGATTCGCTTCATTCGACCGGACATTCCTGAAGATGCAGATGCTGAATGGTTTTCGGATCTATTTCCAAAGAGGTCCCTTGCACTTAACAACTTCATAGGATGCAGTTGGCCATATCGGTCTGCGTACATCAATTACGACGGCGGGCTGCTACCGTGCTGCCGTGATACAAGGCGCTTATCAAATGATTTTGGGAATGTAATAGAAGAAAGTTTTTCAAGCATTTGGAATAACGAGAAATACAAAAGCAGTCGTCGATTGATTGCTAATCCTAAAGAAAAAATTGGATGTGAAATAATGTGTACAAAATGTCCCGCTCTGGGTTTTGAGGATCAGACCTCGCCATGAATATATTAGGCATATCATGTTTTTATCACGATAGCGCTGCTTGTTTGGTTCGAGACGGCAAGATTTTAGCGGCAGCTCAAGAGGAACGTTTTACAAGAAAAAAACACGATCCAAGATTTCCTTTGAATGCTATAAAATACTGTTTAGAAGAAGGAGGCATTTCGAGCCAAGATCTGGATTATGCCGTTTTTTATGACAAACCCTTCCTGACCTTTGAACGTCTTCTCATGAGCTATCTAACCGTAGCTCCAAAAGGCCTTCGATCCTGGCTAAAGGCCATGCCTATATGGCTTAAACAAAAACTCTATATTCCCAGGATTATTCAAAGAGAGATAGGTTATGAAGGAGACGTTCTTTTTACTGAACATCATGAAGCCCATGCGGCTTCTGCTTTTTATCCATCCCCTTTTTACGAGGCAGCCATTTTAACAATTGATGGCGTGGGTGAATGGGCTACTGCAAGTTACGGTTTTGGGAAGGCCAATAAAATTATACTCCTTAAGGAACTCCTTTTCCCCGATTCTCTGGGGTTGCTTTACTCTGCTTTTACTTTTTTTATTGGCTTCAAAGTCAACTCTGGCGAATATAAACTAATGGGTTTAGCACCCTATGGAAAGCCGCGTTATAAAGACCTTATCTATTCTGAGCTGGTAGATGTCAAAGATGACGGCTCTATACGCTTAAACCTTTCTTACTTTGACTTTCTAGGCGGACTGCGCATGACCAATAGACGATTTTCAAAACTCTTTGGAGGCCCTCCGCGTAAGCCTGAGTCGAAAATTAAACAAAGGGAAATGGATATTGCCGCAAGCATCCAGGCCGTAACTGAAGATGTCATTATGAGGATGGTAAGGCACGTACATCATGAGACGAATCAAAAGCATCTCTGCCTCGCAGGTGGCGTAGCCCTTAACTGCGTTGCCAATAGTAATATATTGAGGAATGGCCCATTTAAAGATATCTGGATACAGCCTGCTGCCGGTGATGCTGGTGGAGCCGTGGGAGCTGCTTTGTCTGTTTGGCACCGCTATCTCGGAAACGAAAGACCTGTCCCTAAAGGATATGATGGCATGCAAGGGGCATACTTAGGTCCCTCTTTTTCCAATAAAATGATTAAAACCTTCCTGTGCAATAAAGGATATCCTTACCAAGATCTCAATTCAGCTAAGAGAGCCCAGATCATTGCCGAGCAGATCAGTGAAGGAAAAATTGTTGGATACATGGCTGGACATATGGAGTTTGGGCCAAGAGCATTAGGTGCAAGAAGTATTCTTGGAGATGCCAGACATCAGGATACTCAGACAGTGATGAACCTCAAGATAAAATATCGTGAATCTTTCAGGCCGTTTGCTCCTTCGGTACTTGAAGAAAAAGCATCCGAATACTTTGATACGGAAAGGCCAAGCCCTTATATGCTTTTGGTAGCCAACGTCCGAGAGGAAAGACGTCTTCCTCAGCCCTCACGACAGGAAATGCCAATACTGGAGCGTCTAAAGGTTAAAAGGAGTGATATACCGGCTGTCACGCACCTGGATTATTCTGCCCGCTTCCAGACTGTGAATCAAAAGGATAAACCCGACTACCATAAGGTTATTTCAGAGTTTGAGAAACTGACAGGTTGTGCTGTAATCGTCAACACCAGTTTCAATGTTCGCGGTGAACCCATCATATGTTCTCCGGAAGATGCCTATCAGTGTTTTATGCGGACAGAGATGGACGTGCTGGTCATAGAAGATTGTATCCTGTTCAAAGAAGAACAACCGCCCTGGGAAGAAAGTGAGGAGTGGCGAGATGAGTTGGAACTCGACTAATAAAGAAATACGTAAGTTCGGAGTTGTTGCTCTTATCTTCTTCGGATGTCTGTGTGCATTGGGGACTTGGGCAAGGAAACCGATTCCTACTTACCTTTTTGGTTCCTTGGCTATCCTCGGTTTGGGCTTCATTTTGATACCATCCCAATTGAGGTATGTCCATGCTGCCTGGTTGAAGTTTGCTCACTTCCTGAATAGATTCGTTACTACCTTGATTCTTACTTTGGCTTATTATCTGGTGGTCACCCCCTCAGCTCTTATCAAATGTCTATTTGGCGGGCGCCCCCTTCCTATCAAGCCTGACAAAGAGACTTCGTCATACTGGGTGGCCCGCAGTGAACCTTCTCAACCAAAGGAACGATTTTTAAAACGATATTAGGAGGAAAACATGGCGAATAAATCCATTATTCCCGAGTTCTGGGAATTTTTAAAGTTTAGAAAGCGCTATTGGTTACTCCCCATTGTGCTGGTGCTTTTCCTTATCGGCGTTCTAATTGTTTTCACCGAGAGCAGTGCGGTGGCACCATTTATTTATGCGTTATTTTAGCTCGTTATGAAAGTCCATGACATAAATACCCCGCCATTTATGGCGGGAATGATTTATTTTTTCAGTAAGAGGTTTCTCAATTTCTTTCTCTATAAAGGGGGGAAAAATCCTTGAATATTAAACCAAAAAGGAATATTGATACTTTTAACAATGAGGACACATGAGAGCACTTGCCGAGATATACTTCGTTTGTTCATTTGGTTTCCCTTTAGATGGCTTTTAAGAATTATTCCTGTTGATGTATCCTTTTTACTATTTAAGTTATTAGGTGGTCTTCATTTTTGCATTGAAAGCAAAAAGAAAAAAAGAAAACTTTGGGACAATTTTAAAGGCCGTTCGCATTTAGATACTAGTAGTAGTAGTAGTAGTAGTATCAAAATAGTAAAAAAATATTATGAGCTTCACTACCTTGACCGACTGCATATATTTCTCTATCCAAAATTAACTACCATTAAGAAAATCGAAAAATATGTTTGTTTTGAAAATATTGAAGCAATAGTAGAGGCGTTGAAAAATGGTCGAGGCGCACTTTTAGTTCAGCCTCATTTTGGTCCTATTCAGATCACTTTGTTATCCCTTGCCCTTTACGGTTATAGTCCTTTGCAAATAGGATATCCTACGGGAAAAGGACTCAGCAAGATAGGACGTTCGGTTGCATTCAAATACAGATTAAAATATGAGGCAATCCTTCCCGCTCCTATTATTCCGGCTGATAAATATCTAGGCAGTGTATATAAACACCTTAAAAAAGGCGGAGTTGTATTGACAACCGGAGACGGTGCAGGCGGAGGAATTTTTCTGGGAGAACAAAAAGATTTTAAAATTTTAAATAAAACCAGAAAGATTCCTCTCGGCCCGGCAACCTGGTCACTAAAGACAGGTGCTGCTTACATCCCAACATTTATTATTGCAGAAAATTATAAGCGATTTAGAATAGTTTTTGAAAAGCCAATAAGTGGAATTTATAACGATACCGATAAGGACAAAATTTATATAACTAAAAAATTTATCAATATCACAGAGCATTATATAAAAAGATATCCTTTCTGCTGGCATTTTTTGGATGAAATATGAAATATAAGATTATTAACAGAAAAAAGCTTTATGGCACTATGCTTTTTGATATAATTGGCAATATTGCTTTTTTACCTTTAATAATATTTAAAAAAAATGAAGTTATTGATTCTGATATTAAAGAAATACTAATAATAAGAACCGCCTATATTGGTGATATTTTAATGACGCTTCCCATATTAAAGCCACTGAAAGAAAAATTTCCAAAGGCAAGGATAAGCTTTATTGCTTCAAGAGAAGGAGGGGAGCTGTTAAAAGGTAATCCGTATATTGACAGGATTTTTCATTTTAATCCATTTTGGTTTTATAAATCATCAATAAAAGCATATCTGCAATTTCTTAATCAGATCAGGCGAGAAAGATTTGATCTTGTGATCGAAGCCAGGGGTGATATAAGAGAAATATTATTTATCATATCATTTCTAAAGGCAAGATTTAAGCTGAGTTATGGCTTTGGTGGTGGTGCATATTTATTAACACATGCGGTACCTTTCGATAAAACAAAACATCGTGTCGAATATCATCTTGATTTGGTGCGTTATTTGGGATGTTCGACAGACATTATTGAGTGGGGAGTTTATCTTAGTGATGATGAAAAAATAAGGGTAAGAGAGATTCTAAAACTAAATAGTGTAAGAAAGCCTTTTATCTTAGTGCATCCTGGGGCACGACTTTCTCCAAAGAGATGGTTGATCAAAAATTATACTGTCCTGTGTGATATGTTAATTAGTAAATTTAGAATGACTCTTGTTTTGCTTGGTTCAAAACAAGAAAAGGAATTAATTAATAATATTATTAAAAATATGAAGTATAAACCCGTAAATCTTGCAGGAAAACTAAGTCTGCGGGAACTTGCCGGCGTTATATCAGAAGCCGATCTATTTATCTGCAATGACAGCGCTCCAATGCATATTGCAGCAGCAATGAAAACGCCGATTGTCGCAATTTTTGGTCCATCTAAATCCATTGAAACAAGACCGTATTTCAGCAATAGCCGTATAGTTGAAAAAGATGTTCCATGCCGTAATAACTGTGATGAAAATATTTGTAAACATAACGTTTATCATGAATGCATGCGATCCATCACACCCGAAGAAGTTTTTCAAGCATGTAGAGATTTGATCGAATGAATCCTTATGGAGCTTTTTTAGCTATTCATTTTGAGGTAGGCGGGAATACCGGGAGCCTGAAATATCAGGAAGAGTTTTGGCCGGCGGCGATTGATCTTATTAATATGGCCGATGAATGCAACGCACAGTTGACACTGCAATTCAATCCTCAATGGGCTGAGTATATTCTGAACGACCAAAACAAACTCAATTTACTCAGGAAATGGCAGCAACATGGCCATGAGGTGGGACTCCACCATCATGGATACGATCATGGTGATTGGAATGGCTATACAAATAGACCACGAAAGCAAGATAATACAAGGTTTCGGGGGACTGCCCGTGATATGATGAAGCTTATGGAGCAGCTTGTTCAGCCTTATCAACTCATGTCAGGCACAATTACAGATGAAGAGTTTGACTATCCAGAGGACATAAAATACGACACTGAGGGCATTTTAATTACTCATGCCAGGAGTAAACCCAAATGGGTCACTCTTGGTTGCAATAATAAAGTAATTCAGGTCGGTATGGCCTTCCTGTCATTTGAAGGAGATATTGAAAGCTTTAAACGTGGATATCTAAGATCAAGGCAAGATGAGGTATTTGGGGTTGTTACGCATGAAAAGGATTTTGCTAAAAATCCGGTAATTATCGAAGAATGGTTGAGGTTTATTAAATCGGAAGGGGCCAGGATTACGAATGTAAGTCAACTAATTACCAAATATCAAAATAGGTATTTCATAGAGAAAAACGATAATCCCTTGACTTTTTTAAAAGATGTAAGCGGCACAAGCATAATTCAATAGATATATATATAGACTTTCAGATAAATAATTTCACTGTGTTATCAGTCGTCGATGTATAACTTATACGACGTCCTCCTTCTGGCCTTGTGAAATTAATTATCTGAAAGTCTATAGCAGGATTTTTTAATATTACAAAAAGGAGGGTTCTATGAAAAGAATGCTGATAGTCTTGGCGGCGGGCATTTTCCTTTGTGGTTGCACAACATTTGGGAACTTTTCAAATCTTGAAAAGCGAAAGAGTTCGCAGGAGGAGGTCTTTTCTATGCTTGCAGAACCATCTGTAAAGAGTTATGAGGATGATAAAGAGGTGTGGAAGTATCATTTTATTAAAAAAGATCAAGAAAAGCAGAGCAATATACAAATGATTTTGAATCTTGATATAACCTTTAAAGATAAAGAGGTCGATAACTATTATATTACCATTTCAAAGGAATCGGCAGAAAAAGGCGGAAAAGAAATTATGCAGGAGAGAAAACCCTTGTCGCCCGCCAGAGAGTCTGGACAGCCTCGCGGCAGAGCAGTCGGTGACTTTATTGGCCAATTCGATACAAACAACGATGGACGTGTGTCGAGGGAGGAGTTTTCCGGCCCTGATCAGGTGTTCAAACATTTTGACAGGAATAATGACGGTTATATAGATGAAGATGAAGCCCCTCAAGGCCCTCCGCCTGTGAGAGAAGAGGCAGGAGGTAACCGGCTGGCAGATTAATCGGATATGGGCAAAGCAGCAGGAGTTTTCGTTGGAATTTCGCTTGGATATAATTAAATGCAGTTCCTTTAATCATGTTAAGAAAAAGTTGTTTAACATCTTAGAATACTATAGTAATCTGCTGCCTGAATCAAAGGATGCCAAAATCCTTCTAAAGCCCAATCTGAACAGCAATATGAATGCGCTTACCGGCAATACTACGGATCTGAGAATATTAAGCGTTTCGATTCAGTTTTTAAAAGACAAAGGATACTGTAATATCGTAATTGGAGAGGGGACTAACAGCGGTTTTTACAGAAACAATATTAGCGTCATTTCACGTCTTAAGGTAGACGAGCTGGCTAAATATTATGGTGTCAAGGTGATAGACCTTAACTTTTCAGAACCCGTTTATATTGATTTTGAGAAAGGAGTTAGAGCGGGAATAGCAAAAGAGTGTTGCGAGACTGATTTTATAATCAATATGCCAAAGCTCAAGACCCATTTCGAGGCTGGAATGAGTGTCTGCCTCAAAAATCTTATTGGATGCCTTGTCGGCCAGGAAAATAAAAAGAAGACCCACAAAGACCTTGCCCGGAACATACTGAATATCAACGAAAACGTAAAACCACATCTTCATATTATTGATGGACTCATTGCAATGGAAGGACTTGGCCCCACAAAAGGTATGCCTAAAAATTTGGGCATTATAATAGTTGGGACAAATCCATATGTTATTGATTTGCTATGTGCCAGAATAGCAAAGTTTGATTATCGATTAATAACTACACTTAAATTAGCTGAAGATGAAGGTATAATAACAAAGGACTATCATGAGTATATTGAAAGTTTAGATATAGACGCTTTTATAAGCGAACTTGAAAAACCAAAGGCAAATTTTTTAACTTCGTTTATCCATAGCCCCAAGCGACAGAAGTATTTTCTCGCTGTACGCAACACCAGATTTTTTAGCTACCTGGCGTCCACAGAATTTTTTGGTCATCTTCTTTTCTTGTCTGGTTTGAGACAAGATAATTTTATAAAAAATGAAATGAAATTTGAAGGATTATCTTTTAATGAAGATTTATGTGAAAAAGGATGCACTAAATGCGTTGACTACTGCCCAATAGGATTAGAGCTTCCTTATCAACTAAACAGAAAAAATAATAAATGCATTGAATGTCTTTATTGTTTCCTTGTCTGCCCTAACCGCGCTATTGGATTTAAAGGAGAATTAGGGTTTATGGCTGATCAGTTAAGACAGTATGATGAAGTCACACGAAAGGTTACTTAATGAAGATTCTTTTATTAAATCCTCCTTTTTTTAAGAAATATTCAAGGCCTCAACGCAGTCCTGCCGTTACCAAGAGCGGAACTATCTATTTCCCTATTTGGCTGGCATATTGTGTGGGCATATTGGAAGAAGCCGGATATGAGGTAACATTTACCGATGCTCCCGCAAGAGAACTTGACTTAGATAAAATCCTTTCATATGCGGAAATATTACAGCCTCATCTAATTGTCATGGACACAAGCACTCCAAGTATTGAAAATGATTTGCGTGTTGCGGAAAGACTAAAAAAAATCCTGCCTCAATCCTTTATTACTCTTGTTGGAACTCATGTATCTGCTCTCCCTGAAGAAACATTGTTAAGGAGTAATTCTGTTGATGCAGTAGCTAGACGAGAATACGAATATACCATTCGAGAGCTGGCTTCTCTGATAGCTAATAAGAATTTCGACTCATCTAAAAAAGATATTTTAAGAAAAGTGTTGGGGCTATCTTTTAAATCGAATGGAAGGATAATACATAATCACGATCGACCTTATATTAAAAATTTAGATGAACTTACATGGGTCAGCAAAGTTTATAGAAAACACCTTGATATCCACGACTATTTCAATCCAAACGCCTTATATCCTATGGTAACACTAATTACAAGCAGAGGTTGTCCGTTTCGTTGCAGTTTCTGTGTTTACCCTCAGACTTTTACCGGCAGGAGGTACAGGTTTCGTAGCATCAAAGATATACTTGATGAAATAGAATTTGTTGTTCGTGAATTTCCTGAAGCAAAATCAATATTCTTTGAGGATGATACACTTACGGCACACAAGAGAAGGTGCTTAGAACTCGCGGACGGTATTCTCGATAGAGGAATCAAGATACCCTGGACCGCAAATTCACGTATTGATTTGGATTTTGAAACTATGTTTAAAATGAAAGCCGCAGGATGCAGGGAACTATGTGTTGGTTTTGAAAGTGGAGACCAGAATATACTCAATACAATGAAAAAGGGCACTAAGAAGGAACAAATGTTTGCCTTCATGAGAGATGCCAAGAAAGCAGGAATTCTTATACATGGTTGTTTTATGATTGGCTTTCCTGGAGAAACCTTGGGAAGCATTAAGAGGACAATTGATCTTGCTGTTAATCTAAACCCTGATACGGTCCAGTTCTATCCTGTAATGGTCTATCCTGGGACAGAAGCTTACGATGAATATAAAAGTAAAGGTTGGCTAACGGCCAGAAATTTTAAAGATTGGCTAACACCGGATGGGCTTCATAATTGTGTGGTAAGAAACGAAACTCTATTATCTTCAGAGCTTGTTCAATTATGTGATCTGGCCAGAAGAAAATTTTATCTTCGTCCAAAATATATTGTTTATAAATTATATCAAATGATAGAGAAACCATCGGAGATAATTCGAACTGTAAAGGCTGCAAGAACTTTTTTTAAACATCTGCTCATTGGTTCTAAAGTATAAGATGAGGAAACAAAATCAACCCACTGATATTATACGCTTTTCAATAATCATTCCTGCTTATAATTCCGAAAAAACTTTATTTACCTGCCTAGAAAGCCTTGAGGATCAATCTCTTTCAAAAGAAGCTTATGAAGTTATCATAGTAGATGATGGATCAACAGACAGCACCGCAACAATAGCCAAAAAATTTAATAATAAATATATATATCAAACCAATCAAGGCCCGGCTTCTGCCCGAAATAAAGGAGTAAAGTCAGCAGTAGGAGATATCATTTTATTTACAGATTCCGATTGTGTACCAGACTATAACTGGATTAGAGAAATGGTAAAGCCATTTAGCAATCCTGAAGTTATTGGCGTAAAAGGCACATATAAAACAAAACAAAAACAATTAGCAGCAAAATTTGCGCAGGCAGAGTTTGAAGACAGGTATGATCTGCTGCAAAAAAGTTCCAGAATTGATATGATTGATACTTATTCAGCCGCTTTCAGGAAAGCTGTGTTTTTAAATATATGAGGTTTTGATCAAAGTTTTCCCG
>Ga0164313_10001147_pt1 | contig 23144 bp, 17 predicted proteins | sample GuaBasSedimGuay4_FD_113735 | JGI IMG/M metagenome (GOLD analysis project Ga0164313, IMG submission 113735) | Subseafloor sediment microbial communities from Guaymas Basin, Gulf of California, Mexico - Guay4, Core 4569-4, 0-3 cm | ecosystem: Environmental > Aquatic > Marine > Hydrothermal vents... | reverse complement strand
CTCTTGCCCTACCTTGGCAAAGACGGGCATTTGATTGGCGCCGACTATGATTTGGACATGTATGCGGCGTTTGGTTTCTACGACGACGAAAGGTTGGAGAAATTGAAGACCTGGGTCAGCGACTGGACAGCCGACGCGGAATCCTGGCGCGATGACGACAGCGCCTCGGTATCGGCATTTGTTTTGGGGTCGATGCCCGGTGATTTGGCTGGCAGCGCCGATGCCGTGTTATTTATCCGCGCATTGCACAATCTGAATAATTACGAAAGTGACGGCGGATATCTGACAGCGGCACTGGCTGACGCATACACGCTCCTAAAGCCGGGCGGTATTGTCGGCGTCGTACAGCATCAAAGCAGCGATGAAATGTCCGATGAGTGGGCGGATGGTTCAAACGGTTACCTGAAAAAGAGCCTGGTTGTCGAGCGTCTGGAATCGGCCGGTTTCGAGTTTGTATCCGCCAGCAGCATGAATGAGAACAGCAATGACCGTCCAGGTGACGAAGATTTCGTTTGGCGATTGCCGCCGTCCTTTGACGGCAGTGAAGATGACCCGGAGAAACACGATGCAATGCAGGCTATCGGCGAATCGAATCGAATGACATTGAAATTTCGCAAGCCGGAATAAACTGAAAAGGAGCTGACATGCGGCGTTTTATTCCGGGTATCGTATTTCTTGCATCGGCAGCGCTCAGCCAGCCGCTTGCTGCGCAAAGTAACGTTGCGTTCGCGCCAGAGGTTTATGCGACACATCGAGCTAAGCTGATTAGTGAGATTGGTGATGGCGCGGCAATTATTCCATCGCGCCACCTGGTCGGCGAAGTCAGTTGGGGTGCGATCAGAATGGATCCCGATTTCTGGTATCTCACCGGGATCGAAACCGTTTATTCAGTTCTTGTCGTGAGCAAAGATCGCACAGCCATATTTGTTCCCGACGAACAACAGTTCCGCAGTGGACAGTTTCCAACAGCGGATTTTGAAGGATTCCGTGGTGCCCGATGGAACCGGCCTGGCGACTGGATCATAACGCCGGATGCCAAAGGCAGGGAACGCAGTGGCATCGATGAAATCTACCCGCTCGCAGAACTGGAAGAGAGACTGGATGATCTGCTCGGCAACGCAAGCGCTGTCTATTTGCCGCTGGATGAATCTGAGCTCTATGCGCCACCGGGCTTTTCGCCACCGGTGACAGTCGCGCAGCAAATGGTCGGCGCATATGGAGAGCACCTGAACGGTAGAGAAATAAGAGATCTCAAACCTGTCCTGAACGGCCTGCGAGCAGTAAAAGATGAGCATGAGATCGCCGCCCTGCGCCGCGCCGCCGAAATCAGCGCAAAAGGCCTCGTCGAGGCCATGCGTCAGGTACGCCCGGGCATGAACGATCTTGAAGTCGCAGGACTCATGGAATACGTGTGGAAACAGGAAGGTTCACCCCGCGGTGCATTTGAGATCATCGTAAAGTCGGGAACGAAAATGCAGTTCTTCACGATTACGAATCAACAATATAGTGCCGCCGATCGTGTAATGCAGGATGGCGAGTTGCTGTTCGTCGACTACGGTGCCGCCGAGTTCATGACCTACACCTCCGACCTTTGCCGCACATTTCCGGTTTCCGGGAAATTTACCGATGAGCAACGAAAGTATTACGACATAGTCGATGAAGCCAGGGCCGCATCGATTGCGAAGATAAAACCGGGAGTCATGTTGCTCGACGTCGTAAAGGCCGCCGCCGAAGTATTTCAGAAACATGGCCTGGAACAATATGAAGACATTGACGCCATGGGAGCGGACAAAGTCTGGGGCATGATGCCCTCGCCAACTCATTACCTGACTCGCGATGCGGGCATGGTCCGCGGCGTGCGGGCACTTGGGCATTTCATCGGACTGGATGTGGCCGAACGCTTCGACTCAACCCGCCCGCTGGAAGCGGGAATGGTATTCACCGTGGAACCGAAGATTTATATTCCCGAAAAAAATATCTCGATCATGATCGAAGACATGGTCGTGGTTACAGAAGACGGTGTTGACGTAATGTCAGACGGAGTGCCGACAAGCTCTGCGGAGATTGAACGCCTGATGCAGGAAGCTCGCCAGGCAGACTAGACATCAACTCACGTGCGACCGGACAGAGTTTCGTCGGCGAAACCTGAAAGTTGGAATAGTATGGAAAACCGGCCTGAAGAAGGTATCAAACTGGATGGTGAGCTTGTTGCTGAGCTACTGGACCAGGATGAAATCCCCTCGAATATCGGCAACGTCATCAGCATCTCCGATCGACAAATTTGTCTCCTGAGGCGGGACAGGCACGCGCTGACTCACTTCAGGCTTGAGTACTTCGATGTGCGTGATTGCCGCGCTATCGAATATCAGATAGAGATCGCCTACTACCGAATTCTCGCGGGAGCCGCTTGTTTTATCACCGCACTAATCTTCATGTCCAAGCTCGCGACTGACCTGGACGACTTCTCCGCTGAAAGTGCGCCGTTGATCATTGCGGCAATCGGACTCGTTGTAATTGGGATTCGTTTTATCACCAGCACGCATCGACATATCATTCGTTTCGAAATGCCTGACGAGACCCTTATCTGGCGGTCGCCCGCAATCGATTTCAAGTCCAAGGCCGAGGCAGCGCACGCCGTGTGTGAATACGCCCGGAAACGCGGCATTCTTCGGTTGATTAAGAAGTAACGCAAAATCTTACGAAGTACGTTCCTGATTTGAGTAATCAGCGGCCCTGCAATCACATTCATACTCAACGGCTGCATCCCGTTTCGGTCAGACTGCAGGCATCTGGAACTCTGGTGCGAGCACAGCATTGGCATTGGTCGTCAGCGCTAAGCGGATTTCTTTAACTGGCTGGTACTCAGGGTCATTTACAAAGTCCCGGACAGCCTGTTCCGAGGGAAATCTAATGACTACAACGCCTTTCTCCGGATTACCTTGAAGCAGCTCCGCGTCGAAGGACGCTGCGATCACTTCGCCATCGTATTTGGCGATGAAAGGGAAAACTTGAGGAATGTACTCGTCCCGGTACCTTTCAACGTCGGTGATTGTGTGCGTCAAAATAAAGTAAGCGGCCATAGGTCTCCTCCACAATTGCAGGGTAGCCGGACCGGTGGCAGGATCGCCCGATCCATCTCTTCCTGCCTAATAAGCAATTTTCCGGCAAGGACGCTGCATATCATACCGCGAAGGTGACATCCTGCGTTTCCGCTCTGGGCCACTAGCAACCCTTCGGCAATATTCGAGCTCAATGACGCATTCGAGCACACACCAGATAGTCGCTGGTCAATTTTCCGGCGTTAATTTCTGAACGGCAACTTCTGCCAGCAGCCGTCATTCGGGCGATCTGAAAATCGCGCAACTCACAGGCAGCTTTCGGCCAGAAGGAGACTATTTGGCACTCAAGGACTTTCTTCAAATCTGCCATTCGTTGTTCAACTCCGCGGTTTACTCGCATTCCTCCGGCGCAAAGTTCGCTGGTTCAATTGAATAGCTGTCAGAGATTATTCTGTCCACATGCTCCTGAAACGGAATCCCAAACCAATCGCGCCGAGCCGCCCACCACTGCTGATACCCTGGCACCTGCAGGACTGCCGAGAAATGTCCCTGGAAGCCCGCATAGACATTTGGATCGATAGTTTCAAGCATAGCGGAATAATATAATTGCTCGTGGTTTCGAAATATTGGCTGTAATAAGATTGAAAATCGAATTTTGTTTTTTTGCGATAGACCGTTGAAATCGCGCGAGCCTTGAATATAGATACAAATAAACTCTGGATCGATAATCGGCGTGATCGCAACGTTGTATTCGCTGACAAGTAACTGAGTAGCACTAAACTGCTGGGCTACCGTATTTTCCCGGATTTCAAATCCGACGAAAAGTATTCCGACTACAACTCCAATCGCTCCCACGATTTCGGCTGCCCTCGCAGTTGAATCAAGTGAAAAATTCATAATGGACCTTTTTCCTGTACCACCCGGCTAAGGTTCCTTGATACGAGCAGGAAAACGACATCGTTCGCTCTCCCTTGCCTCACGACAGCCGCTTCGGGTCAAAAGCAGCCTGTCGGCATCGTAACACCCGACCGGCCGGGATTGGGCGTGAACCAGCCATTTGACTCATACGGTCTGCCAGCGCCTGTCTTGTCAAGCACCGACTTTCACACGCAGGTGCGGCATCTTGCAGCGATTAACCTGACTCGGACAGCCAGAACCACCATACGATCAATCCGATCAGTGCCAGGCCGGCGAGGTTGATAATTAGTGTTTCCATCTTTAGCTGCCTCTCGGTTTGAATAAACGTAACCGATTGGCATTAGTCACAACAGTCACTGACGACATTGCCATCGCGCCACCCGCAATCATCGGATTGAGCAACATTCCAATGAATGGATAAAGCACACCTGCAGCGATTGGAATTCCCAGTGCGTTATAAACAAAGGCACCAAAGAGATTTTGCTTTATGTTGCGAACTGTTGCCTTTGATATTGCAATTGCATCCACTACACCGTGCAATGATCCGCGCATCAATGTTATGTCTGCGCTTTCGATCGCCACATCGGTGCCAGTCCCAATCGCAAAACCAACATCGGCAGTAGCCAGGGCCGGCGCATCGTTGATGCCATCACCCACCATCGCCACGCATTCATTGCGAGACTGCAAGGACGTTACTTTAGCTGCTTTGTCCTGTGGCAATACTTCAGCAATCACCTCATCAATACCGACCTGTTTCGCGACCGCCTCCGCTGTTACCGGATTATCGCCGGTGAGCAAGACAACCTTCAGTCCATTGTCGTGCATACGTTGAATCGCATCTTTCGCATCCGGTTTGATGGCGTCAGCAACGCTGATAATGCCCGCCGCCTTGTTGTTCACACCCATAAACATTGGCGTCTGTGCCTGCAACGTCAATTCGTGGGCTGGCATTTCGAGCAAGGAAATATCGATATCACGATCGTCCATTAACTTTCGATTGCCCAGCAAGACTGATTCGCCTTCAATTGTTGCCTCAACTCCATGCCCGGCAATCGCCGAGAAATTCTCTACCTGCAGGAAACTGATTTGTTTTTCATTGGCGGCAATAACGATCGCTTCAGCCAGCGGGTGTTCCGAGCCCTGTTCGAGGCTGGCTCCCCACTGCAATAGTTTCTCTTCAGACCAGTCATCAAGTGTTACCAGGGAGGTCACACTGGGTTTGCCTTCGGTAACCGTGCCGGTCTTGTCCAGAACAATCGTATCGAGTTTACCTGCTTGCTGTAACGCATCACCGTTACGAATCAATATGCCAAACTCCGCTGCCTTGCCAACTGCCACCATGATGGAGATTGGTGTTGCCAAACCGAGCGCGCATGGACAGGCAATAATCAGAACCGTCATTGTCGCGACGATTGCGAACGTGACGACCTGATCAGCGTTACCGAAATTTATCCACGCGAGAAATGTGATGACCGCAACTATCATAACGCTGGGTACAAATATCGCCGAGACCTTGTCTACCAGGCGACCGATGGCTGGTTTTGACGACTGCGCTGTGCGTACCAATTCAATGATCTGTGCAAGCGCAGTATCTTTACCGATACAACTCGCCTTAAATAGAAAGGTACCCGATTTGTTGATGGTGCCAGCGCTAACTCCGTCACCAACCTGCTTTTGTACCGGGATTGGTTCACCGGTCAGCATTGATTCGTCAATACTGGAATTACCCTCGATGATGTCACCATCAACGGCGATGCGTTCACCCGGCCTGACCCGTAACGTTTCTTCGAGGCCAACCTCCTCTATCGGAATATCAACCTCGACTCCTTCGCGGACTACGCGCGCTGTTTTTGGCTGCAATCCAATAAGGCGCTTGATCGCCTCGGAAGTCTTGCCGCGAGCACGCATCTCCAATGCCGCACCAAAATTGATGAACGCAATGATTATCGCTGCAGCTTCGAAATAAGCGTGCTGCGCCATTGGCGGTACGAGGTCAGGAAAGCCGATAATTACCATTGAATAGATCCAGGCTGTACCCGTACCGAGTGCGATTAGCGTGTCCATATTGGCATTGTGGTTTTTAGCTGATTTCCAGGCACCGGAGAAAAAATGGCCGCCGGAATAGACCAGCACTACAAGCGTCAACAATCCGATGCCCAGCCAGAAAGCTCGTCCGCCACCGGTCTCAAAACCCGGCAAGTACCCCGCCATGCCGAAGATGAATTGCGGGAAACCTACGACAGCGGCAAATGCAGCCATTTTCAGCAACTTGCGGTAATGGGCCAGCTCTGCTGCTTCTTTTTCCGACTCGTCTTCAGCGCCAGTCATTTCAGCAGCGTCATAGCCAGCGGAGCGAATTGCATCAACCAGTGACTGAGCGGTTACGTCTCCCTCAATCGTCGCAGTATGTTCAGCGAAATTGACGTTAGCCAGCGCCACGCCAGCAACTCCATTCAACGCCTTTTCGACTGAGGAGACGCAACCAGCGCAACTCATGCCAGATACGGAAAGCCGGATTGTTTCGCTCATTGAAGTGATCTCGCTGCGTGGTATGCCTCGTATATTCTACGAGCAATTGGAGTCGAATCTACTACTGTCCCATAAAGACGAGTTTCCTGGGCGCGGGCTGAAGCGTTGGCGCAATGTTCTGGTGTTTTCGCGGATTTGGGACATCGCCCGCTGGGCGGGCTCCTACAATTCTAATTGGTAATGTAGGAGCCCGCCCAGCGGGCGATCGACGTCTTGAATCAGCGCCGCTACACGTTGTCTACAGTATGTTTCTGCCAAACGCACTCTGGATTAACAACACCGTACGTTCGGCAGAGACATTAGCCTGATCCAGGAACGGATTCAGCTCGACAACTTCCATCGACGTCATGCGACCAGTATCTGCGCAGTTTTCCAGCAGCTGGTGTGCCTCGCGAAAACTGACGCCGCCGGGTACAAGCGTGCCTGACCCGGGTATCACCGATGGATCGCAGCCATCAACGTCGAAGCTGATATGAAAACCGGCTGTGTCGCTATTCACAATTCGCAGGGTTTCGCGGCACACATGGGTCATTCCGAGCTCATCAATATCACGCATGGTAAATGCCGTGACGCCACTGTTGCGAATGAGTTTTCGTTCGTGTTCGTCAATGTCGCGTATACCTATTAAGACTACATTCTCAGCTTTGACTGCAGGGCATTGATCAAGAATGTTAGACAGATCCTTGTCGCCATGCCCGAGCAGGTGGGCCAGCGGCATGCCATGAATGTTGCCGCTGGGCGATGTTTCCGGCAGGTTCATGTCACCATGCGCATCGAACCAGATCAGACCGATATCAGCGTTTTGCTCACGATAAAAAGCCGATACTCCAGATACCGTACCCATGGCTATCGAGTGATCGCCGCCTATTACAAGTGGAATCTGTCCGGACTGCAGCGTCTTCAACGTTGTGGCAGCGACGTTCGTGCACACTTCCAGGATTTCATCCTTGAAGCGCGCCTCCATACGCTCTAACTGTCGCGTTTCCATTGCCGGCACCGGAATGTCGCTCTCTACGGTGACCTCGTAGCCGAGTTTTCTTATTGCTCTCCTGAGCCCGGCCACACGCAACGCCGAGGGGCCCGCATCAGTTCCACGACGCGATGCGCCAAGATCAAGCGGTACACCTATGATTTGAACAGGTTTCGGTTGTTGAGCCATTTCTTTATCACCATGTTATCTGACCCGGGTAACTAATCTCGCATCGATTGCTACCGGAGTGCGAAGTCTATTGGAATATACCCTTGGATTGAAGGGTCGAATCGGTTCCAGTGGGCGTCAAAAAGGGCAAAGACGCAGCAGCTGCCGTTATACTTGCAGTCAATCAAAGGCAAGAGCAAAAGAATGTCGATTTATTCCACGTTCGACCAGACAGAACTGGATCGTGAGTACTCGCCAAGCAGCTGTATAGAAGATATCAATGTCTTTCTCGATGCGTATACCACCGTTAGCCGCAGCGTAAAAGACAACGCGATAAAAGAAAATTTGTGCGTGCAAAATCTTGCCTACGGGACGCAGGAAGACGAGCAGCTGGATCTGTTTCTGCCATCGACGAGGAAACGTGCGCCTTTGCACATCTTTATCCACGGTGGCTATTGGCGAGCGTTAAGCAAGAATGACTCCTCATTCGCTGCACCAATGTTTCAGCAACATGGCTATTATTTCGCGGCGCTGGATTACAGCCTGGCACCCAACGCTACTCTGACACAAATCGTTGAGCAAAATCGCCTGGCCATAAGCTGGCTATTCGAAAACGCAGACAACTGGGGATTCGATCGCGACAGGATTTATCTCTCCGGAAGTTCTGCCGGTGCTCACCTTGCGACGATGATGTTATTGACCGATTGGTCGCGGTTCGGATTACCGCAGGACGTTATAAAAGGAGTCTGTGCGGTTAGCGGAATCTACGATCTTGAACCCATTCGACTCTCCTATGTTAACGAGCCACTGCAGATGAGCGCTAAGGAGGCTGCCGAGAACAGTCCCATGGGAAAGACGCTGCGCAATCACTGCCCGATCATTCTCGCGTATGGCGATAACGAAACCAGTGAATTCAAACGCCAGACCAACGAATTCAGGGACTTCCTGATGCAGTCGGGCGAGACTGTCAGCTTCAGCGAAATCAAAGACAGGAATCACTTCGATGTGATCATGGATTTGATGCACCCGGATACCTGGCTTGCGCGACAAGTATTGCACCAGATGACCGGTTGATATCGCAACCCTAAGCCGTCCTTCGCGGATGCTTAAGAGAGGCGACGTCATTGCGAGGAGCGAAGCGACGCGGCAATCTCTTTCAGATTGTAGCTATGCAGGAAAGAGACTCCACTATGATGTCGAGAGATTGCCGCGCCCTTCGGGCTCGCAATGACGTCGGTTTTTCGAGCATTGTCTAAGACCGCAAATGGCCGAATTCAGCCCCTATTTTCGGAGCAATTTTGGGTTCAGGAACGACCGCTATCGATAAAAGCAGTCATTGAGTCGATCCCTCGATGCAGCCAGAACCGCCTTCGCATTGTTCCAAAACGATTGTTGTGCAGGAAGGCGCTCCCCGTGGAGCACCTTCCCACATCGATATCAGCCCGATGAAAGGGCCAGTTTAAGGGTCATTTCACCTGACGCCTCGTGACGATATTTTCCGACTTCAACAAAACCGTATCGCTCGTAGAAACGGCGGCCTATTGCGTTCTTTTCAAAGACCTCCACGCGCAAAGGTCCTTTGATGTCGACGGCGTGATCAACCATAGTTTTACCAAGCCCTCTCCCGTGGAGGGATGGTTCAAGAAACAGTCCGCCAATCTCATCTCCGATTAGAGCAATGAAACCAACTGGCGTTTCGTTATCTTCAAGCACCCAGGTCTCCGCGTTCGGGAGATAGAGCGTCCGCAGGTTGATTGCCTCCTGAGCCACAAATGCCTCGCCCAAAAATGGGTGCGCAAGTGAATTTGCTGATCGCCAGATTTCGACAACAGCATCGGCGTCTTTCGTCTGAAATTTTCTAATCATTGTTTTGGATCTCTTTCATATTTTTGTCACTGACAGGGTGTCAGGACGAAATGGCTAAATTATTTGGGTACAAGCCGGTAGGTCCGCACAATTAATCATGCGAATTCATCTGTATTGGGCTTGGGTGGACGGCAACGGTGCCATCCGCATTTAGCGGGACATGAAAGCTCCATTAGGGGAAAAAAATAATAACACCGTGGAGTCTGCTACGGAAGGCGGAATCAACTATCCGGCGCAGTGACCTGACACCTTTTCCCTAGCTCTTGTTGAGGAGTGTCTCGATAGCTGTTGTGTCCTGACCAACCATGTCCTTGTCTATCGTTTGCAATGCGTCCGCGTGACCGGCAGTTTCCAATGCATCCCGCAGGACACCCAGAAAACGGGGTGCTGCGACTAACGAGTAATCACGACAGCTACCTGCATGCTTTGCAGCGGCAATTTTGCCGGCGATTTCCTTGGCAAATGCGACCGCCGCATGTTTTTTGGGATCGGTTTTTTCCCTGGTCATGGTGTGACGACCCTGACCGTGACTGTCGAAGCTGCGACCACCACGATCGGAAATCTGGCTTGAGGTTTTTTGCCGGGCAACCGGGTTTTCCAACTCGAACAACTCGCTTAGCGAGCTGCGCTTCGTGTCGCGGGTGTAAACAATCGCCCTGGATTCATCAGCTACGACGACCCAGTAGGACTTCTGGCTGAGTGACTCTGCACTATTCATTCTCTGTCACCTCACGAACTCTTGCCCGATTTTCACTATAGGTCGGAGGTTGCTGACACACAACGGGGAATAGTACCTATTGAATCAGGCAACCACTTATACGATTTAATATACTGACCTCTCCACAAGGGAAACCCATGAATTTCAAACTTCAGTTTTTCGGCGCTGCCGAGCAGGTAACGGGATCGCTGTACGTGATTCGTGCCGGGAAGCATACGATATTGCTCGAATGCGGCCTGATCCAGGGAGGTCGGGCCGAGGAAAAACGTAACCGGGACCCTTTTCCTGTTCCGGTAGACGAAATCGATGCCGTGGTCCTGAGCCATGCGCATATCGACCACTCCGGACGAGTACCGCTGCTGGTTCGGCGTGGATACGAAGGGCCCATCTATACACAAAACGCAACCAAGGCGCTGTGCAAAATAATGCTGCCGGACTCCGGTTATCTCAATGAAAAGGATGCGCAGTGGGAGAATAAGAAGAGAGCGAAGAAAGGAGAACCAGAGGTCGAACCGCTCTATACCAGGGCTGAAGCCGAAGCATGTCTCGCACAGTTTCAAAGTGCCCGCTATGAGGAAGATGTCGAGATTGTGCCGGGCCTCATACTTCGCTTTCATGATGCCGGTCATATTCTCGGTTCCGCGATCGTCGAACTTGAATATCATGAGGGGAGCGAAAGCCGAACGCTCGTATTCAGCGGCGATCTTGGTTATCGCGACGCGCCGGTAATGGAGGCACCAAAGCGCCTTCACCATGCCGATGCGGTATTGATGGAGAGCACCTACGGCGATCGCTTACATCGCCCGTTTGCAGAAACAATTGACGAGCTAACCGAGGTTTTCGATGTTGCTCGTGCCGCGCAGGGGAATGTACTTATTCCAGCTTTTACCGTCGGCCGTACGCAGGATTTGCTCTACCTCATGGCCGAGCATTATGAGGAATGGGGGCTTCGCCACTGGCATATCTTCCTCGACAGCCCAATGGCCATAGAGGCGACCAATGCATACTCCCGGTATCGCCATCTGTATGGTGCGAAGCTATTCGGACCGCAATCAAATCTTCCTGATTTGAACAATTTTCATGAGACCCGATCTACCGAAGAATCGATGGCCATCAACCAGATCCACTCCGGCGCCATCATTATTGCCGGCAGCGGTATGTGCAGCGGCGGACGAATTCATCATCACCTCAAAAACAACATCTGGCGGCCTGAGTGCCATTTAGTCATTGTCGGATACCAGGCGCATGGCACACTCGGTCGACGTATTGTGGACGGCGTGGACGAGATAAGATTGTGGGGTGAAAACTATGCAGTACGTGCGACGGTGCATACTATTGGTGGACTGTCAGCTCACGCTGATCAGGCTGACCTGTTGGACTGGTATGGCGCATTCGAAAACAAGCCACCACTCTACCTGGTCCATGGTGAAGAGCGTGCACAGAAGGCGCTTGTGAAAAAACTGAAAGCCCGGTTTGCAGCACCTGTTTCAATTGCGGCTTACAAACAGGAAATAGAAATCTAGATTCAGGCAGCCTAAAATATGAATAACAAGCGCAAGACTGATCACGAAATTCCGACACCACCAAATCCCCGGCAGCGTAATAAACCACTGCCGTGGCAAACGGTCAAACCCAGTCAGGATGACCCGAATGCAGCGCAAAGAGTCGAGGAACTCGTCAACAGCCGTACCTATCAACGCGCGGATCTCGATATTGAGTTTCTCGGCCACGATGATGTGCGTGGACCGCGACTGGAGCTCGACTACCTGAAACCTGAGTTGTATCTGCGTGCGAACGGAATCCAACATACGATAGTGGTATTCGGTGGCACGCGAATTCCTGAACCGACTGCGGCCAAACGTAATGTTGAGGACTTACAACAGTCTCTTGAAAATAACCCAGAGGATACCGCTCTCGTTGAGCGTCTCGCTATTGCAAAGCGCATCATGGCGAAGAGTGTTTATTACGATATTGCGCGCGAATTCGGGGCGATCGTCGGTCGTTCCGGCACAGGCCCTGATGATTGTCGGGTTACATTAATGACTGGCGGTGGCCCTGGCATGATGGAAGCGGCCAATCGCGGCGCGTTCGATGTCGGCGCCAAAAGTATTGGGCTAAACATCACGTTGCCACATGAGCAATTCCCGAATCCGTATATAACTAAAGAGCTTTGCTTCAGCGTTCGCTATTTCGCGATTCGTAAGCTGCATTTTCTTTTGCGAGCTAAAGCGCTCGTCGTATTTCCTGGTGGCTTCGGCACACTGGACGAGCTATTCGAAACGCTGAATCTTGTTCAATGCCGAAAAATTCAACCGCTTCCGGTAGTGCTTGTCGGCGAGCAATTCTGGAAAGACGTTATTGATCCGGACTTTCTGATTAAAGAAGGTGTGATCGATCCCGAGGACCGGGAGTTATTCTGGTATGCAGAATCCGCCGAAGAAATCTGGGCGCAAATTTGCCGCTGGCACGAGAGGGCCGGTGACCCGCTTGTTGGCGAACATGCCCCCAACGATTAACTCGCAATGGCCGCCGTTAATTGGCGGCGCGCTAGCACACCCGCCGCCTCCAATATGTAATGACCACAGAGGTCTGGCCGCCTCTACTTATTGGATTACCTGATCGATAGATCCATTATTCTTCTACTGGTACAGGTAAATTCTGGATAAATATCATGAGACCTCTGATCCGCTGGCCTTATCTGACACGAACTATCGCACTTATCGCCTTGGCCGGACTTATGGGTGCATGTGCGACGATCAGCACAGGTTCACATTACGACGAAACCAATAACTTCGGCCTCTACAATACGTTTTCCTGGATTGATGAAAACCCATACATAAGCGATGCCTCCACCATTCGGGTTGACCCGCTTACGCAAAGCAAAATCCAGAACGCGATTCAAAATCAATTGGAACAAAAAGGTTATTCATTCGTTGAAGATCGCGATAATGCTGATTTCGTCCTTGCCTATACCGTTGGTACGCGGGAAAAAATCCGAATCAGTTCCTACCCTGTGGGCTATCGTGGTTCATGGGGCTGGCATGTTTATGGTAGCCATTACTACGTTCATGAATACACCCAACACAGTTACACCGAGGGCACTCTGAGCATCGATATATTCGATGGTAAGACGAAACAGCCTGTATGGCATAGTTGGGCTGAGAAATCGATTACGGAAAGCGATCGCAAAGATCCAAGCGCGATTATCAAAGAAGGGGTCGCAAAACTACTTGAATCGTTTCCACGCTGACCTGGCCACCTGAATAATGCTCAGGACATATAGTCCTGCATCCCCAGCACTCGTTTCAACCACAAGTCATGTGGCGGTAGTTTTTGTGGCGCCATGGCAAGTCGCTGCAAAATTTGCCTGTGCACAGCAGTCGGTGGCCGGTTGTCACCATATTGCTCGCGATATTCTTTATTCATAAAATCCATGCCGTACATTACAGCCTCGTAACTGGATCGCGTAAACAACTTACCCGTATCAATCGGCGCTCGATGGTCGCCGGCAATGCCGGCTGATCCCAGCGGCGTATCCGGCTGCCCGGTCAGAAACTGATCTTCGAAGTCTATCTGCGAAACGGGTTTCTGCCGCCAGTAATCCAGTTTCGCCTTCAAACGATCGTGGATGCGTCCCGGCTTTTGAATCTCTCTCCAGAATTCACTGTCGTCACGGCGACTCAGACAGTAATGCATATTGACAAAATCGAGCACTTCATAAAACCGATTTGCCATGATCCGGTTAAACCGAAACGCCATGGGCTCCATGTCACCCCTGTAGGGAAAATGTTCCGCCAGCATGACTGCTGCAAGATCACTCAGATAGAGTCCGGTCGATTCCAGTGGTTCTATGAAGCTGCCGGCGAGCCCAATCGCTACGCAGTTCTTCATCCATGCTTTTTCGCGTACGCCAACCTTGAAATTAACAAATCGCGACGAAAGCTTCTCCGCATGTGGGCCTTCAAACGCGCGTAATTCTCTTTCAGCGTCCTCTTCGCTAAGAAATGCGCTGGAATGAACATAGCCAAGCGCGCGCCGGGTCTGCAACGGAATTTCCCAGACCCAACCAGCCGAAAGAGCCGTCGAAGTGGTATACGGTCTTACGTATCCAGGATAGTGATGTTCGTAGGGGACGTTCATTGTCAGGGCCCGGTCGCACAACAGCCATTGCGAACAATCAATCCACTTGACGCCCAGTTTCTTCTCGATGAGTACCGCGGAAAAACCGGTGCAATCTACAAACAGGTCCGCTTCAATACGCTTGCCGCTTTTCGTCTGCACAGCATCGATTTTGCCATTTTCTGCCATCTCAATATCGACGACATGATCCACGTAGTGGCTGACACCACGCGCAACAGATAACTCACACAGATAATCCGCAAATTTGAGTGCGTCCATATGGAACGCATAGGTCAATTGCGGACCAAAATCCCACTGCCCCAGCATTTTCGGCGCCAGGTTTCGTTCGCAAAGTAATGGCTGCGCCGAGATAGTTTCCATGAAAGGAACAGAGCGGTCGCTCCTGAGCCAGCGCGACCCCGAACTGTCAATCGGTGTGGGCTTGAAACGCCCGAAGGCGTGATAGTAGTGCTCACCGGCGTTGTTCAGCCAGTTAACAAACTTGATAGATTGTTTGAACGTGCCATCTACCCGGCGCATAAAATCCATTTCATCGATGCCGATGACAGCAAGAATATGGTTGATGCTTGGTACTGTGGCTTCGCCGACGCCGATGCGTGGTACATCGGGTGATTCAATAAGGCTGATTTCGGCGACTTTGTTCCCGCCCTGATTGAGTGCCGCATTCAGGTATGCCGCAGTCATCCAGCCAGCGGAGCCACCACCTACTACCAGTACTTTTTTTACATTCAACGGCAAAATCTCCGGCCTGGAATAAAACAACTGAACACTGTAAGCAGAAAAATGGCGAACACTTAAAATGACTCCGCTATTTGCTGCACATTTTCGTGAAATTTGCTGACATCACTTTGCATACGCTTTTCGTCGATCATGTCGGCGATAGGATCGTAGGACGATGGCCATGCGCCAAAATTCAGAAAGCAAGATGCCCAGCGTGCGCCGCTTACAAATTCGTAATCGCGATTGGTAATCCGCCCATGGGTCTTGAATAGCTCGACGCGGGCCTGCAACGAGTCAGGCAGTGTCACGTTATTAAATTGCGCCCAGAACGGCGAACTTCGCCTGCCCGCCAGCATGTAATGCAGAATTATATAGTCCCTTGCGCTAGCGCACTCCTCGTTCGTTACACGATTGTATTCCTGAGCCAAAGCGGGACTGAATTTCTCGTCCGGCAGCATGCCTAACAGCCTTAGCACTGCGCTGTGGACCAGCTGCAACGACGAAATTTCCATGGGTTCAATGCTCAGCGCCGCCGGGCCGATAGCGACGCAATTGTTCACCCAGTGATTGTGATAGTTACCGGCGCATTGCGTTTTTGTTTGTATGTCGAATACTGTGACATCACCTAACTTTTCTTGCAGAAGGCGTTGTGCACTACCTGCATCAATATGCTGGCTACTGCAGGCTAGATTGTGGACCGCCAGGTTACTTAGCGTTGTATTCTGAACCCAGCCATAGTCATTCGCCTCAATGTCCATAAACAGCAGTGGCTGCCGTGACTTTTTCGTCAGCGCCGATACGAACTGGTCACATGGCAGCCACCGTGACCAGTCATCAAATGCGTCTGCCTCGTCAAGGCAACCTGCCAACACCCGATCACTCGAGCAATCGATGAAAAAGTCACCGTCTACGCCGTTGCCGTCCTCAAGCGAAACGGACTCGATAAATCTGTCCGCACCAATGACGGCAGCCTCCATCTTTGCCGTCAGCACCTCAACACCAAGATCTTCGGCACAATTTTGCCAAAACATCGCATAGTGACCAGCATCGACATAAATGTCATAGGCCAGCGTTTTGCTGGCAGGATTGTCGCTGTCGCCCGGGGGTGAAAAGCGACCCGTTCCGGCGGCTGCGGCTGACAGCGAATACTCATTGTATTCCTCACTAGCACCTGCATTCCTTAGCTTCGCAGCGTAGTGATGAAAATCGATCAGGCGCAGTGTCATGCCGTGACTCCCCAACGGCAGGAATATTTCCTCATGATCCGCGTGGAAGCCTTGGAAACGTGTACCCAGCCCATATCCTCCGCGCGTCGCCGCCAACAATTCCTGCTCGGCGACACCGAGCATTTGGTGGAAGCTCTGCGCCCCACCGCGCACCGCTTCGCAAGGAGCATTACCGCCATCAACAGGTGGCTGGATTAACTTTATTTTTGTGGCGCTGCCCTGCAGTGAAACTGCCAGCGCCGCTGCAACGGTCGCTCCGGCAGCGCCGCCACCGGCTATCACGATGCTGTTTATGTTTGTTTCTGTCATCGCTATATCGTCCAGACCATCACACAGCCAGCGCCGGAGCGTCACTTGCGCAGTAGTCCGCTATGAACTGGTCATGCCGGGGGAGCGATTCCGCCGCAGTCCGGATCGCCGTCTTCATCTGGCGGAGACCGTCGGCGATCTTGTCCTCCGGCATGCAACTGGCACGCGGATCGATCGCACCCGGCATAATTTGCTGGCCAAGAAAAACTGCAACCCAGTTGGTTTCGATGAACAATTCACGCTCGCTGTAAACCACGTGACCGCGCTCGCGAAACGAATTTATTTTGTAGTCCAACGCGTCGGGGATCGGCATTGTTCGACAATAATTCCAGAATTCACTGTCGCTCCGATTGGTTGCCTTGTAATGCAAAATGATAAAGTCGCGAACCCGGTCAAACTTCAGGCTCATCTGTTCATTGAAATCTGTAATGTCGGGCGCATGAAAATTACGATCCGGAAATCTTTCGATGAGCTTGAGGATGGCGGCCTGAATAAGGTAAATGCTCGTGGATTCGAGCGGTTCGAGAAAGCCGCCGGACAAACCAATTGCGATGCAGTTTCGGTTCCACATTTTTTTGCGCTTGCCAGCGATGAATTTCAGGATGCGCGGCTCGTCGACGGGATTTCGCTCAAGATTGTTGAGCACAATCGACGTCGCCTCATCATCACTCATGAAGTCGCTGCTATACACGTGCCCGTTGCCGGTACGGTGTTGCAGGGGAATTCGCCACTGCCACCCGGCAGGCTGCGCCGTTGCACGCGTATAGGGATCCAGCGTTTCGGGATTCTCGCTCGGGACGGCGACAGCCCGATCGCAAGGTAGCCAGTGCTGCCAGCTCTCGTAGCCCGTATTCAGTGTTTTTTCGATCAGCAATGCGCGAAAGCCAGAGCAGTCAATGAACAGGTCACCGGCTATAGATTGCCCATTCTCAAGTTGCACTGACTCAATAAACCCGTCTTCACCACGTACCGACACATCGACAATTCGGCCCTCCGTACGCACTACCCCGCGCCGCTCCGCTACGACTCTCAGGTAGCGGGCGTAAAGACTCGCGTCGAAATGAAATGCATAAGAATAGGTTGAGAGCACTGATCGTGGGTCTGCCTTCGGCAGCGCGAACCTGCCCAGTTTTGCCGCAACATACGGAACGCAATACTCGTTGTACGGGGATTGATCACCAAGCTCGCGCATTTTCAGCCAGTAATGATGAAACCCGACGCCGTTCATGTCGTAACCGTAGGTACCGAATGGATGGATATACTGATCACCCATGTTGGTCCAGTTTACGAATTCAATGCCAAGATTGAAGGTTGCATCGGTGCAGCGCATGAAGTCCGCTTCATCAAGACCAATCTTCTTGTTGAAATCGTGAATTGTGGGAATGGTTGCTTCATCGATGCCGACGATGCTGACCTCATCAGATTCAATCAATTCAATGCTGCACTGCTCTTTACGCAGCACTGTTGACAGTGTGGCGGCTGTCATCCAGCCAGCAGTACCGCCACCGACGATCACCACACGTTGTATGCGATCTTCCTGCGGCATCTAGTTGGTCTTCCGGTATTGCGGCATGCCCAATACCTTATGCAGCCACTGGTCGTGGGGAGGTAGCTGTTGCTTCGCAGCCTCTGCGGCATTAATTATTTCCCTGTGAAGGCGCGTCCTGGGACGATCTTTTCCGTACCATTCATCACACTCTTCGCGCAGGAAATCCATGCCATACAATATTGCTTCGTAACTGGTATGCCCCCACAGACCCGCGGTATCTATCGGAGCACGGTGATCACCTGGCCAGCCGCCAGTGCTTAACTGTGTTTCAGGCTGCCCGGGAAAAAACTGGTCTTCGAAGTCTGATGGAGACGGCGGCTTTATTTTCCAAAAATCGAGTTTGGCCTGCAGCCGCTCATTGATACGCTCCGGCTTGCGAACTTCTTTCCAGAATTCGCTATCGGTGCGCTGCGTCAAACAGTAATGCATATTGATAAAGTCGAGGACCTCGTAGAAACGATTGGCAAGCACCCGATTGACGCGGGACGCCATCGCCTCGTAGTCGTCCGTCGCGGGGAAATGCTCTGCCAGCATGACGCACGCAAGATCACTGAGGTAGAGTCCGGTCGATTCAAGCGGCTCAATAAAACCGCCTGCAAGGCCAATTGCAATGCAGTTACCAACCCAGACTTTCTCCCGGCGACCGACTTTGAAGCGCACAGTTCTGCAATCCAGCGACTGCGAATGCGAACCTTCAAACGCCCGCAACTCCCGCTCTGCATCTTCCTCGTTGATAAATTCGCTGGAATGCACATAGCCGAGCGAACGCGTGTTCTGTAACGGAATTTCCCAGACCCAGCCGGACGAAAGCGCTGTCGCTGCAGTGTATGGCCTTACATAGCCCGGGTAGTGGTGTTCATAATCCACATGCATTGTGATCGCCTGGTCACAGAGCAGCCACTGGGAACAATCGACGAAACCGACACCAAGCTGTTTTTCAATTAGCACCGCTGCAAAACCCGTACAGTCAATAAACAGGTCTGCCTCAAGTCGTTGGCCGTCTTTGGTCAGCACGGCATCAATGTGCCCGTTCGCTTTCATTTCGACGTCGACGACATGATCACGATAGTGTGTGACACCCCGCTGCGTGGAATGCTGCGTCAAATAATCGGCAAACTTCAACGCGTTCATGTGAAACGCATAGGTGAGCGGTGTCCCGAATGGCTGATTGTCAATTCTCTTCGGGGATAGCCCGAGTTCACAGATTAATGGTTGAGCAGACACCGTCTCCATAAACGGAATGGAGCGGTCACTTTGCAGCCACTGCGAGCCGGAATAATCAATGGGTACGATGTTGAAGCGGCTGAACGGGTGGTGATAGAAATCCTGTTTATTATTGAGCCAGTTTGCATAGCGGATCGATTGCTTGAACGTCCCGTCCACCGCGGTCATGAACTCCCGCTCATCGAGTCCGACCACCTGCAGCAGGTGATTGATATTCGGAATCGTTGCTTCGCCAACGCCAACACGCGGCACATCTGGCGATTCAATCAGTGCGATGTCCGCGACCTGCTGGCCCTCCCGGTTCAGGGCCGCATTGAGGTAAGCAGCAGCCATCCATCCGGCAGAACCTCCGCCGACGATCAGAATTTTTTTTGTGCGCATAGCGGAGTTGTCCGAGTCACTTTACTTATATATAGCTGCCCGAATGTGTGGACAGGGACCATGAATACGTGCAAAACCAGGCAGATCCAGCATTGTTGCAAAATTGTCACAAAATCGAAATCTTTGGCCAGAGATCGCTCAGAATATGACCATTTGCCAAAAAATTATTACTAAAAATACCGCCTTTGGCAGTTAACTTGTGTAATACTTGTGCCGATAGTACAGTCTGTCACTAAATAACAACATAAGCGTAAACCGCAAGCAGATTGGACGTTCGGGCGACAGATAACGGGTTGCCTGGCTAGTTAAAAAAGCCTTATTGGGAGATACAATGTACAAGAAAAGCCCGCTAGCGAGCGCTATTAGCCTCGCGATCGCCTCTGGTTCTATGGGAGTCAGCCCATACGTTCTCGCTCAGGATACTGTAGCCGAAGAAGAACCGATCGAAAATATTGTTGTTACCGGCTCAAGAATCAAGAGAGACGGCTTTTCAACTTCAGCTCCGATGGACGTGGTTCTTACCGATACCGCATCCGTCTCGGGTATCTCCGACATCGGCACGCTGATCCAGCAATCGACAGCGATGGCCGGCGGGCCGCAGGTTACGGCAGCAACGTCGACCGCATTCGTACAGAATGGCGGCGCGGGCGCACAAACCGCGTCAATTCGCGGACTTGGAGCGAATCGCACACTCACGCTTATTAATGGCCGGCGTGCCGGGCCGGCGGGTACTCGTGGTGGCGTATCGTCTTTCGACCTTAACGTTATCCCCCTCATAGCCGTTGAGCGCATTGAAATCCTCAAAGATGGCGCATCGTCAATTTACGGATCTGATGCGGTTGCCGGTGTGGTGAACATTTTCACCAAGAAGGAAGACGGCGGCAGCATTGACGCTTATATCTCGCAGCCTGGCGATTCGGGTGGCGAAGAGTCACGTTTGAGCGCTACCTGGGGCAGGTCCTGGGATCGTGGCAACTTCCGCCTGACCGCGGATTACAACAAGATCTCGGAGCTTGCGCGTGGCGATCGTGATTATTTCAATTGTGCAGAACAGTATATTTTCGATGCTGCGGGAAACCGGGCCGACGTAGTCGATCCGCGTACCGGCAGCTTCGCCTGTAACGACACGACCTGGGGTCATGTGTGGCTTTATGACTATCAGGGTGCGGGTGGCAATGTACCGACAAGCAGATTCACACTGGCGCAATACGACTATGATGGCGACTTGGGGCAATACATCCCGGGCATCGCAGTCGACCCGAACAATCCGGACTTTTTGGTAGCACCACCGGACTGGTTCCTGGTGAGCTATGATCGCCAGTCAGACGGAGTTACCAACCGGGATCACGTGTTCCAGGATGCTCAAACCATGATTCCGGAGCTCGAAAAGACAACGTTCTTCGGCGATGGCGAGTTTCACTTTACTGACTCAATGTCAGGCTATGCAGAAGTTTTGTTGAACCGGCGCAAAACGACATCGAACGATTATCGCCAGTTCTGGAGCTATGTTTACAACGAGAACTTCTTCGCGGGCAATCCACTCAGTGCCGGTTGGACGGGTGCTCAATGGCTCAGCCCAACGGCTATTACTGATCATTTCGACAATGTGACTGAAGTTGAATACCAGCGTTACGTGGCTGGCATTCGCGGAGATTTCACAGAAAGCTGGAGTTACGATTTATCGTACCAGTACAGCCATTCTTCCGGTGATTACACACAAGACCAGATCTACGCTGACTCGGTTGAGGATCAGAACTGGTTGAGCGGATCCTGTGTCGGAACAAATACCTCGGTGCGGGGCGTACCGTGCCAGGATATTCCATGGCTCGATCCGCAGTTCCTCGCGGGCAATATTGATCCAGGGATGCGGGACTTCCTGTTTGGTGTGGAAACCGGCAATACGGTCTACAAGCAATCGTCCTGGGAAGGATTCATCACTGGCCCGATATTTGAATTACCTGCCGGTGAAGTCGGCCTCGCTTTCGGATTTCACCTCAGGGATGACGATATTCATGACGTCCCGGGTGACATCACACGTACCGATGATACTGGCAACGTTAATAACGGCTGGGGAATATCCTCGGCGGGTATAACGACCGGCGATCAGAGGACGAAAGCCGTATTTGCCGAGGTTGATATCCCGATTCTTGCGGACTTGCCAGGAGTCAGGAGCCTGGACCTCAGTGCTTCGTATCGTTATAACGATGTCGATACCTACGGCACCGGTGATACGTACAAAGTCGGCCTGAACTGGGCGATTACCGATAGCATCCGGGTTCGAGCAACCCAGGGCACGTCCTTCAGAACACCGGCTTTGTTCGAATTATTCCTGGCGGATCAAACTTCATTTATCCGACAATCGAATATTGACCCGTGTATTGAGTGGGGACAGCAACTCAACGACGGCAATATCAGCCAGCGCACTGCAGATAACTGTGCGGCTGATACCAAATCGCCGCTCTATCCGAATGGCCTCCCGCCCGACTATCAGGGTGGTTCGATTACTGCCACAGCGATCTCACAGGGCGGACTGGGACGTCTCGATGCTGAGACATCCACCTCCAATACCTACGGCATAATCTGGCAACCCGAGTTTGCTAATCTCAGCGTGTCCCTCGATTACTTCGACATCGAGATCGAAGACCAGATCGATCAACTCGGTGCTCAGGTTATTGCGGGCCAGTGTTACGACTCGGAGTTTTTCCCGGACGACCAACTCTGTGACCTGTTCGACCGTTCGAGCGTAAATGGCGGCATCGACAATGTTGAAGACAGTTTCATCAACGTGGCCAACCAGAAGAGCCGTGGTTACGACGTCGCACTTCGTTACGCGCTGGAAGTTGCTGGCGGTACGCTGGAGTTTGACACGCAACACACCTTCCAGGAGGAAAGAAATACGGCCCTGTTTGGTGACGATGTCAGAGACCAGCTGGGACGCTTCGGATTTCCAGAGCATGTAGGCAGGTTATGGACTACCTACGATAAGGGTGACTGGTCCTTCTTCTGGGGTGCAAGGTTTGTAGGCTCAGTGAGCAGCGAGGAAGACTTCGACGGATCTTCCGGAACTTATCGCGGCGAGGATATTGAACGAGTGTTGTATGCCGACTCAATTATTTACCATGACTTCTCGGTCACGTATTACATGGACCGATGGGGACTGCGGACAATTGCTGGTGTATCAAATGCGTTCGATGAAAACCCACCGCAGGTTACCACCTTGGGTGGACCGCTAAGCACAGCAGGTAAGTCAGCGTTCTACTCGCAGTACGACTGGCTTGGTACTCGATTCTTCCTCAATTTGACGATGACCTTCGACTAACAGCCTGACCAGCAAGCAGTAAATATGCCGGCATATGCCGGCATATTT
>Ga0164313_10001146_pt1 | contig 23156 bp, 16 predicted proteins | sample GuaBasSedimGuay4_FD_113735 | JGI IMG/M metagenome (GOLD analysis project Ga0164313, IMG submission 113735) | Subseafloor sediment microbial communities from Guaymas Basin, Gulf of California, Mexico - Guay4, Core 4569-4, 0-3 cm | ecosystem: Environmental > Aquatic > Marine > Hydrothermal vents... | reverse complement strand
CCGAGGAGGAGGAGGCTGGGTCATCACCGCCTGGGTGCGCACCGCGGCGGGGGACCTGGCGCGGCCAGCCAACGCCAGCAGCGGCTTCGGCGGTTGCCGGGGCGGCGCTGGGAACTGGCCTCGGCCTCCAGAGAACCCAAATGCCCTGAACGCCGGAACGCCGGAAGTCGAACGATAGAACTTCGAGGGCCGAGGCGCGTCCCAGACGATGTGCTGGTGTTGCTCGTCTCCATCGTGGCCTCGTTCATCCTGCCGGGGACCGCTGCGGCAGAGGACCTGGTCGTCGTCCGGGTCACGGCCGACGATGGCGCAGAGGACCTCCGGCGGGGCCCGGTCCAGGCCCGGGTCGGCGAGTCCGTGACCCTCCGGGTGGTCGTGGTCGGCCATGGCGGCCGACTCTCACCTGTCGCCCCGGGGACGCGGGTGCGTTGGTTTCGCGTGGTGCCGCGCATGCAGCACGTCGAGACCGCGCCCCCGAACGAAGGCGTCGACCAATACTCGAACAGCGTGCTCTTCGGCCCCCGCCACGGGCGGTGGCTGGGCTACGACGCGATCGAATACGACACGGTGGAACTCGGTGGTCACGAAGGCCAACTCACCGTCGATCGGGTAACGGGGGTATCTGCCGCCGGTGGCGAAAATGGAGAGGCGCCCTTCGGCGGCGCCGGCTCCGCTTGGTACGCGGCGACGGCAGAGGCCCTCGCCGGGACCGCCCACCGAACTCCCGGCGGCGAGGACGTCGACCGCCTCGGCCTCTCGAGAGCCGTCATGCGTGTCAGCTTCCGGACAGGCGACGACTACCTCGGGTGGCTGAGCACCTACTTCCACGTGCCGAACGTCTTCGGCTCGACGGGCCCCCAGGCGGACCGCTACGTGGGCGCCGACTGCGCCGACGTGCTCGTCGGCGCCCGGCGCGCTTCAGGGGGCCGCCAGGTGCGCTACACCTCGGTCGGCGGCATCGCCTCGGTCGCGCGTCCTGTGAGCTCGGTCCTCTTGCTCGGCGAGGACGGCCGGGTCCGCGACGAGAGCGGCCGCGCCATGGCTCTCCGTTGGAACGACGACATCGAGGCGGGCGATCTCTTCGCCATCGACTACACCACCGCCGGCGCCCAGCTGCCGCGGCCCTGGGACCACATCGGCGCGCTGCTCGGGGACACCAACGGCGACGGGCTCCTCGGCGGCGCGGACGCCCTGCGCCACATGACGCCCCGGGGGCTCCTCGACCGCCCGCTGTCGAACGAAGGCCCCATCCGTTTCCGGGTCTGGCGCCTGCGCGACTGAGCGGACGCGGTGGGCTGTGCGACCCTTTACGTGACCGGGGGGGGTGTTCTGGGATGACGGCGTGGTTGGGGGTGCCTCCCGCTCCAGGGGCTTTGTTACGCGACGAGCGGAGTTGGCGCTGTGGAGGGCGGGGATGATGTCGCGGGAGCCGGAGGAGGCGCCGGGGCCGGACGCTTTGACTTCCGCGGGAGGCACCCCCAACCACGCCTGCTTTTCCTGAGCAGAGCCAACTGTTCTTGAAATGGTGGTCTCCGGGGACCTTGTTGGTGGTGGTGTGTAATGGGGATGGCCGGTCCCGGCGGCGGGTCGTCTGCTCCGCTCCTAACATTCGCAGTTCCCAGAGGATGGTCGCGGGGACGGCGCCTTGACCGTTCGGCATGTTGGACGCGGGGGCGCACGGGCCTGCGCAGCCACCCCGCCACCGGGACCTCTGTCGATAGCTGGGAGAGGTGCCCTTCCATTCGCGAGGCGGACGCGTTGGGCAGGCACCTCGAGGGCACAACTGGCTCGTGGTGAAACGAAATCTTGCCCAGGTGCGCCCGGCCCACCGGGACAAGTTCTCTTTCAAATCGACGATCAGGGTCCTTCGCTGCATGCCAACGACTGGCCCGGCGGCCTCAGTCCCAACTCAATCCCAGGGCGAACACCGCGCCAATGGAATGGCGGGGCGAACGGCGCGCGCTGAGGGCTCGCCGGCGGGGCGGCTGCGCAGGCCCGATCGTGGTCACGTCCGCCATGCGGTACGGAATGATCCTCCGTCGTCGCGGAACCAATCGGGCCACTGCGAAAGCTAGGAGCGGAGCAGACGACCCGCCGGCGAGACCGATGATCCCCGTCTATCACCCACAGCAACCACGCCCCTCGGAGACCACCATCCCAGCCGAAGTTCGCCCGGTTCAGGTCAATGAGGGGTGGGCGGGGGTGCCTCCAGCGGAAGTAAAAGCGTCCGGCCCCCGGGTAAGACCCGGCACCCGCGACACTATCCCCGCAAACCACAGCGCCAACTCCGGTCGTCGCGTAACAAAGCCCCTGGAGCTGGAGGCACCCCCGCCCGCGCCGTCATCGCGCGGAGCCGTGTTCAACCTTGCCGTCATCGCGCTCACCCGCCGTCATCGTGCTCCGTCGAGCACCCCGGCGCCGGGGGCCTTAAACGGCAAAACCCACGGGGGGTCTCTGCCTTCGCAGAGACCGACCACCGTGGGCCGCCAGGTTCACTGAGATTCGGAAGAATCAGGGAGCGTCAGTGGGGGTGTCGCTCCAGACGCCGCCGCGCTGAGCCGCGAGAGTCTCCATGGGGAGCGCGCCGCCGTTGCGAACGTCGTGACAGACGGTGCAGGCCGTGCCGCCGACCGAACTGGAACCACCGTGGACTTGGTCGACGACCGCGCCGGTGACCGGGTCGTTGTAGACCTTGCCGTCGGCAGCATTCGAGCCGTCCAAGAACTCCCAGGTGGTGATGCCAGGCTGGAAGAGGTCGACGCGTACCGGGGGATAGGTCGCGTGGTCGTCGAAGTTGGGAATCGCGAACGCGCCGGCGCCCGTGACGCTCACAGCCTCGATGTCGCCACCGGTCCCGAGGGACATGGTCATCGGGAACGAGATGTAGTGGTCACGCGTCGTGTACTCCCAGAGGTGAACCTCGAAGCCGACGTCGTAGGTATTTCCAACGACGAAGGCGATGTCATCGGCCGCGTTTCCGGTGTTGAGGGCCCGCTGGAGCTGGACCTTCCAGACACCGAGGCTGCTGTCGGGGGTGTCCGGGGTGAAGGTCGTGCCGTAGGCGGTGATGTCCGCGCGGCTTCCGGCACCGGGGCGCAGGATGCGGCGGGGCACGGTGTCGCCCTCGGCCGCCGTGTAGCCCGTCACGTCCGCCCACTCGATGGTCGTGGCGTTGGGCGCGAAGGCTCCCAGCATCTCGGCCTCGGGGACGGTCATGTAGTAGAAGGGCGTGACCCAGAAGTCGTCCCAGTCGAAGGAGTGCTGGCCCCAGGTCGTCGCCGGGTCGAGCATGTAGTCGGGGTTGCCGGCGGTGATGTCCTGGTTGAAGAAGACGCTGTCGCCGGCGTCGCCGCGGCGTCCGCCGTCATCGGCGCCGGTGCGGGTCACGGCCGACCAGTCGAGGGTCTGAATGTACTGGTCATCCGAGCGAGCGATCGGGTTGCTGCGCGCGCCGCGCCAGTGCCAGAGGTCCAGCGCCATGTCGCGGTCGGCGGGCGAGCCCGTCATGTGCGAGGGGTCGACCCACTTGCCGTCGTGGCCGTTGGCGGCCGTCCACTCGGGCATGTGCCGCGAGTCGTTGTGGCAGGTCAAGAAGCAGCCGCCCTCGGCGAAGTTGCTGACGTGCACGGTCGCGCTCGGGTCGTTGACCATGATCGAGGTGCGCTGCTCGTAGATGGTGCTGAGCTGACCCTGGTCGCCCTGGTCCTCATCGCCATCGATGCTGCCCTGGGCGTCGCGTCGGTCGCCGCCCTCTTTCTGCCAGGCACCGCCGGTGTAGCGGAGGTACTGGTGACGCTTGCCCTCGTTGCCGCGGTAGGTGACGCGCCAGAAGAAGGTGTCGTCGTTGTACGCAGCCTGGACGTCGTAGGGGAGGATCATGCCGTGGTCGCCGTTGTGACCCTCGAGGGTCGGGACCGCGGCGATCGCATCGCTGCCGTCCATGCCATCCGCGCCATCCGCGCCAGCCGCGCCGTCCGCGCCCGCTGCGCCAGCTGCACCAGCCGGGCCGGTTGCACCAGCAGCCCCATCCGCGCCGTCTGCTCCATCAGCGCCGGCAGTCCCCGCGGGACCGGTGTCTCCGGCGCAGCTCGCGGCGACCAGGGCCACGGCCACCAACACAGAGTTGAAACGTAATTGGCGTTGGTTCATATCGGCATCCTCTTGTTTTTTGGAAGGGGTCTAGCCCCTCGAATACAGTCTGGCTTCCCCCACCGCGATGCCTCTAAACGGGCACCGTGGGGGTGCATGTATTCGCGCCCTACCACGATGCAATGGTTTCGCGGATCATTTACGGAACAATTCATTCCCGGTCTGTACGCGACTAAATGCGCGGCCTCCGGACGCAGCAAGACCCCCGCGGTATCCGCGAATGAGAACCCGTGAAACTACCGCCCGAAGGGGTGGCAGCTCTGGCAGTTCGCCGCGTCGGGGAAGTGTTCGACGGCTATTTCGTCGTGACATTCAACACAGGCGTCCCGACCCGGGGCCGCGACCGAGTGGTCCTGGTGGCAGTCGGCGCAGCGCTGGTGCTCGGAGACCCGGTGCATCTGCAGCTGGGTGATCTCCTCGTGGCAGCTCCCACACCGCGGGGGGCGCTGGCCGACCGGATCATGGCAATTCTTGCACTCAGCGTGGTCCCCAGCGGCGCCCCGGCCGGCCCGGGCCTGGTCCTCGTGGCAAGAGACGCAGCCCTGCCTCCAGGGGTCGGCCTTCGACGGGAAGGCCTGGTGGACCTGGTGGCAGGTGGCGCAGTTTTCGTGGCCTCCGACATGGGAGCGACGGATCTCGTCGGCGTGGCAGCTACGACAGGTCGGCGTGCGACCCGCCTCGTGGGAGGTATGGCAGCCGGCGCAGGGCCCGGCGTGGACACCGGCCCCGGGCCAGCTCCCGGCCGGTGAGGCCTGGTCCTCGTGGCAGCTCGCGCAGGTCGGCGTGGCGTCAAACTCGTGGGTCGCGTGGCAGGTCGCGCACGCGCGGTGGTCCCGGGGGCTCGCCCGCCCGGTGACGGCCCGGACCTCGGCCCGGTGACAATCGACGCACGCCTCCGTGCTTCGGCCGGCGGAGGCGCCGTGGGTCGTGTGGCAGCTCTCGCAGTTCGCGTGCTCCGGCGGCCCGTCGGCGACGGCGGTATGCACCTCGCCGTGGCACCGGGCGCAGGTCGCCTCGAGGCCCGGGGCGCCGGCGTGGGCGTCGTGGCAACCGAGGCAAGAGCGATGCCCTTCGGGGGCGCCGCCGTGGCGGATGTCGCGGTGACATGAAACGCAGCTCCCCGCGCCGGGCGGGGGCGAGTGGGGCTCGTGGCACTGGAGGCACGCGTCGTGACCCGCGACTCGGGCGACGCCCTCTTGCTCGGGTTCGAGGCACTCGGGGCAACCCAGAGGGTCCGCCTCGAAGACGTGAGGCGTATGGCACGTGCCGCACTCGGCGTCGTGGGTGAGGGTCGTCGGGTCGACCATGGGGCCGGCGTCGGGGTGGGCATCGGGAGCCCAGAGGCTCTCTCCGGCCCGGGCCCTCCGTTGACCGGGTGCCGGGGGCCGATGGCACTCGAGGCACGTGACCGCGGGGTCATCCCGCGGCGGATGCGCCTCGTGGCACGACGCGCAGTCCTGGTGCCCCGCCGGGCCAACGGCCACGTCGCCGGCGAGACCTCCGCGGTGACAAGAGACGCAATCGACCACGGCCTCGGCGCTCTGGTGAGGATTGTGGCAGCCGCGGCAATCGCCGGCGCCGTGCACCTGGTCTACGCCGAGCTGAGCGGTCCACGGCGCGATCGCGAGCAAGGCCTCCGGGAGCAGCGCGCCATCGGGAATCGACGGTTCATCTCCCACAGCATCTTCGGCGAGAAACCCGTGACAGGTGATGCAATCGCCCTCTCCGACTTCGCCGTGAATGGTGAGGTCCTCGTGGCAGTCAACGCAATTCGGCTCGACGGCTCCACCGTGGATCGAGCCCGCATGACAGCTGGTGCACTCGATCCCCTCGCCGATGTGGGTGCGGTGTCCGGGGGTCTGGAGCTTCCGGCGCCAGTGGGCCTCGTCCGCTTCGTGGCAGCTCTTGCAGTCGGCTCCGGCCACCACGCCGTGGCGCGGAAGGTCGTCGGTTTCGCGGTACTCGGCGATGGCGAGATCGAGGCGCGCGTCTTCGGGGACCGAGTGACACGCCTGGCAGGCGAGCTCTTCGTGACCCACCGCGTGCTCGTCGATGTCTGCGTGGCAGCTCGTGCAGGCCTCGGTCTCGGACGCCATGCGCTGGGTGGCCCGGGGGGCCCAGCCGAGGCCGAAGGCGACCGCCGCCGCAACCGCCACCAGGATGACGGGGACCAGGATCTTGATGCCGCGGAGCTGTCGCGAGGTCATCGGCCGACCCTCCGCCGACGCCACACCGAAGTGAACGCGAGGGCGATCAACAGGGCCACGGCCACCAAGGAGACGGGGCGCACCCACCCCGCACGGGAGTCCCCGTCTTGGTCGGCGGCGAGGCCTGCTTCGGAGTCCGCCGCGTCATCGGGCAGCTCTGGCGCCTCGCCGGCCAACTCGGCGAGGGTGGCGGCGTGGGCTTCCACCTCCTCGACGGCGAGGCGATGTACCGCCGCGACGAGGTCGGCGGTCACCTGGGCCGCTTCCCCGCGGAGCGCCTCGTCGGCGTGGGCGATGCGACGGCGGGCTGCATCCGCGCCCTCGAGGGCGGCACCGAGGACGCCGATCTGCTCGTAGGCTTCCTGCTCCGGCCCGTGGCACCGACGACACGCCGACTCCCGGCCCGCCGTGATGAGGCTCGAATCCGACGAGAGGATCTCGTGGGAACCGTGGCACTCGACGCAGTCGAGGAACCCTCGGCGGGCGAAGGCCTCGACGTGGGGGCCCTGGTCGAAGGCGTCACGGATCTCCCCGTGGCAGGTCCCGCACGCCTCGACGGCCTCTTCCCCGGAGGTGTTGCCGTGGGGGTCGTGACAATCGGCGCACCCGGGACCGTGGCGCACGTCTTCGTTGTCTGGATCTTGCGGGTCTTGCGGATCTGGTGAGCGAATCGCCCAGGTGCGGCCGTGAACGCTTCGGCCCCAGCGGCTGACGGGGTCTTCGAGCTCTTCGCCGACGACCGTGGCGTCGTGATGGCAGCGACCGCAGGTGGCCGGGATGGACGTCCAGTGAACCGAGGACGCCGGGTCGTCGGGGGAGCTCGCTCGGTGGGCCCGGTGGCAGTCGCCGCAGGTGGCCCCCCGCCCATCGGCGAGGTGCGAAGCCGCGTGGGCGCTGGTGAGGTAGTGGGAGGTGATCTGCGCTTCGGCTGGCTCGAGGACTTCGGGCACCGCACCGAGGCCCGCGTCGGCATTGGCGCCCGCGTCGGCGTCGGCGCTCACGCCGACACCAACGCCCCCATCGGCACCCGCGTCCGAACCTCCGGCCACACCCCCGTCCGGGTCGCTTCCCCGTGGCTGCGCCTCCCACCAAGCGCGCTCTTCCGGACCCATATGACAGCCGACGCAGGTGCCCACCGGGTTTGCCCTGAAACCGGACCTCACGGCGTGGGCCTGGACGCTCGGGCGATCTTCGCCGCCGTGGCAGTCGATGCAGGAGATGTCCTCGGCGCGGTGGGCGTCGTGGAGCAGGTTCAGCGCTGGGGCACGGCGCCAAGGCGGGCGCAGGAGGGAGTGGCAATTGATGCATGCCGCGTCGGCCGAGGCCAAGCCCGGCCACAGAGCGCACGAAGCCATCGCGACGAATACCCAGAGTGCTGTCGTCGGAACTCTCACGGGACGTGACACACTCGACAGACGCTGTGGCGCTGGGCGTCCATGGTGGCGCCGAAGCCCGGCGGGTGGGGGTTCGCGGCGATGCCGCCCACGCGGTGACAGGGCACGCAGGTCCGTTCGGCGTCGCCCTCGTGACACGAAGCGCACGAGAGGATGTCGCGGCGCGCCTCGGCGGCATGGCCCCGGGTCGAGAGGGGGTCGAGCCAGCCCGGCGGGTGGGGGCTGGCGCCGGCGACGCTGCCGCCGATGCCCGAGGCCGTGTGGCACTCGTCGCAGAAGGTCACGCCGTGGCACCGCACGCAGGTGCCCTGCTCCATGCGAGCTTCGAGGGCGTGGCGCGAGCGAAAGTCGCCGCGGTGGACGAAGTTGCGGGTGACGTTCGTCGGCTCGATGAGCTCGAGGGGGACCACCGCCGATGCGGTCATGTGGCAGTCCTCGCAGAATGACGGTTCGTGGCACGAGGTGCAGAGCGCTTGTTCGGCTCTGGCCGCAGGACCGTGACCCCGGAGGAACCCGGTCGGGTGCTTATAGAGCGCGATCTCGGCGATGGTGTACTCGTGCAGGTCGACGTGGCACGGGACGCAGCGCAGGTTGCGCATCTCGGACGCGTGACAGCTGTCGGTGCAGGTCGCCATCGGGGGCATGTGCACGTCGAACTCGGCCAGGCTCGCCTGGCTCGATTGGCTCGCGTGGCAGCTCACGCAGGAGGCGCGACTCGACTCTCCGTCTGGGTCGTCTTGGTCGTGGGCGCGATCGTGACCGCGGTGGTCGTAGCGGATGCGTCGGTCGCGCCGCGCATAGCGGCCGGGCTCCCGCGGCATGGTGTGGCAAAAGCTGCACTGGTCTTCGCCGGGGGCGCTGTGGCAATCGCGGCACTGCTCTTCGGTGGGCATCATCACCGCGCCCGAGTCGCTGTCTTCGCTCGCCCCCGGATGACAGGTGACGCAGCTCAGCTCGCCGCCGAGGTGAGCTGCGTGCTCGAACTTGATCTCGTCCCGGGCGGGGCGGCCGTTGCGGGTGCACGCACCGATACCCACGAGAAGAAAGACGAAGCCGGTGACCCCGGCCGTGATGAAAATCCGCTTCATTGAGCGTCCCCGGGGCGATACGAGAAGCTGAGCTGGCCGCGGACCTCGGACAGGGCGATCGGCGTCCGTGCCCAGTCGAGGGACGCCCCGATGTTCCAGCCGCCGGCCACGGGCCAGTCCGCGCTGAAACGCGCCAGGAGCGACTCCTTCTCGGCGAGGTCATCGACGCCGACCGCGGCCTGGAGGGCCACGATCAACCGGTCCCAGAGCGGCGGGAAGGCGACCGACCCGTGCAAGACGTTGAGGCCGTCATTGCCGTCATGGCGGCGAGTCAGGCTGATGAAGGAGCGCAGCCCGGAGAGCGCGTCGACGTACCGGGCGAGGGCCTCGAGGCGATAGCCGGTCGTGATGCCGTCGAGGGAGTAGAGCCGAACGCCCCCGGCCCCACGGACCGACCAGTTGTCGGCCAGTCGCAGCGTCGCCCCCGCCGCGATTTCGTCGAAGACGCTCGAAGCGAAGGCCGCGAGGATCGACCACATGGGCAAGAGCCTCGTGGGGTCGACGTGCTGCCAACCGATGTCCGTCATCACGCGGTCCCCGAGGACGATGTTGGCGGTGAGGTTCGCCTGTTCGACGCCGACCGAGTTCACGTCGACGGAGACGTTGCCCGAGACATCTACCGCGGGGACGATGCGCCAGGTCGCATCGACGGCGACGCTGCGATCGCCGCTGATCCCCTGGGCCCACCGGTCGAGATACGACAGGGACGCGGTCAGGCGACCGGGGTGGACGTATCCGATACGCGCTCCGTAGGCCACGGTCGCCTCGGAGAAGTCCGGACGCTGGCCGAGGAGCTCGTTGCGGCGCGGGGTAACCGGCCGGCCCACGGCGGCTTCGACGACCAGCCCGTCGGCGATGCGGAGGGCTGCGCCACCACCATCGAGGTGGATGCCGCCGGGAATGCCCCAGGAGAGGAAACGTCGCCCACCCCAACCGCTCGCGACGCCGTGGCGGCCTTCGACGTACCCGATGGCGAAGTCACCGGCGGCGATCCCGTTGTCGGTTTGGAAGGTGAGGTCGAGGGCGCCCCAGGCCGAGAAGTGCACATCGACGTGGCCGTCGGCCAGGTCTCGGGCGTCGAGGCTCACGCGCTCGTAGATCGGGAGCTGGGCGACGCGCTGCCAGAAGCGGCGGTTGGCGTTGGGGGCCGCCGTCTCGTCGACGGTGAGCACGTACCCGGACTGAAATCGCATCACCGAGTCGGAGCGAATACGGATCCGCGGGGTGATGGTATGGGGCGGTGGCGATGCAGACCGCTCGGCTTGGCCTGCTTGGTCTGCTGCATCCGTAGAGGCCTGATCGGCGTCAGTGCCGTCAGCCTCGGTCTCGGTCTCGGGTTCGCCCCGATCGACCAGCGCGTCCTGTGCCGCCACGGTCCGCGGGAGCAGCGGGAGCAGCAGGAAGAGCAGCGCGCCGGTCGCACATGCAATCGCCCTCATGGTGCGCCCCCAAAGTCGATCATGCCGTCGACGTGAATCGTACGGCCCGCCTCGGTGATCTCGGGCCCACCGGGCGGGTGACTGACCTCTCCGCCGTGGCAGAGGGTCGAGGCGCAGCCCTCGAAGTCGGGATGGGGCGCCGCTGGGGGCAGGCCGTGGCAGGCGTTGCAGCGACCCGCGACCTCTTCGGGGGCGGTCCACACGGGCAGGGGCACGGCGGCGCCCTCGAGCCCTTCACCGTGGCAGGCGACGACGCAGGTGTTCGCCGCGTCATCGTAGACGGGCTCGACACCGCGGGCCGCCGCGAGGCCGGTGAGCACGATCTGCACGACGCCATCCATGTGACCCGGGTCGTCGAGCTCCATCGGGACGGGGTGACACGATTCGCACGACGCTTGGAGCGCCACGGTGGGTTCGCGATGCCCATCGTGGGCGTGGGTCCGAGGCCAGGCGTCGTCGCCCCCGGCGCCGTGGCACCCACCGCACCCGCCGCTGCCGTCACCGAAGTCGACGACCCCGTTGAGGTGCAGGGGCCCTCCCGACAGCGCCGTCCCGTCCGCGTTGGCCTCGGTGTGGCAGAGGTTGCACGGCCCGACGAAGTGGTCCGTCGGTGGGCTCAAGTGGCAGCTCTGGCAATCGAGGGGGCCTGTATCCTCGACCCACCGGGGCGTCTCCAAGGTGCCACCGCGGGTGTGGCAGTAGACGGTGCAGGCTCCGGTCGCTGCGTCGTAGGAGGCGTCGGCGCCGCCGGCGAATTCGCCGAACTCGACTTCGACGGACCCGTTGCCGTGGAGCCCCCCGCGGCCGACCTGGTCGTCGCGCTCGCCGTGGCAGTCTACGCAATCGTAGCCCTCGGTATCGTGAGTCGCATGGGCCCCGCCCTCGCCCGCCCGGTCGCCGAAATAGCAGACGTCTCGCGGCGGGAAGGCCTGGGCGCCGTTGCCGTGGCAGGTAGCGCAATCGAGCACGCCCCCAGGCCCGTCATGACACGTCGTGCAATCCGGGATGCTGGTGGAGATGCCTGCACCCTCGGGGCGAGTCGGGGACCCTTCGTGGCATTGGCCACAGGCCCCCGGCAAGGTGGGGTCGTAGAGCAGATCCCAGGAATCTTCGCGCAGGTCCCAACCGTGAAAGGACTCTCCCCGGGGATCCATGAAGCCAGGTGGATGCTGCGCTCCGCCCTGATCCGTCGCGCCGGTGGTGACCCACGTGGTGAGCAGGGCGAGTTCGCCAGGCTCCACGAGGCCGGCGTGGTCGTCGCGGGACAGAACCGCAACGACCGGAGCGCTGGCGTCCGGGGGCAGCACCGCGGCCCGCCCATCGGTCACACAACCGATGGACGCGTAGAAGCTGGTGACATCGTAGTCGGCCTCGGGAGCGACGGGCCCATGGCACTCGGCACACGCGTCGACGAGGACCACGCCGACCTCGTCCGCGTAGGTCGGCGGGCGCTGGTCGACGTCTCTGGTCTCGCAACCCGCCAAGAGCAGGAACGCAGCGAGGAGCACACGTTTCACCGGGCAGCCTCGTCGGCGGACGGTGGATTGCTCAGGCCGGTCCCCTCCCGGGGCAGCCTGCCATCGAGGCGGCTGAGACAAGCGCGCGCGCTGAACGTCCCGGCGATGCAGCTCTCGGCGCCATCATCGAAGCACAGATGCACACGCCCCTGGATCGCCGACTCGGCGACCTCGTCGAGTTCGAGGCGTCCGACGCCGACGCCGACGCCGACCCACTTGCCGTCGATCTGCCGTTCGTAGTGCATCGAGACATCGCCCTCGCCGTCCCGGTCGATCGTCACGGAGCCTTCCGAGAGCTCGGTCACGTCGTCGAAGCGGATGTAGACCCGGCGCCCGTCCCGGGGGAGGGGAAGGCCGCAGTCGTCTTGCTGCTCTTCGGCGAAAACCAGGTCGACGCGTTCGAAGCCCGCGTGGCGGAACGCGCGGAAGTATACGTCTTGAACTTCGAAGGCGGTGCCCGCGAGCTCACCGGCCACCGGCCCGTCTGCGGAGTCTACGTCGAGGGAGCCTGTCTCCATCGAGGAGCGACCGATCCCCGGCGCCGGAGCGTCACACGCCCAGAGCAGGACCAAGAGAAGAGCCGGGAGAAGGGCCGCGTACTTCACGAGGACTCCTCTGCGGTCTGGGCGGACTTGGAGACGAGGCGTCCCTCGGCGATGGGCACGCCAACCTTCACCAGCGCCGTGTACACGCCGAGGCCGAAGGCCCACACGCCGGCGCTGACGGCGATCTCGATCTTCGAAGGCTCGTACTCGACGATCTGGCCGAGGGGGCCGGGAATGAAGCCTGGGATGACCATGCCCATGCCCTTCTCGATCCACACGCCGACCACGGCCATGGCGCAGGCGAGGAGCAAGAGCGGCATCTGGCGCCCGAATTTCGGCGTGACGAAAATGACGAAAGCGCTGAGGTTGAGGGCGAGGGCGGTCCACATGTAGGGGACGAGGAGGGTGTGGCCGTGGAGACCGAAGAAGAGGTACTCCATCGACTCGCCGTGGACCGAGGTGGAGAAGAGCTCCGTGAACACCTCGGCGAGGAGCAGGAAGAGGTTCACGGTCATCGCCATCGCGATGATCTTGCGCAGGGTCTCGATGGCCTCGAAGCGCACGTCGACCCCCGCGTAGCGCCGGATGGCCCAGAGCGAGAGGACGAAGAAGCTCGGCCCGGCGACGAAGGCCGAGGAGAGGAAACGAGGCGCGTGGGCCGCCGAGTGCCAGAACGGGCGAGCGCTGAGCCAGACGTAGAGGAAGGACGTGATGACGTGGAGCACGACCGCCCAGGCCGCTGCCGCGAGGAGGTAGCCCTGCCACCGCCGGATGTGGATCTCGTGGCCCTGGAAGCGAACCCAGAAGAACACCGCGACGAGGGCGAAGTTGATGACCGCCCAGCCATTGAGGGCCAGGACATCCCAGGCGAGCATCGAGTGGGGGATCGTCAACCAGCCGCCCGCGAACGCCGGCAGGAGGTGCCACGCGCGCTCGGGATGGCCGATGTCCACGACGATGAACAAGAGCGCCATCACCACCGCGGCCAGCGCGAGATACATGCCCAAATAGATCAGCCGGGTGAGGTGTTGGCGGTCGAAGAGCAGGGCCGGGATGATGAGCATGACCGCGGCGTCGATGAGACCGACGACGTAGGTGAAGTTCGCGATGTACGCGCCCCAGGGCACGTGGTCGGTCATGTTGGTGACCGCGAAGCCCTCGGTCAGCTGAATCGAGTAGGCCCAACCGCCGATGGCGACGACGACCGCGAGGCCGGCCATCCACGCGTAGTAGAGGGGAGGCCCCTTGACGAGCTGTTTCAGGAGGGCGACGAAAAGCTCGCCCGCTGTTTTGATGTGTCGCATCAGTCGAAGTAGTAAAAGAAGCGGGGGAGCGTGCCTTGCTCCTCCTTGAAGATGTAGATGCGCCCGTTCTCGAGGATGCGTCGGAGCTCCGAGTCCGGGTCGAGGAGGTTGCCGAACTTGCGCGCGCCGACGGGGCACGCCTCGAGGCAGGCCGGGTTCAGGCCTTCACGGACGCGGTGCAAACAGAAGTGGCACTTCTCGACGACGCCGGCCTTGCGCAGGCGGTTCGAGAGGTAGCCCTGGTTGGGGTTGATGTCAGCCGGTGAGATGTTCGGCTCGGAGAAGTTGAAGCGCCGGGCATCGTAGGGGCACGCCGTCTCGCAGTAGCGGCAGCCGATGCACCAGTCGTAGTCGACGACGACGATGCCATCGTCCTCACGCCAGGTCGCGTTGACGGGGCAGGCCGTCACGCAGGGGGCGTTTTCGCAGTGATGGCACTGGACCGGCATGTAGAACTTGCCGTCCCGGGGGACCTGACCGTCGTAGTCGTGGACGGCGTCCATGACGTTGAAGGTCCGGTCGAGCTCGAGAACCCGGATGTAGTGCATCTCCGGGTCCCGGGAGGTGTTGTTCTCCTCGGCGCAGGCGTACTCGCACTGGCGGCATCCGGTGCAGGTCGATACGTTCAGCGCGTACCCGAACTCGACGCCTTCGATGGGCTGGGGGTCGTTGATCGTTACGTCGACGCCGTGGCGCGCCTTCACGTTCGCTTCGAGGCGGGCGAAGATCACCTGCTTGTCTTCGTCGCTGAGGCGCTTGTAGTGCTGCTGGAAGTACTCCTCCCAGGCGGGGCCCCCGCAGCCGGACGCCGTCGCCGCAGCGGTGACCCCAGCCGTCACCGCGGAACGCTCGAGGAAAGTCCGACGAGTCAACTGAGCCCGCCCCATCGCTTCAGCGAGAGCCGGGGTCTCCGGCCCCTGGTCGGACGCCTCGGGAGCGGCGGGCGCGGTGCCCTCGCCGATCACGTTCAGACGCCGCCGGAGTGTTTTCAGCATCAGCCTTCATCTCCCCGGGCATCCGCGGGGACCGGAAGCGCCTGCAAGTGGATGCCCTCGAGGGGTGCGTGGGGGTCGTGGCACGCCGTGCACGACCGCCTGTGGGCCGTGGTCTGCCACGAACCGGTGTAGATGCCGTGGATGCCGAGGGACCAGTCGCGGGTCTTTTCCCCGTGGCACTGGCCGCACACCCGGTGGGACTCGTCGAAGGGCACCCGGGTCCCGTCGATGAGTTGAAACTCGTCGATGTTCTCGAGGTAGTGGCACGTATCGCAGAAGGACATGACCTCGGCGTGGTCGAGCTCGATGTCCGTATGGAGCTCGGTCAGCCGCCTCGGCGTCGCATCGGCTTCACGGTCGACGTGGCACTGCTCGACGCAGGGGTAGTCTGGGATCTCGGCTGACCGAGATACGATTTCGATGGTCCGGCCCGGGTTCGGCGACTGGACCTCGCGCAGTTCGGGACGCAGGGGGTTCTGCTCGTGTTTGCACCCGCCGAGGACCAGCAGCGCCGACGTGGGCAGCAGCACCGAGAGCACGATGAACCTATGAATGACGCGCGAGCGCATGACGATCAAATGGGGGGGTTCGGGAGAAACGACACGTGGCAGAAGGCGCAGTCTTGAGTCGCGGACGCCGGTTGTTCGGAGGCTCGGTCGAGGCCGCTGATGCGATAGCGATGGGTCGCGATGTCTCCCTGGAAGTACTGGACCGGCTGAGCCGATGACGGGCTCTCGTCCAAGAGCGCTTCGACCCCGGAGCCCGCGGTCACGGTGCGCGGCATGTGGCAGAGGGTGCACTGGAGGTCGGCGCCGCTGTGGCTGTTCCCGGTCTCCGTCTCGACGTGCATGCTCAAGTCCGCGTTGAAGATCGGGTCGTTGTGGCAGCTGGTACAGCCGGCGTTGTCGCGGATGGCGAACTGAAGGTCGTGAGGCTGGTCGTCGCGACCATGGGGGTCGTGGCACTCGGAGCACGTCACCAGCACATCGCCGTTTCGGTACTTCTTGCTGCGAATGTGATCCGTATATTGGAGACGGTGAGCCCGAGCATCGCCTGAGGGGTGCAGGTCAGCGGCGGCCACTTCGCTCCCAGCCCAGTGGTTGGCGATGAGCTCCGACCGGCGGAGGCCGGGGCGGGGCATGTTGCCGTCGCTGTCGAGGGGAAGAGCTGTGCCGGCGGGATTCGAGTGGCAAGAACCGCAGAGCGCGAGGGCGCGCCCCGGGGTGAGTAGCTGGGGCGAGACGATGGCCATGCCCCGAACCGGCGCCTCGAGGTGCTCGGAGCCTGGGCCGTGGCAGCTCTCGCAGCCGAGGTTGATCTGCTCTCGCCGCCCGTCGCGGTCGTAGTCGTAGGCGCCGTCGGAGTTCGGGACGGCCGAAGCGTGGAAGCCGTTCGTTGCGTCACCCTCGGTGGCGAAGCCGGTGAAGTGACAGCCAGCGCACTGGGCATCGAAGGACGTATCGGTGGCCGGCGTGCGAAGCGTGCCCGCCCCGTGGTCGTACCAGTCGCTCGAGCCGACGTCGCGCCACACCCAGTCCTCGGGGTTGGTGCGGGTATCGTCGCCTCGGTCCTGATATTGAAACGGAAGGGCGTAGCGCACGGGACGCCCATCGGCGCCCGGCACGTTGACCAGGAGCTGGCTGCGCCACAGGGCGCCGCCGTAGGAGAGCTCGACGTCGTAGGTCGCCGCGCCGGCGTTCCGGAGGTTGCGCAGGGTCACCTGATATCGACCGACCCCGCCGGGGGGAACCGCCGCGTCGAGGTTCAGCTCGGCGACGAAGCTGATCACCGCGGGACCGGGGGGCGCGGTTTCACTGATCTTGCACCGACCGGCCCCCGGGGAGGCCCCATCGCAGTCGTAGAAGTTCAGCGTCGCCCCGAAGTGGCCGAGGATGGCGTCGAACTCCGGCCACTTCGACGTGTCCTGGTTCGCGCCCCGGACGCCCGGGACCGAGAGCCCGGCGGAGTGGGCCGTGCCGAAGGTGCGATGCCGGCCGTGGCAGGTGACGCAACCGGTGGAGCCGACGTAGCGCGCGCTGGCGCTCTGGTTGGCGCTCACCCGCATATCGAGGCGCGATCCGACGAGGGACGCGCGGACCTGGGCGGCGCGCGCAAAGGTCCCGCCCGGCAGGTGCGCGGTATCGGCGACCGCGGGCACGAAGACCACGAAGACCGCGGCATCCGGCAGAGCGGTGAAGCGATAGACGCCGTCGGCGTCGGTGGTCGCCTCGGAATAGGTGCGCGCGGCGTCGTCGAGGAGATCTTCGAGGGGTTCGTCGACGGTCGAGGCCGCAGCCATGGCCGGCGGCAACGAGACATCGATGTCCGTCGCGGCGAGGGCCGCCACGTCGGCGGCGAGGACCAACACCACTCGCCCGCCGGCGACGGGCAGCGACGCGGTGTCGGTGACGCGGCCGACCAGCCCGTCGGGCTCGAGGGGAATCTCCCCCGCGTCGACGGCCGTATCGGGCGCCGCATCGACAGCCGTATCAATGGCCGAATCAAAAGTCACATCCGGCGCCGCGTCCATCGGAACGCCCGTATCCGGGACGGGTGCAGGGTCCCCGGGGTCTCCCTTGGGGCCCACGGGGCCTTCGCACGCCCCGAGCAAAATCAAGGCGGACAGGCCAACCTGTGCGAACCAGCGGCGAGCGCGGTGATGTGAGCGATGCGTCATCGGATCGGGGCCCATCTTCGCGGTATCACGATATTGTTCAACGACTAACTAACGCGATACGGCCATCCGAGGCGGAAAGATCTTGCCGGCCGATGAGTCCGGTCCGAGAAACGGGCGCGCCCACGCGCCGTCCCAAGACGGGGAATGACATATGCACCTGAATCCCACTGCCAAGTCACTCACCTTCGAGAGCGTCGAGGAGCTCACGGCCTTCCACGACGAGCTGGGCATCCTGGTACGGGAAGTGACCATCGCAGCCTCGAGCAGCTCGAAGGATCCCGAGGTGGCCACGGCCCGTGCCCGAGAGGTCTTGGAACGATTCACGACCGTCACGGCCCTGCTCAACTCCGTACGGGCATCCGGACTACTGAAGCGGAATCCCGGCTAAGCGGAGGCGGCCGCCGGCTCCGGCCTTGACACGCCGCGTCATGGGGAGCACCTAGGGCTTCTGAATCACCATTCATTCGCGGCGATGGCGCCACGAACCAGAAAAGCACAGGAAAACATGGCGAAAGCGAAAACGGGGCAACGCGTCGCAGTGGTTTCGGGGCTCAGAACGCCCTTTGCGAAACAGAGCACGGTCTACCGAAGTCTGTCGGCCCTCGACCTCGGCAAGGCCGTCGTCGGGGAGCTGATTCAGCGGGTCGGCATCCATCCCCGGGAGATCGAACAGGTGGTCTACGGTCAGGTCGTGCCCTCGCTCTCGGGGCCGAACATCGCCCGGGAAATCGTCCTCGGCACGGGCCTGCCCCAGGACATCGACGCCTACAGCGTCTCCCGGGCCTGCGCGACGAGCTATCAGTCGACGGTCAACATCGCCCAGGCGATCGGCGCCGGCGCCATCGAATGCGGCATCGCCGGGGGCGCGGACAGCTCCTCGGACGTGCCCATCGCCGTATCGAAGAAGCTCGCCGACGCCCTCATCCGGGCGAGCAAGGCGCGCTCCCTCGGGGACCGCATCGCGGCGTTCAAGAAGCTCAAGCCCCGCGATCTCGTGCCCGTCCCCCCGGCCCTCAAGGAGCTCTCGACGGGGCTCACCATGGGCGAGTCGGCGGAGAAGATGGCGAAGGAGAACCACATCTCCCGAAGCGCCCAGGACGAGGTCGCCCACCGGAGCCACAGCCTCGCCGCGAAGGCCTGGGCCGAGGGGCACTTCGACGCAGAGGTCATGCCCTTCTACGTGCCGCCGAAATATGGAGAGGTGGTCCGCAAAGACAATCTGGTGCGCGAAGACTCGGAGCTCGCCGCCTACGCGAAGCTGCGCCCGGTCTTCGATCGCAAACACGGGACCATCACCGCCGCGAACAGCTCGCCCCTGACCGACGGCGCGTCGGCGCTGCTCCTGATGCGCGAGGACAAAGCCAAGGCGATGGGCCTCGAGGTCCTCGGGACCATCCGCAGCTACGCCTTCGCGGGCCTCGACCCCCGGGGGCAGATGCTCATGGGGCCGAGCTACGCGACGCCCAAGGCCCTCGACGCGGCGAAGCTCACCCTCGCCGACATGGATCTCATCGACATGCACGAGGCCTTCGCGGCCCAGGTCCTGTCGAATACCCAGGCCTTCGAGAGCAAGGTTTGGGCCGAAGAGCACCTCGGGCGCAGCAAGCGCATCGGCGAGATCGACTGGGACAAGTTCAATACGACCGGGGGCTCGATCTCCATCGGCCACCCCTTCGCCGCGACCGGCGCGCGGCAGATCACCCAGACCCTTCACGAGCTCCGACGCAAGGGCGGCCAGTTCGCCCTCTGTACCGCGTGCGCGGCCGGCGGCCTCGGCGCAGCCATGATCCTGGAGGCGGTGTGATGACCACGAAGAACGAAAATTCCGGTACAAAAACCGAGTCGTTCCGCGTCGAACGCCGCGACGACGGCGTCGCCGTGGTCCTGATGGACGTGCCCGGCGTCACGATGAATACGCTGAACGCGCGCTTTGCCGACGAGTTCGACGCCCTCTTTGGCGAACTCTCGGCAGCGGACGACGTCCGGGCGATCGTCTTTGCGTCGGGCAAGGCCGACAGCTTCATCGCCGGGGCGGACATCTCGATGCTCGAGGCCGCAAAGACCGCGGCGGATGCGACCGAGATAAGCCAGAGGGGTCAGGGCGCGCTGAATCGCGTCGAAGCCCTCGGCAAACCCGTAGTCGCGGCCATTCATGGCCCGTGCCTCGGCGGCGGCCTCGAGGTCGCCCTCGCGTGCCACGCCCGGGTCGCCTCGGACCACCGAAAGACCAAGCTCGGCCTTCCCGAGGTGCAGCTCGGTTTGCTCCCCGGCGCCGGGGGCACGCAGCGCCTCCCGCGGCTGATCGGGGTCCAGAAGGCCCTCGACCTGATGCTCACCGGCAAGCAGATCGACAGCAAGCGCGCCAAGCGCATGGGCCTCGTCGACGAGGTCGTGCCCAACGCCATCCTCCTCGACGTGGCCATCGAGACCGCCCAGAAGCTCGCGGGCAGAGAGGCTGGCGACGAGCAGGGAGGGCACATGCACCTGCCCGATGCCGACGAGCTCCAGGAGCTCGCCCTCACCAAGAACCCCCTCGGCCGCAAAGTGCTCTTCGACCAAGCCGAAAAGCAGCTGCGGGCGAAGACCCGGGGGAACTACCCGGCCCCGGAGAAGATCCTCGAAGCGGTACGGACCGGCCTCGCGGACGGCTTCGACGCGGGCCTCGAAGCCGAACGGCGCCTCTTTGGAGAGCTCACCGTGAGCCCCGAGGCCGCGGCGTTGATGAGCATCTTCTTCGCGACGACCGCGCTCAAGAAAGACTCGGGGGTCGACGACGAGAAGGTCACCGCCCGGCCGGTGACCAAGGTGGGCATGCTCGGGGCCGGGCTCATGGGCGGCGGCATCGCCTACGTCACCAGCAGCATCGCCAAGGTCCCGGTGCGCATCAAGGATAGGGACCACGACGGCGTTCTCCGGGGCCTCCGCTACGTGCGCGAGATCGTCGACAAGCGCCTCGAGCGCCGCCGCATCACGAAGCTCGACGCCGACCGCCTCATGACCATGATCAGCGGCACGACCAGCTACGACGGGCTCGGTGACGCGGAGATCATCATCGAAGCGGTCTTCGAGGACATCGAGCTGAAGCACCGCGTGCTCCGGGACACGGAAGCGGCGACCGGCAAGGAGACCATCTTCGCCTCCAACACGTCGTCGCTCCCGATCACCCGCATCGCCGAGGGGAGCGCCCACCCCGAGACGGTCATCGGCATGCATTACTTCTCGCCGGTGCACAAAATGCCGCTCCTCGAGATCATCACCACCGAGGCGACGGCGGACTGGGTTACCGCGACCTGCGTCGCCCTCGGCAAAGCTCAAGGCAAGACCGTCATCGTCGTCCGCGACGGGGTTGGCTTCTACACGACGCGGATCCTCGCCCCGTTCATGAACGAAGCCGCCCACCTGCTGAGCGAGGGCGCCGCCGTCGACCGCATCGACGACGCGCTGATGGACTTCGGCTATCCCGTCGGCCCGATCAAGCTGACCGACGAGGTCGGCATCGACGTCGGCGCGAAGGTCGGCAAGATCTTGCTCGCAGAATTCGGGGAGCGCATGCAGGCGCCTGCGGGCATCGACAAGCTCGTCCAGGACGACCGGAAGGGCCGCAAGAACGGCCGCGGCTTCTACCTGTACGGCGACGACAAGAAGGGCGAGCGGGTCGTCGACGAGAGCGTCTATACGCTCCTCGGGGTCAAACCGAACAATAAGGTCCCGTCGGCGGAAATCGCCGAACGGTGCACCCTCCAGATGGTCAACGAAGCCATCCACTGCCTCGGCGAAGGCATCCTCCGGAGCCCCCGCGACGGGGACATCGGCGCGATCTTCGGCCTCGGTTTCCCGCCGTTCCGGGGGGGCCCGTTCCGCTACGTGGACACGGTCGGAGCCAAGCAGGTGCTCGAACGGGTCGAGCACTACCGCGACCGCTACGGCGCGCGCTTCGAGCCTGCGCCCTTGCTCGTCGAGAAGGCCCGGGGCGGCGCCACGTTTTACTGAAGGTCGGTCAGACTCGAGGGCACGCTGCAGAGCACGACGCGAAACAGCGTGCCCTCCCCTTCGACGGACTCGACTTCGATGCGACCGCCGAGGCGGGTGACGATGCGGTGGGAGATGGCGAGGCCGAGGCCGGTCCCGTCACCGCCCTTGGTGGTGAAGAAGGGCTCGAAGATCCGCGGGAGCAAATGGCCGGGGATGCCCCGGCCCGCGTCCTGGACCTCGACGACGACATATTCGCCATCCGGGTAGGCCCGGACGCCGACTTCGCTCTTAGCTGCCGCGCCTTCGTCGACGGCCTGGGCCGCGTTGAGGATCAAATTGAGGAAGACCTGCCCGAGGCGGGCCGAGTTGCCGATGACTCGCGGCACGTCTCCGTAGTGCTCCCGGACGTGGGCCCGGGAGCTGAGCTCCTTCGAGGAGACGCGAATGGCCCCCCGCAGCACGTCGCGGACGTCCACGGACTCGACGGACTCGTCGTCGGGGCGGGAGAACGTGCGCAGGTCCCGAACGATCATTCGTACTCGGGAGGTGCCTTCGAGGGCGGCGGAGACCGACTCGCGCATGCGCTCGACGACCTCCTGGGTGGGCGGCTCCTCGGAGCTGAGGCGACCGATATCACGCTCGAGGGCCAGGGCCGCGTTGTGCAGCCAAGCCAGCGGGTTGTTGATCTCGTGGGCCACGCCGGCCGCGAGGGTGCCGAGGGACGCCATGCGATCGCTTTGCATGAGCTGGGCCTGGATCCGCCGCGCCTCGGTCACGTCGCGGCACACCGAGAGACGCACCCGCCGACCCTCGAAATCGACCCACTGGCCGCGCTCGAGGGTCGTGATGACCGTCGATCCATCGGGGCGTTGGATGCGAACGTCGACCCGATCATTCGGGTAGTTGTCCTTCAGTGCGAGACGCTCCTCGGTGTCTCGATGGTCGCCGGGGTGGATGAACTCGAACGCCGAATGACCGACGACCTCCGAGGCGTCGCGACCGAGGATCGCCAGCATCGCGGGATTCGCGTAGACGAGACGGGAACCGTCCTGAAACGAGACGCCGTCCGGAAGCCGGTCTACGAACTCCATCAGGTCGCGCCGCGTGCGCTCACCCGTTTCGACGCTCTCCATGAACTCGCGGTGCTCGGTAAGAAGCTCGGTCAGGCTACTGGGCGACGCGGCCATCGCTCGAATCCACCGCAATGCGAGGCGGGGAACGGATGGGGATGGGGGAAATTGGATCCAGTAGGTGGCGCGACGGCCGGTGATCTCCGCCTTCATGTCGGCATCCGGCAGACCGAGCACGCTCGAGAGTGCGCAAAGTTGTCCGCGGGAGATGAAGAAGAACTCCTCGCATTCACAGCGATCCACTGGGATGCTCAGCTGCACTTTGAACCCCCGCGGAGGAACGTCCCGAATGTCCTGCTCGATGCAGGGAAAGATCGCCGGGGCAAAGACTCGCGTCCCCGCGCTGAAGAGCTGGCTGGGGGTCAGGGTGTAGCGCGCGATACGCCGCACGAAGCTCCAAGACTCCACGCTCAGCAGGGCGCGCCCGAGCGCATCGAGGCCGGCTTCCCCACCCACGAGTTCCCCCACATTATTCAGGAAGCGCGCGAAGGACTCCCAGTCCCACCAGGAGCCACTGGTGCGGTGAAGCTCGTCGAGGGTACGTCCGGTGCCCTCAACCAAGCGAGAGAGGTCCTTGCCGTCGCGCTCCAGCGCCTCGACCACGGCGGCCACCGCCCGCCCGGAAACATCCCTCCTCTCGCCACTCATCACGCCAAGAAATCCTTGGCGGGAAGCCTATACCAAGAGCCCCCTCAGATACGAATCCCACGGGCCGTAGCAGCCCACATACCGAGCACCT
>Ga0164313_10001145_pt1 | contig 23157 bp, 42 predicted proteins | sample GuaBasSedimGuay4_FD_113735 | JGI IMG/M metagenome (GOLD analysis project Ga0164313, IMG submission 113735) | Subseafloor sediment microbial communities from Guaymas Basin, Gulf of California, Mexico - Guay4, Core 4569-4, 0-3 cm | ecosystem: Environmental > Aquatic > Marine > Hydrothermal vents... | reverse complement strand
GGCATTAACAACCTATCACTCCTAAGTGCATCTAACAGGTCCTTATCCTCAAAGTTACATTCAATGTTCCATGAAGAGAAAATATCTTCATGGGTTGAGAATAACTTATCTGCTCCTTTGACTAAAGCCAAGTCAAACAGGGTATCAATCTCCTTTTTATACACATGGTAAAATCTACACTTACGACTTACAAACAATTGTGCTTTCTTAGCTAAAATACGCAAGAAACTTCTGTCATGTTGCTTTGCTTTTGGGATAGTAAAGTGCTTCAGATCTTCATCTGTTATTGCATTACCACATCGAGTTTCAAACACGATTGCTTTTGCTAAAGCAAAGGCACCGGCAAACACTTCTTTGTTATCAATACAACTTGGTAACGTTCTGTATTCAAATCCATACGGTTTCCTTTTATAATCGGAAAGATCTCCATAATACCCACAGCCTGTGCGGATATGTATTCCTAACTGTGGTTCAAACAACCTAATAACGGGGGTAAGTAATCCATCCAAAGCCCCTACAGTAAACTCAAACCTGCTTTCTGTTTTCATTACAGTTCCAAAGTGGATATGTAATCCTATTGACTCTGGAACATTTAAGTTTCTGTCTGCAATTATTGAGTATGCCCCCATACCATATGGATATATTGACATTAGCCCAGTGTTGCTTTGTTGTTTCACCGCTATATATGTCTTACATAATGTTATCATTTCATGCATATTATCCATCAGTACTCTTACATCTTCTGCTGGTGTTATTCTCCATTCACCCTGTACTGTTCTCCCATCCGTTCCATATAACCCATTCTTAGAGAACAGATGGTCTGCTCTATAAAAGTGGAAATTCCTTGTGCCATCCAAAAGATCAAACTTTTGCATCCATAATACTTCAACATCGGTACCAAGAGATATGTCACCAAACACACCTATCTCTTTGTTAATTGAAGTAAGTGCTTTCTCTTTTGTTTCCATTGCAGGAAGAAGAGCCAACCGATCTTGAAACTTAGGCATTACCATCTCCTAACGACACGTGTAGTTTCTTGGCTATGTACAGTTCTTCTTCTTTTTCCTCTTCTGCTACTTCAAAGAAAGAAGCAAAGTTGAAGAAAACCTTGTTGTCTATCTTATTAAAAGCCTTCCCGTTCCTTATTGTTTCCAAAGCAACTTCACTTGTTATATTCTTGTCTAACCTTGGTTGGTGTGTGCATCTATACTCATAAGGAGAGAATGCCCTTCTCTTTAATGCATTGTTTGACCAAACAAACAAGCAAGTAGTTTTGTTGCTAATTAATCTAGAAGCATGAGCACTAATTTTGGTTGGGATTTGCTTTGTTGCTTCTATTAGAAACTCAGGGTTGTTGTGTAAACTAAACATATGTGGAAACTTATCGTAAAGAGTATACAATATTAATGTTGGGAAGTCTATTAAATAGTATTCATACCCCCCATATTTTAATACTGGATCGGTTGTCTTACTTAATATGTAATGCAAATACCTATCAAGGAACTTATTATATGTTTTAGTGCCTGTATCTAAATCAGGAGTAGAGAAGTTAATGCGCAACGGTTTTGCTTTTATAACGTCTATGGAAGAACAAGACATTAGAAAACTTAAAACTCTCTGTACTGTTTTATTACGATCTCCACTTGTCATATATTCAAATATAGTTGTTCTTTCCGCTTCTGTATTTAAAAGTAACAGACTTTTTGAGTCTTTGTCTTCTACTATTAAGGTTTCCCCTAACCGTTTCAGTCCACAAGAAACTTGCATAATGGATCTATACAGAAACTTATTAACAAAAGCAACTTCAGGATACTCCTCAACAACATTAGACACATACGTATTCCTATGTGCCCAGCTTTCCCAATACCTAGGTGTTTCCCCTATTAATATACTCTTTGCTAATTGTTTTGCACGAAAGCTAAGAGTATCTTGTGATGAATCAGTTAAATTCATACCTAAGAAGTTTTTAAAAGGGACAAGTGGTACAGCGGGTTCTTCCTTTGGTTGCTCTTCTATGTCTTTCTCACTTTCTATTTCTTTCAATTTAGAAAACAAGTGAGTACTTTCACCAAGGCTAACACACATATCAGCCAAGCTGGTTTCGTTTTCCTTAATCAATTCTTTCAGGTACTGAAAAGAACGCTTACTCATTACACTTCCTCTACTTGATGATTATGGTTTTGTATTCTTTATTCGCAACATCCGGAATTTCATCCTTTACAACAAACTCATGCAACAACCTAACCCTTCTGATGTTTTGTTTAACAGCATCTACTATTAACTCTGAATTGTTATTCTTATTTAAGATTGCAAAGATATCAGTAAAGCAGGGGGCATAACTAAAGTGTCCGTTCCCAAACAATCGCTTTACTTGCTCTTTTAAGGCTGCCTCAAACAATTCAAAATCACTTGAGATAGCTTCCAGTATCTTAGGCTCTCTTAAATTCATTGCATGATCCCTAAAGGCGTTCAAATACCCATGGTTCTCTTCTTTAAAAGCTGTATATAGGTGCCTAGATGCCTCACTTAATCTATTAAAGTAAACAGGGGTCTGTGGTACATAAATACGATCATGTTCTGTTGTATGCATTGCAACACGCTCACACAATCTGGATAGTATTTCACTAACAAAGAATACTCTTCCTGTTAATCCAACATCCTCTACTTTCCAACTATCTTTACCAAATATTTCCTTTTCTTCTTTTCTTGCGCTAGTCAAACCATACCATTTCTTCTCCCTAAACCTGGATGCCAAGTATGGGCTTAGTATTTGGTTCTTCTTAGAAAACACAACGGTTGTGTCTTTCTTTGCTATTTCTGTAAAGGTTCCTTTTACTTTATCTTCCGTAAGTACCATAATCTCTTCTTGTAATAAACCAGTAGTTACTAGTTCATCCTTAATGATTGTATGTACTTTCTTTAATGTTTCAGGATGTAGGTTGTTGCACATACATGCAGCTAGAACTTGGCTTGCAGTTGGCATCTTTGATATCCAATCTTGCTTTGAATACAAGACAAGTTTTTCTGCATATAAAATACTATTTAATAAGATATCTATTTGTACCGTATTAGCCAACCAAACCCTTGTGGAATCTACATCCTCTGGGAAAGTACTTATCATAACTAAAGAGTCATCTTTTAGTTGTAGTTTCTTTTCATTTTCTATTTCACCTTTTATGTCTGAAAGAAGAAACTTTGCTCTTGTGTCATTGTTTGAAAAGTGTATTGCAGTTCCTAATGTATCTATACTAAACATAGCAACTTTCATCCCAGGAATATCCTTATGTATTCTTGACTCAAACAATTTAAAGGTATTGCTCATTGCTTCAAGTCCCCAACCTATTGTGCTTGCCTTAGCGTTGCAAGGCTTACACTTTTCTACTGAGCTATCGAATAATCCTGGTCCTGTTGTGGCCCTGTTGTTACTTATTGCTTTAACTATTGTAGTTGTGGGTATTTTAGCCGGCAACAACCTTCTATAAATAGGCACAGTCATTTGGTACAAATCCCTCTTCAATATCTTGTAGTCTATTTTGTACCTTAATTCTCCTTCTTCTTCAGATATGTATTTTATCTTCTTGCTTAAATCTCTTCGTTCTATTATTTTTCCATTGTGCAACCTGTACAATGTACACGGTTTAATCTTTTCAAAGTCGTGTTTCTTCTTTAGTTTGTTCCAGAATTCTTCTGCTTTGTCTTTTGTTTCATCTCCAATTGAACCAAACGCAATCATTTCACCATGCAACTTAAACAGAAGCATTGGTTTTGACCCATTGGTTAGCAGGTTTAATTCTTCTGGTCTATTCTTGTGGATATATGCTATAAGATATAGCCCTTCCACGTGCTTAAGTCCTTCCAAACCAAACTTATCCATCAACTTATATAGTACTTCTGAATCACATTCGCCGCTTGTTTCCAATTTAAAGTGCTTTTTTAATAACTTGTGATTGAAGATGGTACCGTTGTGTACTCCAACGTAGTTATCTGTTTCAAAAGGGTGTACATTAGCGTACTTACCCCTTTTACCAACTGTTGCAAATCTAGTGTGTCCTAGAAATCCTATAACGTCCTTTTCTGGTAACACATAGTTTTGTGCTTCTTCACCAGGTAAGAACCCTCTAAAGATTTCAGTATTATCCTTGTACTGGTATACTATTCCAGTTGAGTCTTTTCCTCTCTTTGTGTTTTCAACAAGCAAACTCTTAAACAAAGCTAACCCAGACCTAAGGGATTTCTTTTCAGTGTTTAAACTAACTCCAATGATTCCGCACATTAGTTAACTCTCTTTGCGATTGCAGGAAGGTCAATTATAACAGAACCACAGTTTGTACAAACATGTTGCACACTTCCTTTAGCTCCTGTTTTCATTACACGCTTTATCATACATGTTGTACACGCTAATTTACTCTCAGGGAATTCCTCTTCTATCTCTTCTTCTTGTTCTATTTCTTCAAATGTACTACGATAGAACCGTTCTGCTTTGCTTGCTGAAACAGCTTCTATACCCATAGCATCAAAGTATATCCCAAAATACAAGCACAATACCTTTGTTTCCCACGGTGTCTCTTCTAGTATTGCAGCACTCATATTTCTATCGCTATCCATTAAGTTCCATATATATTGTGGAACATCTACGAATGCTTTTCTGTCTATAAAGTCTGTTAGCTCCTTAATAAACAACGCATTAAACTTATCATCAATTGCATCTTCCATTAGTATTGGTGGTTGTATCCACTTTCCTTCCAGAAAGTTATTCTTTAGATTTAATGCCTGTCCTGAATTAACACCCGCCCTTCTTGGATCTTTAATAAGTTGGTATATAGCTATCTTACACAACACATCCGTAGCTACTACTAAATTATCTTCGAACTCTTCATCCTTAATACAAAAGTTTACTTGTAGTAAGTCTAATTGTTGCTCATAATATTTGAATAGGTCGCTTTCTGTTCTTAGGTTGCTTGCAGTTAAGAAGGTATCATTTGCAGCATCTTTAAACTCTTTGTGTGTGAAGTAATCAGACAACTTATCATTGTAGTTTGGGCTATCTTGTTTCCCTTTAAATCTCCCATTCTTATCTCTAAACCAACCAGAAGTCTCGTCTAAAGCATCATCCCAATAATCATAATAACCATTCTTATAATTATTATTATAGTTTTTATATCTTGTTCTTTCTGTTTTTGTATACCTTATAACTCTTTCTAACCTTGCTTTATTGGTGACCTTAAATATAGACAAAGCTTCTGGTTCAAACACAGTATCAATTGCAATATTAACACAAGCACTATCCCTTATAGATGTGCCTAATGTTATCCCATCCTTTAGATTATACGTTGCAGTTTCATCGAAGTAGGCAGCTACACTTGCAAAGAACATTCCTCTTGGAAAGTACACACAATTCAATGGACTTGAACCGTTGGTAGTTAAGAAGATATCTTGATTCTTCTTATTAATAAAAGCCAACGACCAACTACCATTCATTGCTTCTAAAGACCTTTTTAACACAACAGGTACCGTTGCAGTTTTGTCTCTCTTTGCTATATAGTCAAACATTCTAACGAATTCTTCTGTATCACATTTTGTTTTCAGTTCCAGATCTTCATCAGGAACATCAGTCCAGCAGGAACCGTTGTGGATAAGTGCCCAGTTCTTTGTTTCGTGTGGGTGGTTGTTTTCGTTGTCCTTTGGTGCTCCACCTGTACTCTGTCTTGTGTGTCCTAACAACGCTATTACGTTCTTCCTGTGCGGTATGTAATCCGTAGCTAACCTTGCAGCCGATGGGGATTTCATGCAGAAAGTTGCTCCACTTTTATATACATATATTACACCAGTTGCTTGGGAACCTCGTTGTTGTGCCTTCCCAAGCATTGCAAGAAAATCTTGGTGCTCTTGCCAAGTAACTGGATATTCTTGTTCCTTAATAAGTCCTACAATTCCACACATTAATTAGTCCTTTACTTCTAATTGTTTTTGAACTTCAAGCAATTGCATTCCTTTTTTATGTATATGTTCTAGGAAAACTTCCGTCTTACCCAAACATAAAATCAGGTACCTACAAAAAGCAACAATTTCAGCAGAGTTCCCTAAATCAACTTCAGCCTCCAAACAAGTATTGATAAACCACGGTAATGTCTCTTTAGTTGTATTATCTACTAATTTTAAGTCTATTTCAGTTAGGATATCCCCTAACCTTATAATTGTTCCATTCTTTAATGGCATACTATACCTACGCTATCTTCTTTTTTAGATTCTTATATTCTTTTGTTTTTCTATCCCAATATGAAACTATTGCGTCTTCTTTCTCCTTACTGGAAAGCCCTTGTAACGTGTCATGAAACTCTTTACTTAACCTATGTGTAGTTATCTGCTCTTCTAGTCTTTGTAAAGCAGAAACTCTTCTGTTGTACCTATTCTTTTTCATCTGTATGCTCCTGTTCTACTTGGTGATCTTCATGTTCCATTCTGTCTAATTCTTCTATTAATATTTTCTCGAGTTTGTGGTTTCGTTTCCCCATCTTTTTTGGATTGCGTTTAATAAATTTCTTCTTCTGTTTCATGTCAATCTCCAAACGATAGGGCTTTAGTTACTATTTCATTTATCAATTTCTTAGTTTTTGATGCCTGATTCTTTGGTGGTGTGTATTCCTTTGCTTGTGGTACTTTCCATCGTTCCATTTTTAATTCTTCTTTTGCACACTTATGACATATAATTATATTAAACCGTCTAATTGCACGTGCATCATAACCACCACATTTGAAGCAAGTGTTGCCAGATCTAAAGAAGCCACCCGCCTCATGCCCCCCTGTTGTATTTACCAACAAATCCTCTGATACAATCCTTTGGTAATTCTCTATCTTATCCTTGTATATCCCTTTGTGTTTCTTTCTGTTTTTGGGTTCGTAACATTCCGTTTCCTCATTTAATTCAAACAGTGTATTTAGGTCTTTTTCTGTAACAAAGAATTTAGGACCTATTTTAGTTACAATTATCTTTTCCATCTCTTCAAACCATTTAATAGTTCCAGTATCCTCTCTTAAATGATTCACATACGTTACCCAAGCTTTCATCCCTTTATAAGCATAAGGAGACATCCATTCTTTCAGTTCTTCAATTGCTTTCTTTGCCTTGTTACGACAAACCAGATCAGTCATATCAAAGATAGACTCCACATTCGCAACATCTTCTAGTTCACTAAGCACTACTGGATCCCAAATATCCAGTTGCGTACCATCCATTGCATGTTGAATAGCACTTCTTGCAATTGCTTGCATGAATTCTATCTTTAACCCCATAAACAAAGCTGAAGGACAGGCATCCGTTCCCCTCCACTCCCAATGCAGATTCGTCTTTTCATCTGATGTGTTAATTGCTGTTCTTAACAAAGAGTTTCTACCTGTGTGGAATGCTATATCTTTATACTGTTTCCCTTTAAAACGAGTATATATTTCATCTGTATAGATTAATTTATTTACTCCAGTAGTGCTACTTTTTATAATTTTAAATCCCATACCATACGTTGTAGCTCTTCTCCCACCAGGGTTGAATGCATCTAAGAAAGTCAAAGCTAACAAGTACTTATTTAATAAAGCAAACCAGTTATTGCCTATTAAAGTTCTTCTAAACATACCCTCACCGAACCAAGTTGGGTTCACTTCTTGTGTTTTCTCCCCTTTTGGTACAGTTATCTTTTCTTTTGGATTGATTGACATATGTATGTGTGTTGATGCCGCAACTTTAGGTTTAAATCCACTCTTTCTAATACTCTTACACAAGGCATCAAAGTTACCAATATACGCAAACACGTTTGGGTTGTCCATCACAACCGTTTTTAGTTCAATTCCACCACCATCTTGTGCTGTACCATAAACAACTCCATCTGTTGACAAAGCATCATACCCATCTCTAGTATGTTGTACTTTTACATTTGCTACTCCCGTTTCATATTCAACTCCAGCACTAAAGACATAATCATTCGGTGTACATCTTTTTGTTGGTGGTAATTCAAAATTCTCAAGTTCCGTTACACATATGCTAATCCCACCACCAAGTTTGTATACAATTTCATCCCACAAACTTGAGTACGTTTCTATTACCCTAGTATAATTATCAGTTGTGAACTCAATGTCTATAGAAACTGGTTCTTTTCTGGCGAGGTTTACGCAAAATTTCTCTTCTGTTATACTAAGTCGTTTTGCATTTAAGTCAACAGCAAAACCATCTTCTACAGAGAACGGTTTCAGTTTCTTTATCTTTCCCTTTGCAGACTCTGATAAGTTAAAGTATCCAAGTAATTTAAACTTCTTATTCTCTTTAGAATGATACCTATGTAAAGTTATATTCATAGAGCTATTAGAATTGTCGTAAAACTCTTTCGTTGTAACCTCAACACCACCAATTATTACATTACTGTTGAACTTTATTTTAGACCTAACTCTGTTCTGGAAATGGTACCTACTTGTATCAGATACTTCCAACATCTTTTCCCACTCAGAAATCATTTTAGTAGCATCTGCTAAAGTCATGTGGGATATTACACCCGATTCACTTAAAGACATACCACAGTCGTTTTTAGCTTTTTCAAAAGTAACATTTCTTATTGCAACGGGGAAGGGTGGCAATGCTAGTATCTTTTCATGTTTTGTTAAGTATACTTTTGGTTGCTGTTCTGTCATTCCAAAATCTTGTGTGGGAGTAGGTTGCCAAACGGGTGTGTTTGCGTGCCATTGTGGGTACAAGGACTCAAATCTTATATAACTACCCATAATTTTATTTGCAATTACAGAAATCTCATATTTCTTATTACTTCTTTTTACATCAGGATCCTTTTTTATTACATATGTTAAATCTATAATTCCAGAATAAGACTCCCCATCCTTTTCTGTAATTGGCAACAACCAAACAAGTGCCCCATCTTCTTTGTATAACTCACTAAGTAGTTTTCTTACCCTCTTTGGTTTAACTTTATGTAATAATATTAATAACATATTATTATCGTGTACTAAACAAGCTGAGGGGGAACTCTTGCGAAACTCACGTAACTTACTATAGTTTATTACTTGTTTATTGGCTTCTAACGATTCCAATTGTAATAAACCAGCAGTTGGGTAACTAGCACATAAACTATACCCTGTTCTTATTTTAGTATTATCAATAATAGTAAAGTTATAATCAATATCAATATTTGCAAAATGCTTGTCAATAGCATTTCTTAATACAAGGAAGGCATTTCTAAATGTCATTTGTTGCGTTCTTTTTACTTGTGGATCTTTACTAAACATATTCTTAGAAATGCGTTGCCTAAGTGCTTCTTTACCATTATATACTACTACATTTAATGATGATCTACCAGAACAAGCGATTCCCCTACCATAAACATTACCATTAGTTACTGCAAACGAGATACTACGATGCCCAACAGAAGTACTCTTGAGCATGGTTCCCATTTCTAACTTGAACGGTTTTATTAATTTTATATCTTCTAGTTCTAGTGTGTAATACGTTGGGTTTATTGTGGCTTTAAGATTAAGTATTCTCTTAGGCATGTTTATTTTGTTCCTTCCTCAACAAATACAATAGGCCATGGTTTCGGTGTTTGTGCCTTAACAATTTCATTTGCCAAATCATTAAGTTCTTCTACCATAAATGCGTGTAATGATTGATGCCATCTTACTTTGTTTGACGTTTTCCAGAGTTCTTCAAACTGTGCAGTTAGTCTTACCATTCTGTATGTTATTGTTTCCACGTTTTTTAAGTCGTGTGGTTGCATGTTTTCATGCATTCGAGCTTGTTGCGTTGGGGTTAGTGGGTGTGTTTTCCCTACCTTCTTTGACTTATAATACAAAAGAGTTTTGTTAAAGTACTCATTTTGTTTTGATTTCTCTATCTCTTGCTCATCTTCTTTAACAACGAAAGAGGATGTTAGTAGCTTCCTCTTCACATTTCCTGGTCTTACTGGCTTCTTCCTCTTCGGATACTTTACGAATTCTAATTCTACTTCCACATCCTTGTCCTTTCGTTACCATGGCGTTGCGTGACGATGCAAGGGTTGCACTAAAATACTGCAACCATACTAGATAGTGAGTACCTCAAAGGAGGGAACTCCCTTGTACTCTTGCACTCTCACACTAACATCGGATAGGTGTACAAACCCCTCTTTGTTGCGTTTCTTCAGTTCGTTCCTGGCCAGTTTCCTAGCATTTTCTTCTATTGTTTCTTTTGCCTTTGCAGCTACAAGTAGATATACAGACACACTATGAAATGGTCCATATTCATCTTTCCCACGTTTTGGAACTAATCTACCAAATTCATGGTAAACGTATACCATCCAAACTTGAAATAAGTTATGCTTGGGCATCGGTTTCCCATCCTTCTTGCTTTTCTACATTCAAACGAATAGGTTTCCATCCCATAAGTTTCGGAACATAGTCTAATAACCAATTGTTAGTCACAACTGTAAGTATTCCATGCCTCATTAATACCATATGGAATGATACAATGAGTATTGCAACACGAAATTTAATCTTCTTCTTCAGACACATCCGCTAACTCCTTAGCTTCTTTTGTGTTTTCATCTTTCAACAGTTGCTTCGCCTCTTCTATCTTATGCAAGCATAAGAGTAGTTGTGTCTTTGTTGTTGGGGAAGCAAATGAACCTTTTAAAACCTTAATGGTTGCTTCTATATCTATAATTACTCCAAGAAGCCTTTCACTAAACATATCTATATGTGTTCCAAGATTTTCATAACAATAAGAGCATAACCCAACTTCTCCAATCCAATACTTAACAGCTAAACTTCCACAAGAAGCACAGTCCCCCGACTCACCTATAAGTTCTTCTTTTTCAAATGAAGTCATTTACTTAATCCTCTTTTCCTGATATTTTCTCTATGAAGTTTTCTAACCCAACCTGGATTCCTAAAAGTATTCCCCCCACTACCGCAAAGATACAGTAAATCAAAAGAGACATCACCCAAAACAGTATCCAAAACCCTTTCCCAATCCATACAAGAATGTTTTCTAAATGTTCCATTGCATATATCCTTGTTGTAATGGAAGGGGCCGGTAAAGGCCCCCTCCATATTGCATAACTCTTGCTAATGAGTTATACTACCTGGCCACGTTCTTAGCGGCCTTCTTCACCCGGTTCTGGAAAGAACGGTTGAGGAAAGCAACAGGAATCAACGTGGTTTTGGCAAACTCGGTCCCAACCTTAAAGGTAGGGTTACCGTAGTAACTGCCATCTTCAATCGGATACTGAATATCCAACGGATTCTCTTCGTTGCGGATGGCTTCAGCAATGTTCTCCAACATCGTTGCAGCCGCTTCCATCTTATCCGCAACCGAATCCTCATCCGGATCCTTCGCAACGAAAACACGATCCACAGCGTAGAGGGTGCGTTGCAGGATTTCAGTCGGATGCGTCTTCAGAGTCTTGACGGCATTGTTGTCGATCTCTTCCATAATCAGGTCATTGAATTGGTCCATACGTGGCATTTTGTTCTCCTTGGAACGTTAGATCCTTGTGGATCGGTTATGTAAACAGACTAGATAGAGTGTAGTATTACTGCCGCTTGTTGGTTTCCTCCTGCGGCCTTTGAGCCCTTCTTTCGTGGTGAACATGTTTCAGTTTCAGTGAGTCTTTCTGTCCCATTTCGCAAGCTATTTAATAGAGGGAAATGTAACAAACAAGAGGCACATCCACCTACTCCAATTTGTTTCAATCCGTTGCACTACAGGGAGATTATCCTCCCCTTTTCAGTGTCATAAAACAGATCGAAATCTTTATCTTTGGATTCGTTTTCAGAGATTAAAGCCAATGTGGTTTTGATCTCCAAAGCTACAGACCACGAATCCATCCCAAACGTTGGTTCCGTTTCCTTAAACTGGCGTATCATTTTATTAATTAACTTAATTGCCAGCCCTCTAGGTTCCGCAACAACGAACGTTTCCTCGACCTTACCGTGTTTACCTATTGCAATAGTTGTAGACATTGTTTTCCCCTTTCACAGGTACTTTTTGATGTTTGTAATTCTTTCTAATCTTGGTACAAGTTCTTCAGTTCTTCTGTATAACTCTAATGATTGCTCTTCTGTTAGGTTTGTATCTGCTAGTACCTTTAATTTACAACATTCATGTTCTTCTCTTCTCATATCTTGCACAAAATCAAGTAGATTCATTGTCTCAGCTATTATTATAATTAAGAAAACATACGAAACAAGGATAATAGATTGCGTAGACAGTGAAAGTTCCGTTCCAAAATGCATTGCATTCTCCTTTTACTGTGGTTGCCCCGCCAGGATTCGAACCTGAAATGATAGGACCAAAACCTATTGTGTTACCGTTACACCACGGGGCAACAATCTTTCTTATCCCCATTCACCATAAACTGGATATGCCTCATGTAATTTAACACATTGTGTTTTCTTACACATAGGGCATTCAAAAAAGAATGCAGGAAATTCACCAGAACACTCAAAGGTTGTATTCTTATCAATTGCTGATACACTAGCATACTTCTTACAGTTGCCACAACGATAACGTATTAGTAATAATACTGTAGTATCTGTAGCATCCATTGTATCTACCATTCCCTTCTCCTTTTGTTAGGGGCAACCTTGGGGTTTGTTTTAATGTCTACCTTATCCAAGTTTTGCGAAGGATGACAACTTCCTTCTTTCAACGCTTGCCCCATTCTTACTATGGAACCTACTATAGTAAGACCTTTTACAAGTTTTACAAGTTACTCTACCAATATCAGTTGACCAGTAAGCTATCCCTCCTGTGTTGTGACAAATACAGTCTGCTATCTTGTTCTTAACAATAGCAAAGTGTACTGTTTGTTTTGTAATCATTATACTTACCCTTAAGTTGTGGTGAGCCTACTAGGACTTGAACCTAGGACCGTTCGGTTATGAGCCGAGTGCTCTAACCATCTGAGCTATAGGCTCACCTTAAGCCTTACCATTCCTTTGGTACAACCTCAAGCTTTGTTATTGCAGTTGCACCGTACTCTCTAAACAATTCTATTGCATCAGAAAACCTACGTTCTGCTTCAACAATATCATCCATAGGAATTTCAACAACTATGTTCAACCTTAAACATACCTCTTCATCTCCGGTTGCTGCTGCCCTTAAGTCTGTCAAAAGCCAACCAGACCTGCTTTCATGCTCCCTATTAAGTATAGGGTGATCCAGTTCTTTTGTTGTTTGCTTCTTCATTACTTTTTTCCTAGGCATTGTTCTTTCCTTCCTCTTCTACAATTGAAGAATAACTACAACAATTGCATAAAATAAACATAGTTTCTTGCTCTAAAGAGGGTGCTTCCCTACAATCAGCCCCGCAACTAGGACACAGTATAATTATCTTCTGTACCCATGCCGTTCTTATTTTTAATTGTGTTCCTTTAATGTCTTTCATTTGTAGTCTTTCAATTCAATGCTCATTCCAAACCATTCTTGGGTTACACCTGGGTTATCTTTCTTGAATACTCTAGCATACTCTTCATTAAGTAAAGTATATTCCAAATGTGTTGTTTCAAACTTATCAATAAGAATACGTTTTGCTTGTTGTTCTATTTCAGTAGTTCCATGGTAAACTAAGCACTCTATGCCTTTTTGAAGTTCTAACACTACATGGGATTTAACTGTTATCATTCCACGTATTGTTCTTGCCCTATCGAATTTCTTGTACTGCGGGTCTGCTGGATCGTAATCATGTTGCCACGGTTTCATTACTTCCACCCCTTTCCAAACTTCTTCTTTAGTCTGCCCCATTCCTTAAGATCCTGCTCTTCTTTCATCTTCTTACGCTTTACCGCTGCTTTCTTTGCGTACTCCCTTTTCTTTTCATTTACTTTCATTCTCTTTTCATATTCTTCGTCTGATTCTACCTCTGTCTTATACAAATCATATCCACCACTATCGTCCCAAGGATTTTGTCTCATAAACAAAGTATCACCATGTTCTTTAACTAATGCTTGCAGTTCCTTAATTAAGTAAGGTACTGTTACCTCATATCTAAAAGGAGGGCCATTCATTTCTAAAATCTCTGAAAGAAAGTCATCGGTAACAAAGACTTCTTTGCTGATTCGTTGTTTGTTTATCTTTGGCATAGCTTATTCCTTTTCTTAGTGGTGCCCGGAGTGGGAATCGAACCCACACGCCTAAACTAGGCAACAGATTTTAAGTCTGTCTTGGCTACCAATTACAACATCCGGGCACAACACTAACCCAACCTATTTACTAACCCAAATCGTGCAATATCCTGTCGAACTGTGCTTCAATGTATGCAAACAAGCACTTAGTACACATGTCCACAGGAATGCCTATGTCATCCCTTATCTTAAACGTAACCGGGTACCTAATAGGCACATCCAACTTGTCCCTACCTACGGTTAAATCAAAGGTTTGTTCTTCGATGATTGTGTTGCAATCTGCTTCATCGCACGTAGTTACTGTGTGCTTTGCCATGTCCCTACCCTTTCTCTAAACCTCAGCATCTACCAACACTAAATCAAAGTGATCTAGTACTTCTTTGTCTACGGATTCAACACTTACTTCTTCCCAAATAGCTTCGTCTATTTCTTTGGTTACGTGGATGCTATAGTATCCAGTATTTATTCTGCATAGCAAACAACAATCGTAATCCTGTTTATATATTTCTTTTACTTTATAAATTTCTGAATCGTAAGCAAAATACGTACCACTAATCAGACAATGTTTGAACGTATAGGCTTTCACTAGAGCCGCTTCTGTCACTTTGTTGCGCCCAAGTTCTTCCTCTCGTCTATTTAAACAAGTATAATACTTGTCTCTCATATATTCATACTGTGTCTTATTATATGCTTCAGCCTTTTCAAATGTGCTTTTCCTCATTAAACCAAACATAACTCCAACCTTTCAGTTGTGGTACCCCTGACAGGATTTGAACCTGTGGTCTACGGATTAGAAATCCGTTGCTCTATCCAACTGAGCTACAGGGGCATAACATCCTAAGGACGTAAATGAATCAAACTGCTTTTGATACTCTTAGCAATTCTCTTCTCGTCCCCATCCTTTTGCAGTAACTCAAGAACTTCCTTTTTCTTAAATCTTCCCATCCGATTTTTATAGCACGTAGTGTTGCCTTTTTCAAGAGAGTCTGCAACTTCACGCAAAAACTCAGCAACTAGCTTGTAGTTTGCTTTTGTATGTGTTTCCTTTTTAATTATATCCCACATACCAATCCCCAAAGAAATCCTTACAGCCTCATCTGTAAGTCTATTCAACAACTCATGTTGTCGTCTGTAATAGCTATCAGTAAACCTAATTAAGATAGCCCCTCTGTCTTTCTTTACGATTAACTTGTCAAGCATTACTTCTTTAGCTTTCTTCTTGCTAGGCATCTTCTTGCTCCTCTTCTGTTATAGTTAGGTTGATGAAATCTTCCTTTGACTCAATCTTAATAAAGATAGCAAAATCTTTATTACCAAACTCATGCGTAAACACTGGTCTATCTAATATCTTTTCTACATATTTATGCATATCTGAGAATTCTCCTAACAGTGCCCCAGTATATGCAGAAACGATTGCAGCTTCTCTCTTTGTCATCTCACTCCCCCCTAATACGTTTGTTTTGAGTGACTTGCATCATTCACATGGTAATCATCGTCTATGTCATCTTCTGTCATTGTTACTAATTCATTCAATATCTCTTGCCTGATATCATCTTGCAGTTTAGCAAAACGTTGTATGTAAGTCTTTGTCCATTTAGCAACAACGTCTTTTCCTTGCCTTGTTCTTACGTGTTCATAATGAAAGAACTTATTAAACTTTTTCAATACCTCTGCACGTTCCTCTGCAAAACCATCTTCTTTCTGTGAGAAATCCCTTGGTGGAAACTTTGGAGATAGAAAGAGGAACCCTGAATCTCTGTTATCTATATAAGCAAAGTTAACAAACAGTTCCGTTGGTTCTAGTGTTAGTTTCTTGCTCATTTCACTTCCTCCCACACACACATATCCTCAATCTTTGTGAAATCCATTGCACCACGCCTACAGTAGTCTAACCCACCATCTGTAAACGTTTGGTTCTCACACTTGCACATAACAAAATCATGTCTAAATGTACTCTCCAGAACTTCCCCACAGCACAAGCATTTACACCTGTTGCGGGTCAATTTCATCTTCGGTTCCACACTTGTACTGTCTGGTTCCGGATTGCCAAAGTAATTCATTACCTAACTCCTAACCTTCCCTTTACCCTCTTTTTTAGTAGGGGTAACCATATTGTTCCACTTTCAGTCCTCCTGGCGAAAGGAGGGGAAAACCAGAAAGACCGTTGCGGTATGGCTACCCCCGAAGCATTGGGTAACAATAAGTATCATTGTTGATGTTATTGCAAAGTGCTTGCGTTTCACTACTTTGGACTAGGTGTTCCTCTGGTAAGAACCTGAGTACTAAGCGTTGCCGTTTCGTTTACTTTGCGTGACTTTTACAAGATATCCACAACTTCAAGGTATCACTACCCAATTACCAAAGAACTTCTGTTTCATCTACAACAGAAATCCTTTTGTCATTCAATTTCATTTCAAATTCTATAGCTAAATCTATAGAATCATCCATTAAAGCTGCAACCTCTTGCAATGTATCAACATCCTCCAAAGACATTAGGTTTGTAAAAAGTACCCTTGCGAGTTCTTTTGTCTTTTCACCTATGCCTGCCTCACGCATCTTAATACTTGTATCTTTTTCCTCTTTTCCCATTATGAAATCGTTTATCTTGCCCATTACGATTCAATCCGCATTGGATGATTCCAAAAGTAATTCAGCTTGTGGATTGTTTTGCGTACTTGCTTTGCACTACTTTCGGTTTCCAAGTAGTTGATTCGTTTGGTTGCGCTGTTGATGTAGTGCCGTTCGTATTTCTTTTTGTTCGTTGTTGCCAAAGCTTTGTCCATGACAACAGCGTACCGGATAACCTTTTCTTTGATTTCCGATATCTCATCGTTGATCTTGGCTGTCTGGTTGTCAGCTCTCTTCTTGAAAGCTATTGACAACAGTTGCAAATTCTCTCGTTGTTTTGTTTCCATGATCACGAAGTTGAATTTAGCCATTGCCCTCTCCTTTTGTTAAATAACAGTTCCATTTCGGATCTTCAAGGTACTTCTTTACCTTGTATGCTAGGGTGTTGGTATGTACCCCTAATATCTTTGCAGCCTTCCATCTTACAAAGTTAACACTTTGCATTACTCGAATAATGTGTACCATTTCCATTTCAGCTACGGTAACATGAGCACCGAGTTCGATTTTGATTGCGTTGTTTAATTCCATCCCACTCATTGCTTACTCCTTTTTGCCAGCGGGTTCTGGGGCAGTTTGCTCTTCATGATTTCCTGATAACTTTTTGAAATAATTATTACTTGCACTCCAGTTGCCATTCTTTAACAGTATCGGTGCGTTTACACTTTCAACCTGTATTTTATTCTGTGCGCTTTCAAAATAGTACTCCAACGCTTGCGGATGGTAATAGTAACACCAACACGCTACTTCGATTGTGCTTATCAGGATTTCTTGGGTTTCTTTGTGTTCTTCTTCCCATTCCAAATTAGCATACATCCGTTGCGGAGTAAATATATTCTCAACTTTAAACGGATCAAACCCTTCTATTTTGTTTATAACTCCAACGATTGCAGGATCACTGTCGATATTTAAAACGTATCCATGCACTACATCATCCGTATCCGTTCTTATTAGCCCTGGATAACCATGATCTAACGCATAAAGTAAACCCGCCGTTGTGGCGGGCTTAGGGTCCAGATCAATGTTTCTGCCGTTGCAGAATTTCTCGATAGGTCCATACCTTTCCTGTCCTGGCTTTAATGTGCCATACACAAACAACCGTTGCATATTACTTTGACCTTCCTTTTAGATTAAAACTTACACACAATCCACTTGCGGTAACTGGAGCCTTTACCTTGCGCCGGCCCTTCTTCTTCACTTGAGGTTTCCGTGGAGCATTCATTTCAGCTTCAATCACCTTGCGCTCCTTTTCCCAATTCTTAATAAATACTGGATCGTTGGTGTCTATCTTATCCATTTCATACAGTCTCTTTAACCTATAATCAAACTCTCGAGTTCTGTTGTCCTCTCCCGTCCAAACCAAGTTCTGTTGCACTACTGTTGACACTTCTCCAGAAGAATCAACTCTTGTAACCAAAACCTTCTTAAAGGTTATCGGTTCCTTAATTAATGTAGTTGGGAAATTTCCACCAAGAGGAACGGTTGGGCCACCATTACCCTTGTACTTGGCGAGTGTTGCGAGGTCGTGTTCTTTTGTTGTTTCGTTGCCAAACCACAAGGGTAATTTATCTTCCTTGCCATGCGGTACAGCTTGCATATCCCTAACGTGTTCTCTTATATGTTTAAGAACACTTGCAATTACTGTTTCGATATCCAGGGGTTCACGGTTGCCGGAAGGTGTTTCTATTTCTATAGCAGTATAAACGTAATCGGTTTCGTAATCTTTTAGTTGTGTTATTACAAAATTTTCACATAGCCAATCAAATATTATTCCATCCCAATCGAAGTATTCATACGGTTCAGTTGCACTTGACAAGAATTCCCTTGCCAATGAACAACAGGTTCCCATTAATGAATCATACGGCATAACCGAACGATTCCATTGCGTTACAAATGCGATTGTTGCAATGGGATTATGTTTTGTTGGTTTTTCATTTTGTTTCTTTATATTGCGGCTGGCAATTTCTTTTGCGTATTCTAACGATTGCGTATACTCCAAAACAACCAACTTCCGTTTCAATTGCCGTTGCAGTTTGAATCTGTTGCGTTGCACTTACATTGCGGTTAGGGCGGATCGGGTCATGTAAGAGAAGCAAATATCATGCCAAGGCTGTAACTCCTTTAGTTTCAACAGGTTACAAATGTGGAGGAGAGTTGTCCGGTATAAGTGCCGTGTTGCAGCCATTGCGCCACGTTGCCGAGCATTGAGGTTGGGTTGCACCTACAGTTTTGACAATTGTTCAAGAAAACTTTAGGTGTTTCGTTGCAGTTCAGCGGGTTAAACAAACAATTGCTCTTCTACATCGTCACTATCTACCGTTACAGAATGGTTGTGTTTCGGTTGCACTTAACTTATTTTGACATTGTGACAAACACTTTGACAATTTGGCAACCAGGGAACTACTGTTGCGTTGCACTTGCGTTTCCGTTGTCTTGCCGTTGCGTTGCATCGTCATGAATCGTCACGGTTGCACTTCGCTTGCACTTCGGTTGCGTTGCACTACCATTGCACATAAAGAAACCCCCTCCGTTGCAGAAGGGGGTTGGTTGCGGTTAGTGTGTGGAAGAGAGGATTCTTATACCCCACCTTCCGTTGCAGGTAGGCCATACAACCGCCGCACCTGACTCGAAAGAACTGTTGCAGGAATGACACAAGTTGATGTGAGGAACGATTGCACTTCCCTCATCATCCCGTAGCACTCGGACCATAACATCCGGTGCGATCTTGTTGCACCCTTCACATTCTCTTCGATTGCGCTTCCTGGGCACTTCAAACCTCCTTTAGCCGAACACCCGTTGCATTACCGTTTCATTCATCGTGTGCTCATCGGAAAAGTTAGGAAACGGATTCATTGCAGGAACCAAAACGCTATCCGTTGTAGTTTCGGCTACACTCAGCGGCTGGTTGATGTTCAGAATCAGCATTGTATAGATTGCAGTTGCAACCACTAAACAACTGATTACGTTGCACATTCCATCCTTTCCCGGTACGTGAACATCATAGAAATTCATATGCCATAGGTTGTCCCCCGGCACACCAATTTCTTGCAGTACGATTTCAGTAAAGCCTTCCACGTTGTCGCTGTTGTGTATCAGAGTCATTTCACAATCAATGCCGCCAACACTTACTTTGGTTGCACTTATGGTTTGCTGTGCCATGTTACTTCCCTTTCGACTTGAGTTGCAGATGTGCCGCATAAAGCACATCGGTTTCTCGACTTAATACGTTGTGCTTTTCGGTCAACCTAAACATGGCCCTTCCGTTGAGGTTCTGATTCTTCTTCAATTGCAATTCAATTGCAAGGAACTCATTTTCTAACGCTTTGGCTTGTTGCACTAGCATTGCTCTTGTAAGTCCCTTTGGTATCCCACTCAATTGCCCAACGCTTGCAGATAAATCCTGCATTGCGTGTGGAACTCTCCCATTGCATCTTCGTGATTCAAGACAACATCTTCCAAGGTAACATCCCCAAATCTTGTGGATACCGTGTACCTTGGAACATGGCCCTTGCCACCTTTGGTTGCAGTAACTTTGATTTCTACGTTGTGTGGTATTCCTGCGACTGTTGCGGTTGTGTCCAGCAGCATTGCAACAACCCTTGTCCCTGGCTTGCGGAATAACATTACTTTACCTCCGTGTCGGTTGTGAAGTGATCCATCAATGCGTTGTAGATACCGCCAGCAATAGCGTAACTATTGTTGCCGATTTCCACCCCTATGTCAAACCAAATCTTGTCCAATACGTTGCGCTCACCACGAGGATACCCTGCTTCATTCATTCCGGTTGCCAGGAGGGTAGATGAGACTTCCGTTGCAATCTCTTTGGCCATTAATTGCACTAACTTCTGATGATCCTGATTCATTACTGCATCCTTTCGTTGCGAGTGATTTCCTTTTCGGTCAACGGTTCCATTTCACGAGTCAAAGCGGAAAAAGGATTGATTGGTTGCCAAATGATTTTAGGTTGGTTGAACTTGAATTTCAGATTTGCTTCCTCAACCGTTGCAAAAATCTCAGGTGGGTAATGTCCTCCATTCCTTGTGTATGTTAATATGTCCTTTGTTAGGTTCTCAATCTGTTGCAGAACATCGAGTTCTAACATTTCACTAATCATTGCATTCACCTTCTTCCATCAATTGCAAGGTCCGTTCCAGAAAATAGTAGGTAACTCGTGTTTTGAGATACAACGCAAGCTCCTCTTCCGTTGCAGTTTTGGGGGAGGTATGCTTGGCCTTAATCGAATCGCAAACCGATTCCAAACAGGCCATTTCGACTTCGATCTCGTTGCGGGTAGCCATAACTTAACTCCTCTTACCAAGGTAACGAAAATTGTGGATTCGTGGCGTTCTATTGGTTTTGTTGCACATCGGCCCGCTTGTGTAATCCATAAACTCTGTCATTATCGGAATGATTCCGTTGCAGTTGTCCACCAATCTAATTTCAGCCAACCGTTGCGCTACGTGCTTCCGGCAACGCTCAACAGCCGTTGCAGTTTCCCAACCATCAGAGTACCTTCTATAAACCATGTATCCGTTGTACATCAGGTAGTTTTCTTCATTGTGATAGATTGCGTCAGAGATGACACTTCTGAGGGTGTTAACCTTGCACCTAGGAGATATAAACGTTGAGGAACTCTTGCACAAACTGTGATCGGTCAGACAGGTTATCGTGATTCTTGCATCACTGTAACCAAACAGAAGCTCTACGGTTAGGTATTTGGGTCCGTTGCGGTCATCAGCCAGGTGTGTGAAGCAATGACAGCCCCTACTCAGCGGATCCCTTGCACTTTGGCTCTTCATGATTCATTCCTTTCCTTGCGGCTACAGGCCAACCTAGTGAGTATATCCTCAATCTCTCCGTTGCACTCACGAATCAAGATCTGTTTCACTACCGTTTTGATGTTGCCCTTGGCATACGTTGCACGTTCGATCCGGACAGTCTGGAGCCTGCTGTGCAGTTCCATTGTGGTTGGCCTTGCCATTAGATTTCTCCTCTGTTGCAGAGTTGGGAAGGTGTCGAAAGACCGGACAGTTCCATTTCGGAACGCTCAACGTTAAATTGCAGATTCTGCAACCCCCGGATTGCAGTTCTCACAACGTCAAGTTTCACCCATGCGGGGGAAAGCATTTTTAATTCCATCATATCCCGACTGATTGTGTTGTAGACAGCGAGGAGTTCGTGACTCGGAAGGTTGCACTTGGCCAGGGCCCTGGCGTGCGATACGGTTGCAGGTATGCTACTCATTACTTTGCCTCCAATTCTTGCAGTTCACGGTTCAAACGAGTGACCTGATCATTGCAGTATGAAGCCAGCCTTGACTTCGTTCCATTGCGCAAAGTCGAAGCCAAAAACGTGGCCTTGGCAATCTCATGGCCCTCAATCTCGTTGCGCTTAATCAGGATGGTCCGTTGCAGTTCGGTCAACATGATAGACTCCTCCAGTGCGGGTTTCGTTGCGTTGTTGCAGTTGTGTGGCTCTTTCCTCATGTATACAAGAATACCATATTTCACATAATTTGTCAATAGAAAACTTTCAACCTGCTAATAAACTTTACTTACCGAATCTACTCGAGATGCAACCCTACCGCAACCCTTGCACTACCGTTGCAATCGTCATGATCAGTTGCACTTACATTGCAGAAAGGGGGGAACTAAATCCCCCCTCATAAACAGCCAGGTCGATTGCAGTTAGATGCCGGCTACCTTGCGAATAGCAGTTAGGCTGGTTGCATTAATGTAGTCGCATTGGTTGAAGTAAGACACTACGGATAGGTTGCCCTTCTTGTACTGATCCAAGCACCTATCCATTTCACTTTGATTGAGCTTCATGATCCGCTTAACCGTGTTAACTGTCCCTCTTGAGTTGCACATGATACCCTTCTTTCGTTGTTAGTTCCCCTCTTCATCTATATATATTATCGGCACCAAAAAGGAAACCTTTAGCTTTTCCTTTTACCCCCTCTATAAACTTTACTTGGATTGCAGAAGGGCCAGCGGGTTAGATTGCACTTTGCTCTTCTACAATCGTCACGTTGCAGATAGGATTCAGATATGAATTAGAAACCAGACAGTTGCACTCCTGTTGCACTTCCAATGATCCTATCGGTTGCAATACGGCATAGACTTGGACGACCACCTAAATCCTGGTTGCACTACCGTTGTACTTCCGTTGCGTTGCAGCCGCTTGCAGTCGTTTCTGGTTGCAGTTGTGTTGCGGAACTGTTGCACATTGGAAGCACTTCGGTTGCAGGAATCGGAATCTAAGGTTGCAACTGCGTTGCGCTATTGTTCTAGAATTCAGGAACTTCAGTTGCAGTTCCGTTGCAGTATCGTTGCACTTCACTTGCCAAAAATAAATTCTCGTCACTATTTATCGTCATTG
>Ga0164313_10001143_pt1 | contig 23214 bp, 17 predicted proteins | sample GuaBasSedimGuay4_FD_113735 | JGI IMG/M metagenome (GOLD analysis project Ga0164313, IMG submission 113735) | Subseafloor sediment microbial communities from Guaymas Basin, Gulf of California, Mexico - Guay4, Core 4569-4, 0-3 cm | ecosystem: Environmental > Aquatic > Marine > Hydrothermal vents... | reverse complement strand
TGAACCGGGCCGGACGCGGCCCCCGACGCGGCATGGACCGCGCGGGTGACGGTGCGCCGGAGTCCCCGAAAGGCGGACTCGGTTGGCCGCGGCTCCCCGAGGTCCGCCGTAAATCGCGTGCGGCCGGTGAAGAGCGCGAGCTGCTCGATGGTTTGATTCGCGCCGCAGTGGAGCAGGTGTGCCGGGCGATCCGCGGTCACGACCACGAGGGGGAGCCCGCTCTCGTCGGCCTCGATCACGGCCGGCAGATAGTTCGCAGCGGCCGTCCCGCTGGTGCAGAGGAGAGCGACCGGGCGGTCCTCGACGCGGGCTCGGCCGAGGGCGAAGAACGCCGCCGCCCGTTCGTCGATGACGACGTGCAAGGTGAGCTCTGGATGAGCGGCGCAGGCGAGGAGGAAGGGGGTGGAACGCGAACCGGGGCTGACGACGACATTTCGCACGCCCGCCTCGGCCAGCGCCCGGGCGAGGCATGCCCCCCACTCCCCGACGAGGTTCATGCGGCCGGCCCCGTGAGCGCATCGAGGAGGGCAGAGAGCTTCACCGAGGCTTCGTCGTATTCCGCGCCGGGGAGGGAGTCGCGCACGATGCCGCCGCCGGCCCAGAGGTAGGCGCGGTCACCCACGAGGAGGCCCGACCGCAGGGCGACCGAGAGTTCGCCGCCGCCCTCCCCGTCGATCCACCCGACGGGCCCGCTGTACCAACCGCGAGGTGTGTTTTCGTGGGCAACGATCCACTCGATGGCTTCGCTCCGGGGAACGCCGCCCACCGCGGGGGTCGGGTGGAGGAGCGCCGCGACGTCGAGCACGTGCAGGTCCCGGTCGAGCTCCGCGGATATGGGCGTACACAGGTGCAGCACGTTCGGCAGGCGACGAATCGAGGGACTGACCGGGCACTCGACTTCGGCGGCGAAGGTCTCGAGGCGGCGCTCGACCTCGCGGACGACCAGGGCGTGTTCTTCGAGATCCTTGGTGCTCGCGGCGAGCTTCTGTGCTGCGTCGGGGTCGGCCGCGGAGGCTGTCCCCGCCAGAGCCTCGGTGTGCACCATTCGGCCCTCGAGGGTCAGGAGCCGCTCCGGCGTCGCGCCGATGAAGGCCGCCCCCTCGCGACGAAAGACGAAGGTCGTGCACCCGGAGAAGCGCTTCTTGAGACGACGGAGCACCGCGCTGGGATCGATGCGCCCGCCGAGGGTGACCTCGGAGCGCCGGGCAGCGACGACTTTTTCGAAGTGACCCGCCTCGATGGCCGACACGATCTCTTCGACCTGGGCCCCGAAGCTGTCGGCGTCCTGATGACGCACCTCCCGGGCGCGGGGCATCGGCACGTCAGACGCGGTGCGGCTGAGCGCCCGGAGGATTCGGTCGAGTTCGTCGCGGGCGGCCGCCTCCTCTGCACCACCGAGGCCCTCTGGGAAGCACGCGAAAGCGAGGGTCGCCCCCTGGGCATCGCGCTCGTAGGTCCACCGCGGCAACGAGAAGCTCGCATCACCAAAGGCCTGCCATGGCGCTTCGTCGGCAGCGCGAGGAGCGAACGCGAAACCGCCGAAGAGGCGGGGCGGCGCGCCCCCCCCCACCGTGGTCACCCGACCGAAGAGCGCCCGGGCGCGGTCTCGGACTTCGTTGAACCGGTCTTCGCCGGACGCGGTGATGCGCACCAATTCTCCGAGGGCGCTCGCTTCCCACTCCCCCGGAGATGCCCAGGAAACCGCCGGCTCGTGCTCGGCGAGGTCGAGGAGGAGGAGCGGGTCGGTGAGGGGCGCGGGGATGCGAACGAAGGCGATTCGGTGGCGCGGGTCTTGGCGCTTCTCGCGGTGCTCGCCCTGGGCACGCCGTTTATACTCTTCGTATTCTCGGCGGACGCGGCGCAAACCGTCGGCGAAGATGTCCCGCGGGTCGTTCGAGACGACGTCGGTCCACGGGAGGGGCACGGCGGGGTACGTCATCGCACCCTCCTCGGTTCGGCGACGTAGAGGCACGAGACGCCGAAGGTCAGGGGCCGCACCGTGAGCACATCGAGTTCGGAAGCTTCGGCGAGCTCGGCGAATTCGGCCGGAGGAGGAAAGGCCGCGATGGATTCCTGGAGGTAGAGGTACTCGCGGGCGCCGGACAGGAGCGCCCCGACCCGAGGCACGACCGTGTGAATGTGAAAGCGCGCCAGCGGTCCGAAGATGCCGCTCTTCGGCTCCGAAAGTTCGAGGACCACGACCCGGCCGCCGGGCTTGGTGACCCGGGCCATCTCCCGTAGTGCCGCCCCGCGGTCCGGCACGTTTCGGATCCCGAAGGCGATGGTCACCCCGTCGAAGCAGTCATCCTCGAAGGGCAGCTTCTCGGCGTCGCCCTCGACGAGTTCGATTCGCCCGGAGAGGTTCGCGGCAGCGATCTTCGCCTGGCCGACGTCGAGCATCCCTCGGGACGGGTCGACGCCCACGACGTGGGCATCGGGGTGGGTGCGAGCGATGCGCAGGGCGAGGTCGGCGGTCCCGGTCGCGAGGTCGAGGACCCGGGCGCCCCGGGGCAAGGCGAGGGCGCGGACCGCCTTCTTGCGCCAGCGTTGATCGATGCCGAATGACACGACGCGATTGAGCAGGTCGTAGCGCCGAGCGATGCGGTCGAACATCGCCCCGCTGCCGCCCCGGACCGTGATGGCTTGGCTGTTGGTCGTCATGGGTTCAGCTCCGACGCTCGACGACGGCGGCCGCGACGGTAGCTAGGGCTCGGGTCGCGGGGGTATCCGGGAGCGTATCGAGGCGAGCGACCGCGCTGGCGATCCTCCCCTCGGCCATGGTTCGACAGTCCGCGATGGCTTCGGTGCGTTTGACGGCTTCGAGAACACGGCCGGCCGCCGCCGAATCGACGCTTGCCCCGGGGGGAGAGCCGGCGATGGCGGCGAGGTCGACGGCCACCTCGGGAGCCCGCTCGAGGGCGACGATCAATGGCCAGGTCATCTTGCCCTCGCGCACATCCGCGAAGAGGGCTTTGCCGGTCGCGTCGGCATCGCCCGTGAGGTCGAGGAGATCATCCACGGCCTGGAAGGCGACGCCGATGTCCGTCCCGTAGGCTTCGAGGGACGCCGCGTGCTCGGCGGAGAGCCCCCCGGCGTTGGCGCCCGCCAACATCACCCAGCGGAAGAGGGACGCCGTCTTGCCCTCGACGACCTGCAGCCAGCCTTCGCGGTCGACGTCGAGGCGGCCCCGGGACTCGAGCTGCAACGCCTCGGCATGGATCATCTCGTCGATCACGTCGAGGAGCGAACCGAGGGTCCCGGGGACGGCCGCCCGGCGCACCCGCCGAAGGGCCTCGATGAGCAACCAGTCGCCAGCAAAAATGCTCGCGGCGTTTCCGAAAACCGTGCGCGCCGCCGGGGCTCCCCGGCGAACATCGCCGAGATCGACGACGTCGTCGTGGAGAAGGGTCGCCGAGTGCACGAGCTCGGCGGCGACGGCCAGGTCGACACCGCGGTCGTCGAAGCCCTCGCCGACGCGGCTCGCGAGCATCACGCAGAGGGGTCGCATGCGCTTTCCGCCCCGGACGAGGAGGTGGGCGGCGCTGTCGCGGACCACGTCACCGGTCTCGAGCTTTTCCCCGAAGGATGCCTCGAACGACCCGAGGTCCTCCCGGAGGAAGAGCATCAGCTCGGAGAGCCGCCGCGCCAGGCCCGTGTGCCCACGGTCCCCGGAAACCCGCGAGAGTCGGTCCAGAACCTCACTCGGCGGCGGCCTCACCGTCGCCGTCGTCGTCGCCGCACTCGGATAACCCATGCCGAGACCCCAATCGTTCAAAAACACTTGAACGTTGTATAGATTCAAAACCGGTGTGGTCAAGCCATCTCAGAACGGTAACATTGACGTAATCACCTGGCTTTTCGTGATGTATGCTGCCGCCATGGAAGCCTGGCTCTTCGACGTTCTGGGGTGTCCCGCCCCGGGTTGTGACGGAAAACTCCGCAGCGCGAACGGTCCGCCGCCTGCCCGTGATGGGGTAGTCAAATGCCGCAAGTGCAAGGCGGACTACCCCGTTCTCGGTGGTGTGCCGATCCTGGTCCCTGCCCCCGAGGAGTGGGTGGCGGCCTACCGCGAAGCTATCGTTTCGTCTCTCGCCGAAGTCCGACGCCTGACCCGTCAGGCCCTCGAGGTGATCGACAGCTTCGCCGCCCGGGCACCTCGGACGGAGCCGCTACGCTTCGGAGACGACTGGGTGCCCAGCGAGGCGTCGGACAGCGAAGCGCCGCGCCCGGCCGACCTCGGACCGGCGGCCAGCGCCCTCGACGACTTCCTCGTGTCTGCGCAAACGCCGAGCCTGCCCGAGCGGCTGCTCTCGATGCTGGGTCGCCGAAGCCTCGGCACGGTTCTCGAGTTGGGCCCCGGAGCCGGCACCCTCTCGCGACACCTGAGGCACCGAGCCAAGCGTCTGATCGTCGCCGACCTTTCCCTCCGCGCGACCCTCCGGGCCGTCGCCGCCTGCAAGAAGGGACGCGGCGCGCCCGTCGCAGGTGCCGTCGTCGATGCAGAAGCCCTGCCCCTGCGCCGAGGGGCCGCCCGAACCGTGGTCGCTGCCAACGTGATCGACCTTCTGGACCACCCCGCCGCGTTCCTGTCATCGGTCGCCGACGGTCTGGCCAACAGGGGTCGGCTCTTGCTCAGCACGCCCGCTCCTGGGTTCGGCCTACCGGAAGGCGACGCAGAGATTCTCGATGGCGTCGTCGAACGGTCGGGGCTGCAGATCACGTCGGCCGAGGATGGCCTGCCCTGGGTGCGCGCTCATGGCCATAGGCACTACGAGGTATACTTGGTTCGGGCGATCGTCGCCGAACGCGCGTGACTTCGGGTGGGGGAGTAGGCGCGGCGATGGGCGAGCCCCGGAGCGTGCTCATCGCGGGCTGTGGGTACGTCGGAGCGCGCCTCGGCACCCTTCTCGCCGCCCGAGGTGATGTCGCGATCGGCCTCCGGCGTAATCCCGGCACGCTCCCCGACGGGATCACGGCGGTCAAGGCCGACCTGTGCGCGCCGGCATCCCTCGATGCTATCCCGACCGGCATCACCGACGTGGTGATCACGACGGCCCCCGGCGGCGGCGACGACGAACGGTATCGGCAGGCCTACGTGGAGGGCCCACAAAACCTGCTCTCCTTCCTCCGAGGCCGAGGGGACCCCGTCAAACGGGTGCTCTTGACCACGAGCACCGGCGTCTACGCCCAGACGGGTGGCGACTGGGTCGATGAACGATCACCGACCGAGCCGACCCACTTCTCGGGCAAACGTATGCTCGAAGGCGAAGCGGTCATCGCGGCGGGTGAGTTCGAGAGCGTGGCGGTGCGCCTCGCCGGCATCTACGGCCCCGGTCGGACGCGGCTCATCGATCGGGTGAAAAGCGGCGAGGCACGCACACCTCGTCAATCGCTCTGGACCAACCGCATTCACCGCGACGATTGTGCCGGACTCCTCGAAGCCCTCCTCGACCTCGACGCACCGCCGAGGGTGGTGATCGGGGTCGATCAGGAGCCGGCGGAGCTCGACGACGTACAGCGCTTCCTCGCGGCGGAGCTTTCGGTCGCGGTCCCGCCAGCCCAGGAGCCCCCAAAACTCGAACAAACGGCCGAGGGTTCGAAAAAAGAAAGCCAAGGAAGGCGACCCCGGAGCAACAAACGCTGCTCGAACGCCCTCGCCCTCGCCCTCGGGTATCGCTTCCGCTTCCCTACCTACCGGGAGGGTTATCGAGCGATGCTGGCGGCCGAGGGCCACGGGCGCTAAACACCGCTCCGTGCCCGACGACGACACTATCGGAGGCCCCCTCGGGGAGATGCTCTCGGAGCTGCCCCAGCTGCCGAACCAGAGAGGTCCGGCAGCCGCCGGTCCCGGAGAGGCGGTGCACACCCGCGTGCTACCGGTCGAAACCGCCGAGGGCTCCGAGCTCGTGTTGGCTTGCTGGCGCGACCCCGGCGGGGCCGCCGCCTTGCACGCCGCGCTGCGACTGCGGATCGAAGGCTCGTTGATCGGCGAACTCTCCCGCACCGCAGACGACCTGCGCGAAAACCCGAGCGCCCTGGTCGGCCTCCGCCTGGTGCTCTTCGCTGACGTGGCCGACGCCGGCGACGCGGTGAAGGCATTCGGCCTCTCACGAGCCGGTGCGGGGACCGCGGAGAGCCGGGCCGCCCTCGCGCGCCTGCGCCACGAAGCGACCCTCTTTGGGGAATCGATCCCGGACGAGCCGGTCGCTATCTACGCTGGAAGGGCCGTGGTGACCGATATCGCCAGGGAGGTCGAATCAGCGCTCGTGGAGATGACCGGCGACGTTTGGGGCAAGAACCCGGGCGCTCCTTTTGCTCGCATGGCCCGCGCCTTCGCTGCGATCGAAGACGCCCGTCTCTCAGCGGATGCTTCGGCTGACACTCGGGTGGTCCTGTCCGCAGACTTGGCCGGAGTCTCCGCGGTCGAAGAGCTGCTCTTCACCGATCGTCCCGGCGTGCTCCGGTGGCTCCCCCCGCTGACCTTCCAAGCTCTGTGCGACCTGCTCGCGGTGGCGATCTCGCGGTCCCTCGGGCGCCAGGTGGACTGGGCCGAGACGGCCGCCGACGACGCGGGGGTAGCGCCTCCTCCGATGATCCGCCTCAGCGGAAACGTACACGTTCCCCTCGCTCTCGAGGTGCTTCGCTGGGCGGTCATGCCGCGGCGCGTCGACGAGGAGGTGCCCAGCCTCTCAGAGTGGCTCTCCGGGACCTTTTCCTGACCTTCGCCGCGCCTTGGGGAGACCACGGCCGGTCAACCGCTGGAGGATTCGCTGGAGATCATCGACCCGGATGTCGATGTATTCGACCACCCGGCCATAGAGCATGGCGGTCGGCACGTTGCGGCCACCGAGCTCGTCCTGGGTCTGCTTCAGGACCCATAGTACCACCCGCTCCTCGCGAGTGAGGCCGTCGCGGACATCCGGAATAAGGTCCATCGGGCTAGCCACGGCGGCCCGAGCATAGCCCTCATTCCACCCGAGATCACCCGGGGTCGATCCTGTACCATGCGGACTCACTCTACGGGGGTTCATGGCAGACGAGTCGAAGAGCAAGGGGAAGGGACCGGGCGAGACCATCGAGGTCAACGCACCGCCCTCCGATGGAGCGCTGCCAGAGATGTCTCTGTCGGACTTCGATTTCGTCGAAGACACGACCACCGACATCAACGTTCAACCCGTAGCCAAACCCCACACGCCTGCCTCGCTGCCGCCCCCCACCCCGAAGAAGGCATCCCCTTCCATCCGCCCGCCGCGGCCCCCGGCCGCGCCGAAGGTTCCCTCGCGCCAGCGGGGCGGCTCACCACGGAAGGCCCCGAGCGCACCGCGGAAGCGCCCCCCGGCTCCAGTTCGCAGCGCCCCACCGCGGCCCGCGCCGACCGCTTCGACGACTCAGACGAGCGAGACGACTCAGACGAGCGAGACAACTCAGACGAGCGAGACGACTCAGATCACGCCGATGGCAACGCCGACTCCAACGGCTCCGAACGACGGAGGCGAGGTCAGGGCCACCGAGCGCCCCCCGGGGAACCCCCTCCGGGTTCGCGACGCCAACGCCCTCATCGAGCGCTGCAAGAAAGAACTCACCAAGCGCCCCGACGACCTGCGCTCCGCGCGGCTTCACTACGAGATGGCACGCCTCTACGAGGGGCTCTTGGAGGAGCCCAAGAACGCCGAGAAGCACTACCTCGAAGCGAGTCGGCACGCACCGTCCCACGTCGCGGCATTACGCGGGGCGCGACGCCTCGCCCACGCTGCGGGAAAACACGCAGCCACGCTCACCCTCTTCGACCAGGAGATCCGCGCGACACCCGACCCACGGCGCCGGGCGGCCCTCCATTACGAAAAGGGCCGAGCCCTCGAAGACGGTCTCGGACGGCGCGACGAGGCCCGCAAGGCCTATGGCCAGGCCCTCGAGCTCAACCGCGATGACGCATCCGTGCTGAAGGCGATCGAGCGCGTCGAGCGCCGGGGCGAATCGTGGGCGGCCCTCGAAAAGACCTACGCCCACCTCGCGAGCTCCCTCACCGAAGACCCACACCTCCGGGCTGCGTGGACGGCGATTCGCGCACAGCTCGCGGAACACCGCGCCGATGATCCGCGACAGGCGACCTCTCTCTACCGCAACGCCCTCGAACTCGAGCCGACGACGTCATCTGCGCTCTCGTCGCTGAAGCGGCTGACGCGCAGCCAACGCATGTGGACCGACCTCGTGTCGGCCCTGCAAAAGCAAGTGAGCCTCGCCGGTGACGCCGAAGGCCGGGTCGACGCGTTGTGGCGAATCGCGCGCGTCCAGCGACTCGCTCTCGGAGACGCTGCGTCGGCCATCGCGGCCCTCGAAGAAGCGCACCAGCTCGGAGGCGAGAAGCGCTTCATTACTCGGGAACTCGCGGACCTCTACGAAGCCACGGGTCGTCACGAAGACCTCGCCGGGGCCCTCAACCGCCTCGCCGAGAGCGCGACGGATCTAGGAGAGCGGGTGAGCCTCTCCCACCGCTTGGGCATGCTCTACGACGACGTCCTCGACGACAAGGAGCGAGCCCGGCATTGGTACGAAGCCGCGCTGGAAATGGACGGCCGGTACGAGCCCATTCGGACCGCCCTCGACGCGCTCTATCGCCGCATCGGCGACTGGCCCGCCCTGGTGAGCCTCCAACAGGTCATCGTGCGGACGACTGAAGACGCCGGGGCGCGGGCACGGGCTCACGTGGTCATCGGACGAGTGCTCGAATCGAAACTCGGCCAGCCCGACGACGCCGCGCGTCACTACTCGCAGGCCCTCGGCCTCGACCCCGACGATGACGAGGCGTTCAAAGCTCTCGACCGTCTACACACCGCGGCGGGTCGGTATCGGGAGCTCGCGGAGCTCTTCCAACGGCGCGTCGACCGGACCCCCGACGACGACGAGATCAACGGGTTCCTGTTTCGGATCGGCGCCATCTACGAAGACCGCCTCGCGGAACCGAAGGGCGCCGTCAACGCCTACCAACGAATCCTCGCCCGGGCACCCAAGCACGTCGCGGCCCTCCAGGCTCTGGCCCGCGCGGCGCATCGAGCGGGAGACCACGGGGTCTTGGTCGACTCCCTCGAACGGGAGGCCGAGCTGGCAGCGCCGTCGCGAGCTCTCACCCTCGAGGTCCGCGCTGCCGTCGTGATCGACCGTGACCTCGGAGACCCCGAACGGGCGATCACCAAACTCCGCGACGTACTCGAAAAAGAGGAGAAGCACCGGGAGGCGCTTCGGGCGATCGCGTCGACCTACCAGCGCCTCGGACGCTACGACGACCTCCTCGAGACGTGGGAGCAAGAGCTTGCGATCACGGACAAGCGTGACCAGCCCGACCTTCTACACAAGATGGGCGAGGTGAGTCGCACGCGCATCGCCAAAGAGGACATCGCGATCGCATACTTCCGGCGCGCCCTCGCAATCGATGCAGACCACCACCGGTCGTTCGACGACATGGTGGCCGCGCTCCGGTCTCGGGAACGCTGGACCGACCTCTGCAAGGCCTTCGAGCAGCGAATCGAGCAACTCGACGGTGATGAAGCGCGCGCCCATCTCGCGATCGAGTTGGCGGAAATATACGAAGAAAAGGTCAAGCAACCCGAGAAGGCTCTGCTCGCCTACAACAAAGCTCTCGCCGCGATGCCCGCCGACTCGACGGCGATGGAAGCTCGGCAACGGCTGCTCTCGGACAAGAAGTCGTGGAAAGATCTCGCCGAGAGCCTCGTCGAGGAAGCAAACCTCTCGGCGGCCGACGAAGACTCGAACGACGCGCTGCTGCGCGCCGGTGGCGTATACGCAAGCCGCCTCGACAACCTCGATGTCGCAGCCGATTGCTATCAGAAGATCCTCGCCAAGAGCCCGAAGCACATCGGTGCCCTCCTAGCCCTCGAGGGCATCTACGATCGCAGTGACAACGTGCTCGGCCTCGCCGATGTCTACCGTCGACAGGCCGTGGTCATCGAAGACCCCGCCGCCAAAGTCGCTGCGCTGCGTGAGCTGACGCGGAACGGCAAAGACGACCGCTTGCTGGCGCAGACCTACGAGATGATCCTCGATGTCTCCCGGACCGACCTCGAAGCCCTCGAAGGCCTGGCCGCGATGGCCCGTGCCCGCCAGGACGACGCCGCGCTCCTGGGCCTCGAAGCGCGCTTGGCATCGGCGGCCGGAGATCCGACGGTCCGAGCTTTCCATCAGGCAAAGGTCGCGGAGTTGCTCGAACGCGTCGGCGGCCCCGGCGCCCTCGAGACCTACCGTGCGGCGATCGCCGCGGATGGCGAGAGCATGAGCGTCGTCCGGGGCTTCACGCGAGTCGCCCGAGCGGCCGGCGATGCCGACGCGCTCCGGGAGGCGGCCGAGCTCGAGGCCCGGGTCACCGGTGATCGAAGTCTCGCGGTTCAGCTCCTGGTTCAGGCCGCGGTCATCCGAAACGAGTCGCGGGACTCCCAAGCGGCCGTGAAGGACCTGGAGCGCGCCCTCGAGCTCGATCCCGACAACCGGGAGGTCGCGACCAGGCTGCGCCATCTGCTGGTCAACCTCGAGCAGATCCCCTACCTCATCGACGTACTCGGTCGCGCCGCTCAGAGCGCCGAGAAGCCTGAAGCCGCTGCCGAGCTTCATGTGACGGTGGCGGAGCTGCACGCCGACCATCGCAACGACCTGCCCGCGGCCCTCGCCGCCTGCGACCGCGCCCTCGCCCGCGTAGCGACCCACGCGACGACCCTGCTGCGGCGGGCGACGTACCTCGAACGGGCCGAGCGCTGGAGCGACGCCGCCGGCGCACTCCGGACGGTCGTCGAACACACCACGGACCGATCCATGCTCGCCGACGCACACCTGCGCTTGGCGGCCATCTGCGACGACCACCTTTCGGATGTCGACCAGGCGGTACGGAGCCTGCGGGCCGTGCTCGTCCAAGAGGAAGCAAACCGGGAAGCCCTCACGCGCCTCTGCCGCCTTCGGCTCGGCCTGGGCAAACGAGATGAAGCTCTCGAGCTGGCCCGGCGCCTCACGGAGTTGGCCGAAGGCCCGACCGAGCGGGCGGAGTCCCTCGTCGAAGTCTCGCGCATCGAGAAGGCCCTCAAGAGGCACGACGACCGGGCAAAGACCCTCCTCGAGGCTGTTTCACTCTCGGGCGCCGGAGGCGTCGCAGCCGACGACTACCGCAAGATGATCGGCAAGCGGGGCGGCGCGACCTGGGACGCGTATCTCGGTGTGCTCATGCGCTACAAGGACCTCGCCGCGCGCATGGGGCAGCCGACGGCACCGACCTACCTGGCCATTGCAGCGGTATTCGGCGATCACCTGAACCGGGCCGACCGCGCCTTCTCCACGCTCCGTGAAGGAGTCGAGCGAGAGCCGATGTCTGCCGAGCTTCCCCTCGAGCTCGCCGCCCGCCTGTCGGCGACGGGCAGCTTCGACCGCGCGATCGACGTGCTCCGGCGCTTCCTCCGGCAAGATGTGACGAAGGTCGACATCTGGCGCGCGCTCTCGGTTGCCATCGGGAACATGGGCGACGGCGAAGAGTCGATAGCGGTTCTGCTCGCCTTGATGGTCCTCGATGCCGGGGCTCCGGAGGAGCAGATGACCCTCCGGGCGCGGCGGGCGAGGGCCGGGGAAGCGGCGCCCGGCCTCCTCGGTGACCAGGGCATTCGGCAGCTTCAGGTCAACGGCGCCTTCGACAACGTCGCCGCGGAGATGACCGGGGCCCTCTCCGAGGCGCTCGGCAAAATCTATCCGCCGGAGTACGCGCAATATGGCCTCTCGAAGCGCGACCGGATCCGCGCCGGAGCCGCGGTTGCGGTGCGAAATCTCGCGGACCACCTCGGCGCCGTCTTTGGGGTTCCCGAGTTCGACATCTACGTGCACGAAGCAAATGTACCCGACGTGTCGATCGAGCTCGCGAGCCCACCGGCGATCATGGTGCCCGCGTGGGCCACATCCCTCCCGACGGCCGAGCTCGCGTTCATGCTCGCCCGCCCCCTCGCCCACATCGCCCGAGAGACTCACGCGGTGATGCGCATCCCCGCCGCCGAACTCGGCGCATTGCTCGAGGCAGCGACCCACGCCCACGTGCCCGGCTTCGGCAACGGCGGGGACCTGGAACACCGCAGTCGCCAGGTGAGCAAAGCCATCCCTCGCCGGAGCCGCCGGTTGGTCGAGGAGGCAGCGGGTCGCTACGCATCGACGACCCCGCCCAACGTGCAGCGGTGGGTCGCAGACGTCGAGCTCACCGCCGCCCGGGCCGCCCTCCTGGTCTCCGACGACATCGCCAGCGCGGCGCGGGTCCTCGCGAGGACCCGTGGCGAAAAGCCCGGCGACGACAACACCATCTCCCACCTCCTTCGCTTCTGGGCCTCCGACACCTCGATGCGCTTCCGCCGCGCTCTGCGCCAAGGCGGGTGAAACACGCCATTGGGGCCCCACGGGGTCGATTCGGAGCAGCCGAGGCGCCAGTCGTGGCGAGGAGGCTAGCCGGTGGGTCACCGTTTGGTGAGCAGAAGGCGAATGGTTTCGCGGAGCCGGACTTGGGCACGGGTTTCGCAGAGCGGTCACCCCGGAGGCCCGTGACATGAGTAAGACTGTTTTGGCGACCATCGCCGTATTGGCATTCAGCATGGCGTTCGGCTGCGATTCTGGAAGCAGCTCGACGACCGACAGCGGCCGGCCCGGCACCGATAGCGGTACGGATGGCGGCGGCGGTGACGGGAGCACGACGCCCCCGCCCGATGTGGGCCCAATTCCGCCAGGCTTTCTATGCAGCGACGAGTGCGCCTACCCCGCTGACGGCGAGTGCGACGACGGCGGCTCCGACTCCCTCAATGGGGCGTGCGACTACGGCACCGACTGTACCGACTGCGGGGCCCGTGACCCCGCGCTTTGCGTACCCAGCTGCGCCGAAGGCGCCGAGTGCGGCAGCGACGGCTGCGGCGGGAACTGCGGCGAATGCGCGGATGGCTCGATGTGTGGAGGAAGCACCTGCACCGTCTGCACCTGCGACGGCATCGGCTGCGGCGAGGACACTTGCGGCACGGAGGGCGCTTGCGGGACGTGTGACGGCGGGGCCGAGTGCTACCGGGACCAGTGCCGGGCCCCGGACTGCGCCGGCCGCACCTGCGGCCGCGACGGCGCCGGTGGCCAGTGCGGCGACATGGAGGGCATGTGCCCGGACATGCAGTACTGCACCGAGGGCAACTGCGAGGCGTGCTCCTGCGGCACCCGCGTATGCGGCAGTGTCTGTGACGAAGTCTGCGGCGACATGGACGGCGCGTGCCCCATGGATCAGCTGTGCGACGACCTCACCGGCCAGTGCTCGGCGACGCCCGACGCGACGTGCAACAACACCTGCACGAGCTCCGGCGATGGCGAGTGCGACGACGGCCGCGCCGGGTCGCACTACAGCTTGTGCGAGCTCGGAAGCGACTGCGCGGACTGCGGCCCCGTACCGGCGAGCTGAGCAGACCACCCAAGGGCTGGGGCGAGAGCCCCGGTCCGCGATTCTCGGGGCCGCGGCGCAAGCCGCGGCCCTTTTTCGTCCAGGGGAGAGGGCGACGCCGCAGGCTCCCGTCAGCGCGACATGTACCAGCCGAGGGTGATGCTCATCTGGTTGATGACGTAGTCGAAGGACGCGACAACCGGCGCTCCGGCGACGAACGAGGTGTGCTCGAAGGCGTCCAGGTGCTCTCGGTGGATCCACCCGATCTCGACGAGGGCGCCGAAGCCTGGCGCCAGCTCGCCGCGCACGCCGAAGCGCGCATAGGCGGTCCATCCCATGTCGCCGGCGCCGGCGATCCTCCGGCCGTAGGCGTCCGGGTCGTCGGGGTCGTAGTCCATGAACGCCGGGCCCCCGCCGCCGATGAAGTAGTACTCGGCGAGGCCGCCGCCGAGGCGGAAGCGCGCCCTCAAGAAGCCGTTCGTTCCGGCGATCAGATGCCGCCCCTCGAAGGCCACTACCTGCGGGGTCTCGCCGATGACGAGGGTCGGTCCTTCGCCCGGGCGGATGTAGTTGGCGCTGCCTTCGACGCCGAGGCCTATCCACTCGCTCAGGAGCAGCTCGACGCGCAGCGACGCCCCAACGGTCGCGTTGCTGCCCATCTCGAGGTCGTCACCGGAGAGGCGGATTTCCCCGAAGTAGGCCTGCTCGAAGAGGATCGTCACCAGGAAAAGCTCGTCCCCGACGTCGGCCTCGGCAACGGCCGGCGAGGCGCCGAGCGTCGCCAGGAGAGAGAAAAGTGTCAGGCAACAGGTGGCGGCGAAGTGACGCACAACGGGGCCAGCATACTCCAAATTTGCTCGAATACTCCCTACGGGGGTTGCGTGGCATCATCGGCGCCCATGGCCACGCGGAACAAAAGCCAGAGCCAGCTCATCGACCTCTTCCTGAGCATCGCCAGAGAGCTCGGCATCGAGAGCGACAAAGACGTGGCGGCCCTCGCCGGGGTCAGCGTCGAGAACGTGGCCAACTGGCGGAGCGGGGTCGTCCAGCAGCTCAAGCCCCAGAAGCTCGCCGCCGTCAAACGCGGCCTCACGGCACGCATCGAGGCCCTCCGGGCCCTGGCCGGCGAGGTGTCCATCGACCCCGACCTCGGCCTGGTCACCCTCGAAATCGAAACGGGCTCGGGCCCCTCATCGCTCCAGCGCCAGCTCCGGGACCGAATCCACTACGACTACCTCGGGCACCGCTTTCTCTACTTCGAGCCCCAGGGCGCCCTGGCCTGGGAGAACCTCATCCGCGCGGGCTACGAGCAGACGACGTGGCTGCGCGGCGTCGAAGAGCGCGCCGCCGAGTGGCTCGACCCATCCCGGGACTCCCGGGGCCGCACCAAGGGCCCCATCGCAGCAGCCCTCGGTTTCTGTCCGAAGGCGCGGGTCCGCGGCCTCGACGTGATCAGCCTCGGCCCCGGGGAAGGCGGCAAGGAGGTCCGCCTGCTGCACCGGCTCCTCGACCTCGAGAAAGAAAAGAACCAGTCCCTTCCCTGGCTGACGCTCTGCCTCGCCGACGTCTCGATCGCCCTGCTCACCCGCGCCGCCCGCGATACACGGAAGACCCTGTCCGAACGCGGCGCCCACCACGGCACGGTCATGGCGACCTGCGCCGATTTCGAAGAGGGGCCCCTCAGCTTCCTCGGCCGCATCCCCACGACCCGGCTGCCCAAGGAAGACGGCCTCCGGCTCGTGCTCATCCTCGGCAACGTCTTCGGCAACGTCCGCGACGAGGAGACGTTCCTGCGGGAGAAGGCCTTCAAGATTCTCCGACAAGGCGACCTGCTGTGGCTCGAGGTGGGCGTCCGCCCGGACGCCATCGAGACCGAACCCCTCTTCCGCCTGACCGACGCCGCCCAGGAAGAGACCGCCGCCGAGGCCAACCGGCGGCTGCTCCTCGAAGGCCCCTACCGGCGATGGGAGGCCGCCCGGGGTCGCAAACCGAGCAACCTCGAGATGCGCGTCTTCATCCGCGAAGACGACGACTCGAGCCGCGTCCCCGGCTCCCTCAACTTCTGCCACGACCTGGTCATCAAGGACGAGGGACGCACGGTCACCATGCTCTACAGCCGCCGCTACGCCATCCCGGGCCTGACGAAGTGGCTCGAGGAGCAGGGGCTCGCCGTCGAGCGGATACACGAGGTCAAAGATACGAAGGGCCGGCCCCGGGTCGCGCACCTGCTCGTGCGAAAGACGTAGCGAGGCCGAAGGGACGACCTCATCGGTTGCAGGTCAACGTTCGGAACGCGAGGCGGTCGGCGCCGGCGGGGTCGAGGTAGCGGTAAAGCAGCCCGCCGCGGCTCTCGCCAGGGGCGAGGAGGATGCGCAAGTCGATCACCTCGCCTTCTCGCGGCGCGGGTAAGAAGCGCAGCTCGGTGCCGCTGAGCGGCTGCACGGCGACGCGCCCGTCGGCGAGGGGGATGAGGGCCTCGGTCTCGTTGGTCACCACCGCGTTGTCCGCGCCCCCGATCACCCCCGGGATGTCCGCGAGGGGCTGGACCACGAGCCCGCCGGGGTCGAAGGGAAGGCGCACCAAGGTCGCCCCGTCGAGGTGAACCAGGAGCACGACGGCCGCGTCCCGGAGCCGGTCGAGGCTCACCGCAAAGCGACCGTCGGTACGCCCGACGAGCCCCTCCCAGAGCAGCTCCCCGGAGGCGCGGGACAGAGACCCTGCGACGACCGCGGACTCGTCGAAGGCGAAGCGCGCGACGAGGCTGCCATCGGCGCTGACCACCGTGCGCAGATCCCGCAAATCCCGACCGAGGGGGCTCGTCGAGGCGACGTCATGGACGACGCGACCACGGGTCGTCATGCGCGTCGCGGACGAAGACCGCCCTGGTGCGCCCGCCGCGCTCACATCGATGAAGTTGGTATCGAGGGAGTCGAAGACGCAGGGCGGAGTGTTGACCGGGGCAATGAAGAGGCGCAGGGGGGCGCCGTCATCGTCGAAGAACGAGAGCGAGCAATCGGAGGCGAGGACCGTCCAGCCGTCGACCATCCCGTGGACCGGGACCGCCCCGGCGACGGGCACCGTCCCGATGACGCGCGGTGGATCGGTCAGGGAGACCAGACGGGAGAGCCCGGAGTCCGTCGGGGTCGCGAGGCCCGTTTGGGTCCACGCGACGTCGGCGAGGCCATGCACGGCGCCGCCGAGGGTCGTTCCGGGCATCGCCGCGCCGAGGTCGAGGGGCTGGCCGTAGCTCCAGCTGCACGGGAACGTATCGAAGCCCCCGTCGGGCGGACGACTCGCGTCCACAAGGGGAACCGGAGCGCGGTCGTCGGTGACCAGGCCCGACTTCGAGCCGCACGCGGAAGCGACGACGATAACCAGCGCGGCAAGAACGGGAACGGTGGCACGCAGCGGACGCATCACCTGGCAGTCTACACGCCCCGGAAGATCACTCGGGGCGCGAAGTCCCGACGTAGCCGAGGGCCCGGAGCTGCGCTTCGGTCTCGGCGTCGATGACGGTTTCTTCGGCGCGGTGGGCCGGGGCGCCGGCTGCGGCGCCGGCGAGGGTGAGGCCGAGGAGCCCCCGCAGGTAGCGCACGGCCAGGGGCCGGTCACCGGCGAGATCCGCCGTCTCCCCGGGGTCCGCTTCGAGATCGTAGAGCATCATCCGGGCGGAGGTGCGCTGGATGAGCTTGTAGCGGCCGACGACGATGGTGCGCCAGCCGTTCATGAAGCCACTGATGGTGGCCCGGGGGGCGCCCGGGACTTCACCGCGCAGCAGAGGAAGGAGCGAGCGCCCGGTCATCGCCTCGGGCACGGGCCGGCCGAGGGCGTCGAGGATCGTCGGCGCGATGTCGACGAGGCCCGCCGGGTCTTCGATGCGCGAAGACGCCGCGGTCAGCCCGGGGATGCGAACGACGAAGGGGACGGAGAGCAGCTCCTCGTAGACCGTATGACCGTGGCCCACGGAGCCGTGGTCGAAGAACTCCTCGCCGTGGTCGCTGGTGAAGACGACCAGGGTGTCTTCGGCGAGGCCGCGCCGGGTGAGGCCCTCGATGATCGAGGCGAAGTGCACGTCGTGGTAGGTGATCTCGCCGTCGTAGAGAGCCTCGAGGCGCTGCCGGTCGCGGTCGTTGAGGCGCATCGCGCCGCTCTTGATCTTCTCGAGGGTCTGGCGGTCGCGGCCGAAATCGACGGGGCCGTCATAAGGCCCGGGGTCGTAGGTCTCGAGAACGTCGTTCGGCGGCATGTAAGGCACGTGGGGGTCGATGGTGTGCACGTACAAGAAGAAGGGCTCGTCCTCGGGGCGGTCGTCGAGCCACCCGAGCACATCGGCGGCGACGAAGCTCGCCTGGGTCCGGCGCCCTTCGCGGATGTAGTTGCGGAAGGTGCGCCAGCCCTGGCGAAAGCCGAACTTGTCCGAGACGTAGCCGTTGGCGATGAAAGCGCCGGTGTGAAAGCCGGCGTCCTTCAAGGTCTCCGAGAGCAACTCGACGCTCCCCGGGACCACAGCATCGTCGGAGGTCGCGGTGTGCTCCCAGGGCAGGAGCCCCGAGAGCAGGGTCGCCACCGACGGCTTGGTCCAGTTCTCCTGGGTATGGCCCCGGGAAAACACGGCGGCGCCGGCCGAGACGAAGGACGAGAGCCCCGGGGTGCGCACCCGGGTGTCGGGGTCGTAGATGGTGAGCTTGTCGCGCCGGAGGGTATCGACGAGGTAGACCAGTACGTTGCGCGGGGCCGCGGGCCGAGGGGCGAGGTCTTGGGCGCCGAGGGTGACGACCGCGGGGCCCGAGATGTAGAGGTCCGCGCCGTCGGCGACGAGCTCGATGCGTACGATGCGGCCGGCGTGTTCCGAGAGGTCTACGTTCGTCGCGGCTCCGTCCGAGGTGGCGACGACGCGGGCGACATCGCGCGCGGCGCCATCATCCGTCGCCAGGCGAAGGCGCAACGCTCCGCCGGAGCCCGCGACCTGGGCCCTGAACCGAGCGCCCGGGGTGACCTCGAAGCTCCAGGCCAGGCTCGTGCCCGCGGCGAGGGAGAGACTCTGTCCGTCGGTCAACAAGTCTCGGTCGGTAGCCGGCGTGGTCTCCCGGAGGTCGGCGTCGGCGGGACCGATGCGCAGCCAATCGATGGCGAGGCCCGCGCTCCCCACCCCGGGCGCCGGGCCCCCCCGGGGAACGCGCAGCTGGAGAAACGCTTCGGCGCTCGCGAGGGCGTCTTCGGGCAGGGTGACCGTGACGACCTGGAACGAGCCGTCGGTCGGCAAGGTCGCGTGGCCGAGGGTCTCTTCGCCGAGGTAGGTCGTCAGGCGCCCATCGCCAAACGCCCGGGCGCGAAACTTGACCGTGAAGCGACCGGGGCCGAGGCGCGGCAAGAGCAGCTTGCCCGTGACCCGGGGGATCACGAGGGTGGTGACATCGTCGAATACGTGGTCGTCCCCGAGCTGCGTCTGCCACCCCCCGAGGGTGAACTGATGACCCCGAGGCGCGCCGAAATCGACGACGAGGACGTCGCCCTCGCGATGCTCGGCCCGGCCGAGGTGGGCGGCGAAGTCGTAGCGGACGGTGACCGCCTCGGGGGCTTCGGCCGGGTCCGCCGAGGCGCCTTGGCCAGGCTCCGCCGTCTCTTCGCCCCGAGGATTGGCCTGCTCGCGCGCCGGCTCTCCGTCGTCGTCACCGCACGCGGCCGCCCCGGCGAGGATGGCGGCAAGTAGGGCGACGCGGATCAGGGCGCGCCATCCCATACGACGGCGCAGTGCCCGGTCGCACCGCATACCGCCGAGGCCTCCATCGGGTAGACCGGCGCGCATTCTGGGCAGCCAGACGCGGGACCATCGTCACAGACGAGAGTCATGTAGGCGCTCTCGGACGTGCGCGGGATGGCGATGAGGCCCTCCATGGACGTATCGCCGCCGCATTCGCAGCACGACTGGGTGCGCAGGCGACAGTCCATGCCATCAACGCACTCGCTTATCGGGTCCACGAGCAGGTCGACCACCTCGCAGGTGCCCGCGTTGCATGTGGCGATGAGTGACGGGTCTTGGGGGGAGTAGCAGGCGGGGCACCCGACCATGCCACCTCCGCAGGCCGCGGTCTGGTGGTCGGCCCTGCGGTCGACGTGGATGGCCACCGCATCCCCGCGGGTCGCCGCGCCGCAGGAGCCGCAGCAAGTCACCGGGACCACGACACAATCGGACGGCGCCGTGCAATCGGAGATCCCGCCACCACCGGTGTCGGCGATGCCGGTGTCTCGGGCAGCGTCGGTGACGCCGCTATCGCCGGTGCCGCCGCTATCGCCGGTGCCGCCGTCCTCGCCGTGGCTATCGGTGCAGCCCACGGAGAAGAGCATTGCGAAGAGGACGGCCGCGAGGGCCGGGGCGAAGGGCTGAGTGATTCTCATGGGCATGATGAACAGTATTCGTCAGGAAGGTGACTTCAGCACGGCGGTATCGGCGAGGTAGATCAGATGGGCCCCCGTGCGAACGACCGAATCGTCCGGCGGGTTCACCTGCTCATCGGCGTCCGCTCCCTCACGAAACCCGATGACCAGGGCGCCGGTTTGCTTGCGAACGCTGGTCGAGATCTCGCCATAGGAGAGCGGGAGTTCGAGCGCCTCGGGCACCTCCCCCACGTAGAAGTTCGTGTCCCCATGCAGCGCGATCTGGCTCACCACCCCCCCGGTGCCGGGGTTGGTGACGGCGTGGGTCAGGAGCTCGTACCCCACCCGAATCGTCTGCACGATCTCATCGACGCCCGCGGTCTTAGCGTGTTCGACGTTTTCGGGGTCCAGGATCTCGGCCAACACGTAGAGCGGCTGCTTTCGGAGTTTCGCGCTGGCCTGCCGCGCCAGGTACGACCGAATGGTGAACGCCGTGAGGATGGTCGTCGCGTCGACGGACTGCACGGGAAGCGAATGGTCGGCGACGAGCAAGACGGCCCGGGCGTGACTCAGCCGCGCCTTGTCGAGCTCGCTCTCTTTCGACGGGTCGCCCTCGACCCAGAGGAATTGTGGCGGCAGCGAATGGGGCCGTGGGCGGTTGGCGAAGAGCAACGTCTTCGTCTGGTCGAAGTCGAGCTCTTCACTCAGGCCGTCGAGGAGGAGCCGTGCCCCTTCGGTGTACCCACACACCACGATGTGGTTCACGTAACCGGACATTCGAAACTGCTCCTCCCGCACGCTCAACACCGTATTGAGCAGGCTGTGACCGACGATACCCGCGAAGAACGCCAGGGTGAACATGCCCCCGACCATCAAGAAGCCAGCGACGACGCGGCCGAGGGAGGTGACCGCCGTGATGTCCCCGAAACCGACCGTGGTGATGGTGACCAGGGCCCACCAGATGCCGTCGGCGAAGGTATTGATGCCGGGGTTTTCCAGCCGCTCGACGAGGAAGATGCTCGCGCCGCCGACGATCACCTCGACCCCGAGGACGGCAAAGGCGAGGGTGAAGAGCAAGCGGTCCCGTTCGATGGCGAGCATCACCCCCTCGAAGGGGTTCGCGTAGCGGAAGAGCCGCACCGAGCGCAGCAAGCGCAGCAGACGAAATGCGCGGAGGCCTCGGAGCGCCGGCACGAACGAGAGGACCGTGATGATGTCCACGAGGTTCGATGGCTGGAGCGCGAAGCGAATCCGACTGACGACGTGGGTGCGCACGGCGCCGAGGGGCGGCCGAGCGAAGACCTCGAGGTCGAGGGGGCGGTAGCTCAGGACGCGCAGCGACACTTCGACGGCGAAGATGGTGAGCAGCACCTTGTCGATGAGCATCCACCACCCCGGGGCCTGGCCGGCGTCGTCGAGGAGGATCGGTTCGGCGCCGAGCAAAGCCACCGAAAGCACGATGAGCGTCCAGATCACGCCCTCGACCACGCGATAGATTCGCGTGGCCGGCTCGTGGAATGCCTCATGGATGGTCGAAAAGAGCCCCATCGAACGGGGAGGGTACTCGTTTACGGCGCAAACAGCATGGGCCGCTGCGCGGGGAGCTTGGGAGGGGGGATGAAGAGGCACATCCCGCGCAACTGCCCGCGCTGAGCCGCGATAAGGGCCAGCACATGGGCGACCACGACACCCTCTTCAAGCGCGCCTTCAGCGTGCCCCGACACGCAGCGGGCTTGATCCGCGCATTGCTACCGGCGGCGCTGATCGCGCAGAGGGATGTGGCCGTTGACCGTCATCCTCTCGACGTTGCCGCTAACGCCGTCGTCCACCTCGAGCCAGCCACCGCCGGGCCTTCCGCTCGGTTTACGCCATCGCAACCGCTGCTATACTTGCTCCATGGCCCACCCCGTCACCGACCAGGAGCTCGCAGATGCTCTCGCAGCAGCCCTGGATACCGACGGCAACGATTCCCGCCTGGCCAAGCGCATGGCGGAGATGACCGACGAAGCGCGCCGGCAGAGCGAGGAGAACTTGAAGGCGTCGCTCGACCAGGCGCGAGCCAGTCTCGCGAAGACAAATGACGGGTAGAGACCGCCCCTTCGACCCGGTAGCAATCTTCCGCGCACTGCAGGAGGGCGCTGTCGACTTCGTGGTCATCGGTGGCTGGTCGGCAACTCTCCAAGGGGTCGGCTGGCCAACTCACGATGTGGATATCGTGGTGGCCCCTGACGACGAAAACCTAGAGCGCCTGCTCATGGCGCTTCGTAGCCTCGAGGTCGAGTACGACACGTTTCACCAGCCCCCGATCCGACCCGACCTGGGCAGGCTCCAGCGAACTCCTGGGCCGCAGCTCTTTCGAACACGGCATGGTCGCCTCGATGTGTTGAAGGAGGCCGGCGGCGCGACCTTCGCCTCGCTGACGAGCGACGCAATCGAAGTCGCTCAAGGGGAGGGCACCGTGCTCTGTGCGAGCATCCCGGCCTTGCTTCGGATGAAGAAGGCCGCCGGTCGACCGAAGGACGCGGCCGCCATCGCCCAACTCGAAGCCCTGCTGACCGGGTCCACCGACGACTAGGAAGCTTCCGTACCGGATCTGGCTCGCGTGGTATTGGCGGCCACTTGGCGCCGATTCCGCCGTTTCCGGCGGTTGGGCGTCGCAGAATCACGGAGGGTCTTCGGAGAGACCGGCCGGCACGCTCCTCGAGGTGTCCGCCGCCGATGACGGCGAATCGCTCGTAGAACGACCAAGTTGCACTCTCCACGCAACTGCCCTGCGCTCGCTCCGATAAGGGCCACCACATGGGCGACCACGACACCCTCTTCAAGCGCGCCTTCAGCGTGCCCCGACACGCAGCGGGATTGATCCGCGCATTGCTCCCCGCGGCACTGGTCGCGCGGATGGACCTAAGCAAGCTCGAGCTGGTCCGCGCTTCGTTCGTCGACCCGGAGCTGAGTGAGCGTCACGCCGGCCTCGTCTTCCGGGTGCCCATCGACGGAAAGATGGCCTTCGTCTACCTGCTCTTCGAGCACCAGAGCGAACCCCATCCGCTGATGGCGTTCCGGTTCTTGACCTATATTCAGCGCCTCTGGGCCGCCATCCTCCGCGAGGACCCCTCGAGAAAGACGCTGCCCATCGTGGTGCCCATCGTGATTCATCATGGCCGCGGCGGCTGGAACGAAGCGCGCTCGCTCCACGAGCTCGTCGAAGGCCTCGATGAGATGCCGGAGCTCCGGGCCATGGTGCCCAACTTCGAGATGATCATCGACGACTTGGTTCGGGTCGACGACGACGCCCTCCTCGCCCGGCCCCTCGAAGCGTTTCCGAAGGTCGCCCTGTGGGTGCTCCGCGATGCGCGGACCATCGAGGCGCTCCTCGAGCGCCTCGGGCCGTGGCGCGAGGAAAT
>Ga0164313_10001142_pt1 | contig 23214 bp, 27 predicted proteins | sample GuaBasSedimGuay4_FD_113735 | JGI IMG/M metagenome (GOLD analysis project Ga0164313, IMG submission 113735) | Subseafloor sediment microbial communities from Guaymas Basin, Gulf of California, Mexico - Guay4, Core 4569-4, 0-3 cm | ecosystem: Environmental > Aquatic > Marine > Hydrothermal vents... | reverse complement strand
TTTTTAATAACCAGTGCCTACCATAAAGGAGGGCTTACTATGTATAATGCAGCATCAGAAACAACATAAAACTTGGTGTGTGATTATCACCAAACCAAAGTCAGAAAAAAAGGTGGCTAGCCAACTTCAACTTCTGGGGATAGAAGCATTTTGCCCTACGCGTAAGGAGGTCCGACAATGGAGCGATCGTAAAAAAAAAGGTAGATGTTCCTTTATTGCCTTCCATGGTTTTGGTCAATATAGATACACAAGAGCGTAATTTTGTTTTTAATGTAACGGGAGTAAAACGATATTTTTATTGGTTAGGGAGACCTGCCAAAGTTACCCAAGAAGAGGTAGAAGCTCTAAAAATGATGGAACAGCAAAACTATCAATCGGTGTCTGTAGACCAGATGCAGGTAGGGAGTACTATTAATTTAAAGGATTTTGGAATGCAATTCGGAAAAGGGGTCATAAAACAAATCTCAGGGCAGCAATGTTGGGTGGTTTTGAGCAGTTTAGGCTATGTTATTAAATTGCAATTAAACCCCGAAAGAATTAAGGAATTTCATTAGAGATTTCCTTATTATAAAATAAGGCTTTTTAATAGCCAGCTAAGCAAAATAGGTCTATTAAGTATAAAATGGGACTTATAGCGGCGAAGCCATGAAAAATGGTAAAGAATCGCAACTCTGAATCAACAATCGAAGTACGACTTTGCGAGGAAGCCAAAAGATAAAAGCAACAACAGAAGTACAATTTTGCGAGGAGCGAAGCGACGAAGCAAACTCAACATTCTAACTAAATCATGAAACACTATTTAGACTATTTCGAGGAAGTTGAATAAGATTGCTTCACCCAAAAGGGATCGCAATGACCGAGTACCAATCATGAACCGAAGTACGACTTTGCGAGGAAGGAACGACCGAAGCAAACTCATGAGACTAACACAACCACGAACCGTACCTATAAGTAAAACCAAGGAAGCTAAATAAGATTGCTTCACCCAAAGGGGTTCGCAATGACCGAGTACCAATCATGAACCGAAGTACGACTTTGCGAGGAAGGAACGACCGAAGCAAACTCATGAGACTAACTCAACCACGACCGTATTTATAAGTAAAACCAAGGAAGCTAAATAAGATTGCTTCACCCAAAAGGGTTCACAATGAACTAGTACCAATTAATATTATGAAAAAAGATTTTTACTACCACGAAACAGCCATCATTGATAAAAATGTTACCATAGGTGCAAAGACAAAAATTTGGCATTTCAGTCATATTATGAGCGATGCTACTATTGGTGAAGGATGTAATATAGGGCAGAATGTGGTCATCTCTCCACTAGTAACCTTAGGGAACAACGTAAAAGTCCAAAATAATGTTTCTATTTATACAGGTGTTATATGTGAAGACGATGTTTTTTTAGGCCCTTCTATGGTGTTTACCAATATCATCAATCCTCGTAGCGCTATCATTAGAAAAACCGAATACCTAAAAACGCTGGTAAAAAAGGGAGCGAGTATAGGTGCCAATGCCACCATTGTATGTGGTAACGATATAGGAATATTTGCATTTATAGGCGCCGGAGCGGTGGTGACTAAAGAAATTTTAGATTATGCGCTGGTAGTAGGCAATCCTGCAAAGCAGGTAGGTTGGGTGAGCGAATATGGTCACCGATTAGATTTTAATAAAGAAGGAATTGCTATCTGTAAAGAAAGCGCCCAAGAATACAGTTTAGAAAACCAACACGTAAAACGCATAAAATAAAATAAGATGAAGAACTTTGCTTTAATAGGAGCTGCTGGCTATATAGCCCCCAGATATTTACGAGCCATTAAAGAAACCAATAATAATATAGTGGCTGCTTTAGACAAATTCGACTCGGTGGGAATTATGGATAGCTTTTTCCCAAAGGCTGATTTCTTTGTGGAGTTTGAACGTTTCGACCGACATATTGAAAAATTAAAAAGACAAGAGGATTTCTCTTTGGATTATGTGAGTATTTGTACCCCCAATTATTTACACGATGCTCATATTAGATTTGCATTACGCCAAGGCGCCCATGCCATTTGCGAAAAACCCTTAGTATTAAACCCTTGGAATATTGATGCCTTAGAAACCATAGAAAAAGATTGCCAAAAAAAGGTACATACTATTTTACAATTACCCTTGCATGAAGGCATTATTGCTTTAAAAAAGAAAATTGAAAATGGCCCCAAGGATAAAATATACGATGTAGATCTCACCTACCTCACCTCACGTGGGCATTGGTATTATACTTCATGGAAAGGAGACGAATCTAAATCTGGGGGAGTAGCCTCCAATATAGGGGTGCATTTTTACGATATGCTCGCTTGGGTATTTGGACCGGTACAGAAAAATGTGGTGCACTTGCATAACCACGATCGTGCTGCAGGCTATTTAGAGTTTAAACAAGCGAGAGTACGCTGGTTTTTATCTATTAATTACGATTTAATCCCCGAAGAGATCAAAGCAAAAGGACAACGCACCTATCGCAGTATTACCGTAGACGGGAAAGTAGTAGAATTTAGCGAAGGTTTTTTCGATCTGCATACCAAAAGTTACCAACACATACTAGAGGGAAAAGGATTTGGATTGCAAGATGCTATGACCTCGGTGCAGATGGTGCATGACATCCGTAATGCGGAATTATCACCTTTACAAGGCGATTACCACCCTTTGGCGAAACATAAGTTGAGTGCGCATCCTTTTAATGGAGGTAATTAAATTATTATATCTTTCTTTTGAAATTTAAAAATAGAAAACAAATAAGAAACACCTATATCCTTTTATTAGTTGTGTTGGCAATACTTCCTTTAAATGGAATGAATACAACTTTAAATAACAATTACACTTTTAACTTACGATGGGATTATGTATTGCACTCATTAGCTTTTATCCCATTGTTTCCATTACTCTATTTCGTTAGTAAAGACAGGGTACAAAGAAAGCTACTATTTGCCTTGGGTATAGTGATTTTTACGGAAGGAATACAGTATTTACTACCTTACAGAACTTTTAACTTAAATGATTTGGCAGCGAACGGATTTGGATTGATCATAGGTATAAGTTTACTTTTTACAATTAATAAGAATAAAATATATAAACATGAGTAAAGTAGCCTTAATAACAGGAGTTACAGGTCAAGATGGAGCTTACTTAAGTGAGCTTCTACTTAAAAAAGATTACATAGTTCACGGGTTAAAGAGACGTTCTTCACTTTTCAATACTGATAGGATTGATCATATATACCAGGATCCTCATGTAGATAATGCCAGTTTTATTTTACATTATGGGGATATGACTGATAGTACCAATTTAATAAGGTTGATTCAAGAAATTCAACCCGATGAAATTTACAATCTGGCAGCGATGAGCCATGTTCACGTTTCATTTGAAATTCCAGAGTATACCGCCAATGCTGATGGAATAGGAACTTTAAGGCTACTTGAAGCTATTAGGATATTAAAAATGGAGAAGAAAGTACGTATCTACCAAGCTTCCACTTCAGAATTGTTTGGGAAAGCACAAGAAGTTCCACAGTCTGAAACCACCCCCTTTTATCCAAGATCTCCTTATGCTGTTGCAAAAATGTATGCCTACTGGATTACAGTTAACTATCGCGAAGCATATGGGATGTATGCCTGTAATGGTATTTTATTCAATCACGAATCCCCAATTCGAGGAGAAACCTTTGTAACTCGTAAAATTACTAGAGCCACCTCTAGAATCGTTTTAGGATTACAAGAAAAATTCTATTTAGGAAATTTAGACGCAAAACGAGATTGGGGACATGCGAAGGACTATGTGCGAATGATGTGGATGATCTTGCAAGCAGAAATCCCTGAAGATTGGGTGATTGCAACAGGAAAAACCACTACAGTAAGAGACTTTGTGCGTATGAGTTTTGCTGAAGTAGGTATTGAACTTGAATTTACTGGTGAAGGAGTAAACGAAAAAGGAACTGTAAAATCCTGCGCTAATAAAGAATACCAATTACCCATAGGGAAAGAAGTGGTATCTATAGATCCTAAATATTTTAGACCTACCGAGGTAGACTTATTAATAGGAAACCCTACAAAAGCAAATACAGAATTGGGCTGGATCCCAGAATTTGATTTAAAAGACCTAGTAAAAGACATGATGGAAAGTGACCTTCATTTAATGCAAAAAGATCATTTCTTAAAAGAAAATGGATATACTACGTTGAATTATTTCGAATAATATGAATAAAAACTCGAAAATATACATAGCAGGACACCGAGGTATGGTAGGCTCTGCTATTTGGAGAAACCTCACTGCTAAAGGTTACACTCACCTAATTGGACGTAACTCAAAAGAACTAGACTTACTAAACCAACAAGCAGTAAGTGATTTTTTTGAAACAGAAAAACCAGAATATGTTTTCTTAGCCGCCGCCAAAGTTGGAGGGATTATAGCTAATAATACCTATAGAGCACAGTTTATATACGAAAACCTGCAAATTCAAAACAATATTATCCACCAAGCTTATACGCATGGAGTTACAAAGCTGATGTTTTTAGGAAGCTCTTGCATTTACCCAAAACATGCTCCACAACCCGTGAAAGAGGAGCATCTGTTAACAGGTTTATTGGAAGAAACAAACGAGCCTTATGCCATAGCTAAAATTGCAGGAATAAAAATGTGTGAAGCCTATAGAGACCAATATGGCTGCAACTTTATTTCCGTAATGCCAACGAACCTTTATGGACCCAATGATAATTTTGACCTAAAAAACTCTCATGTATTACCCGCATTGATACGTAAATTCCACGAAGCGAAGGAATCGAATGCTGAGCTTGTCGAAGTATGGGGTACTGGTTCTCCTAAACGCGAATTCCTCTACGTAGAAGATATGGCAGAAGCTTGCGTATATCTAATGAATAACTATAACGAAAAACAATTTCTAAACATTGGATGTGGTGAGGATATTTCCATTAAGATTTGGCATTATTAGTTAAAAGGATAGTGGGTTTTGATGGTGAATTGACTTTTGATACGTCAAAACCAGATGGAACACCGCGAAAATTATTGGATGTTTCTAAGCTTTTTGCAACGGGTTGGAGACCTAAAGTTGATTTGGAAGAGGGGATTGAAACAGTATATAAGAATGTTTTTAAGTAATACTTTAAGGTTATTTAATATTGCTTCTCTTAATGCGGTGGGCCATAATTTCGTTTTACCATAAAAAAACTATCTTAGATACCCTGATCAAAAAAAATAAAATGCGAAGCAACACTTTACGAGAAACGTTTAGGCGAAGTAAATTCAAATAACTTACGTGAACTCAAACACTAAAAAAAAAAATCATAAAAAATTACTATGTTAAACAATAAATCAATACTCATTACAGGGGGAACAGGATCTCTAGGAAAGCAGTTAACAAAAAGAATATTCCAAAAATGGCCAGATGTAAAAAGATTGGTTATTTATTCAAGAGATGAGCAAAAACAATTTGATATGGCGCAGATATATTCAGGGAAAGAGTATCCTGCCATACGATTTTTTATTGGAGATGTGAGGGATAAGGAACGATTAACAAGGGCAATGGAAGGGATTGACATTGTAATTCATGCTGCTGCTATGAAACATGTTCCAATAGCAGAGTACAACCCAGATGAAGCTGTTAAGACAAATATTTATGGAGCTCAAAATGTAATAGATGCTTGTTTAGCTACTAAAGTAAAAAAAAGTAGTGGCTTTATCCACTGATAAAGCAGCGGCTCCAATTAATTTATATGGTGCCACAAAATTAGCATCTGATAAACTCTTTATTGCTGCAAATAATATTACTGGTTTTCGTGAATTAATTTTTTCTGTAGTACGATATGGGAATGTAATAGGTTCTAATGGCTCTGTCATTCCTTTTTTTATAAAGAAGAAAAAGGAAGGTGTTTTGCCCATTACCGATAAATCGATGACTCGTTTTAATATTTCTTTGGACGGTGGAGTAGATATGGTTTTTCATGCAATCGAAAACGCTTGGGGTGGTGAGATTTTTATTCCTAAAATCCCTTCATATAAAATAATGGATGTAGCCAATGCTATATGTCCAGATTGTGAGAAAAAAGAAATAGGTATAAGACCTGGAGAAAAAGTGCACGAGGAGATGATCACAACTTCTGATTCTTTTTTTACTTATGATTTAGGAACCTATTATGTGATATTACCATCTGAACCCTCATTTGATCTAGAAAAATACATTAAAGAGAATAATGCCAATAAAGTACCTCAAGGATTTTCTTATAATTCTGGAGATAATACAGAATGGGAAACGGTAGAAAGCATGAAAAAACTGATTAAGCAACATTTAGATATTACATTATAATGCAATCTATAAGTTACGGTAGGCAGAACATTACACAAGAAGATATAGATTTAGTAGTCCAAACTCTTAAATCAGATTATCTTACTCAAGGACCAATGGTGAAAAAGTTTGAAGAGAAGTTTGCAAAATATGTAGGGGCTAAGTATGCAGTTGCTGTAACTAATGGTACAGATGCTTTACATCTATGTAACTTAGCTTTAAAAGTAAAACAAGGAGATAAAATAATAACTACTCCGATAACATTTGTAGCAAGTGCTAATGCAACCTTATATGCAGGTGGTGAGATTGATTTTGTAGATATTGACCCTGAAACTTATACTTTAGATTTAGAGAAGCTAGAAGAAAAACTTAAAAATGCTCCTACAGGAACATATAAAGGAGTTGTACCCGTTGATTTTGCAGGATATCCTGTAGATATTGAGCGTTTACGTGTAATTGCTGATAAGTATAAATTATGGATTTTAGAAGATGCTTGTCATGCACCAGGAGGTTATTTTACTGATTCTAATAAAGTAGATCAATATTGTGGAAATGGCAAATACTCTGATTTACAAATATTTTCGTTTCATCCAGTAAAGCATATAGCAACAGGTGAAGGAGGAATGGTTACGACTAACAATGAAAACCTTTACAAAAAACTGAAACTTTTAAGTTCGCACGGCCTCATAAAAGACACTAATTTACTTGAAGAAAATCATGGTCCTTGGTATTATGAAATGCAGGAACTAGGTTATAATTATCGTTTATCTGATATAAACTGCGCTTTGGGTATTTCACAATTAAATAGAGCTAAAGCAGGAGTTGAGTTAAGAAATAAAATTGCAGATAATTATAATAAAGCATTTAAAAATATAGATGCAATAAAAACACCTTATGTTGCCAATAATATATATCACGCTTATCATTTATACATTATTCAAATACAAGATAGAAAGGGATTATACAATTACTTAAGAGAAAACAATATTTTTGCTCAAGTGCACTATATTCCAGTTCATCTAAATCCATTTTATAAAAAATTAGGTTGGAATAAAGGTGATTTCCCAATTGCAGAAAACTACTACTCTAAATGTATTAGTTTACCAATGTTTCCAACTTTAACAGATGAGGAACAAAATTTTGTTATAGATACTATTTTAAATTTTATAAATGGCTAAACTTTGTATAATTCCTGCTCGTGGTGGAAGTAAACGAATACCTAGAAAAAACATTAAATTGTTTCTAGGAAAACCAATTATTGCTTATTCTATTGAAGCAGCAATAAATAGTAGGCTTTTTGATGAGGTTATGGTATCTACTGATGATTCAGAGATTGCAGAAATTGCAAAAAAATATAATGCCAAAGTACCCTTCTTGCGAACCGAAAAAACCTCAAATGATTTTGCAACTACTTTTGACGTTATAGAAGAAGTTATTTTAAAATATAAAACTTTGGGTTTGAGTTTTGAAAATACGTGTTGCCTCTATGCATGTGCTCCATTTGTTACGTCAATAAAATTAAGTAAAAGCCTTGAGACTATGTTAGATGGTAAATTTGACAGTGTTTTTCCTGTGATGGCTTTTGGCTTTCCGATTCAACGATCATTGAAATTGAGTGAAAATAATAAAATTGACTTTTTTTATCCAGAACATAGTTTATCGAGATCACAAGACTTAACCCCATCTTATCATGACGCAGGGCAATTCTACTGGATGGAAACAGAAAAATGTATGACACAAAAAAAGATAGTAACAAATAACACTGGTAGTATTGTTATTTCAGAAATAGAAGGGCAGGATATTGATAATGAAATTGATTGGAAATTAGCAGAATTAAAATATGAACTCCTACAAAGTATTAAGTAAACAAAAGTTTTGTTACGAAAACTATTCTATTGTGCCCATTCGGTTTGAAGATCGTATGGATATATTAAAATGGCGGAATGAGCAAGTTTATCATTTAAGACAGCATATACTTCTTACGGAAACAGATCAGGACAATTATTTTAATACAGTGGTAAACAAACTTTTTGATCAGGAACAGCCGAATCAGCTTTTGTTTTCTTACCTAAAAAATGAGAAATGTATTGGATATGGGGGTTTAGTACATATCAATTGGATAGATAAAAATGCTGAAATCTCATTTGTTATGAACACTAATTTGGAAAAAGATCATTTTCAATCTCATTGGAAAACTTTTTTAAACCTGATAGAGCAAGTTGCATTTAGAGAATTGAAATTTCATAAAATATTTACCTATGCTTATGATCTTAGACCTAATCTTTATAGAGCTTTAGAAGATATTGACTTCTTAAAAGAGGCGATTTTAAAAGGGCATTGTTTTTTTGATGGGGAATATAAAGATGTAATTATACATTCAAAAATTAATAAAACATGTTAAGTTATAGAAAAGCAACTGAAAAGGATACTTTACTATATTTTAATTGGGCAAACGATTCGAATGTAAGAAAGCAATCATTTAATTCAAGTGAAATTGATTTAGATAAACATAAAAAATGGTTTAATGCTAAAATAAAAGAGACTACTTGTTTGATGTTAGTTTTTCAGAATGAAGAAAAGCTTTATATAGGACAAATTCGCATTCAAAATGAGAACGATATTGAGGCTTTAATTGGGATTTCAATTGCTCAAGAATATAGAGGAAAAGGCTATGCAAGTGAAATGTTAAATATAGCATCAGACTATTTTTTTGAAACTAACCCAAACTATAGAATCAATGCGTTTATAAAAATCAGTAATTTAAATTCAAAATATGCTTTTGAAAAAGCTGGGTTTGAGTATGAAAAAGAATTAATGTTTAAAAATAGTAAGAGTTTCCTATATACAAAAAAAGAAAAATGAAAATAGAAAGTTTTGATATAAATAGTAATAGTAGGGTTTTTATTATAGCAGAACTTTCTGCAAATCATAATGGAAGTTTAGAAACTGCAATTGAAACAATTAAGGCCGCAAAGAGAGCTGATGCTGATGCGATAAAACTTCAAACATATACTGCAGATACAATCACAATTGATTGCGATAAGGAAGATTTTATTATAAAAGGCACTATTTGGGAAGGGCAGAAACTGTACGATTTATACAAACAAGCCTATACACCTTGGGAGTGGCATGCTGAACTCTTTCAAACTGCAAAACAAGAAGGTTTAATTTGTTTCTCCTCACCTTTTGACAAGACTGCCGTTGATTTATTAGAAAGTTTAGAGAACCCTATTTACAAAATTGCATCCTTTGAAATAACAGATATTCCCTTAATAGAATATGTAGCCTCAAAAGGAAAACCTATTATAATGTCAACAGGTATTGCAGAATATGAAGATATAAAATTAGCAATAGAAACTTGTAGAAAAGCAGGGAATAACGATATTACTATTTTAAAATGTACCTCTTCCTATCCAGCGCCTATCGAAGAAGCAAATTTGCTCATGATGCAACGTTTTGCAAAAGATTTTAATGTTAAAGTTGGTTTGTCAGATCATACATTAGGCAATACTGTAGCTGTTGTTGCAACAGCATTAGGAGCTACGGTAATTGAAAAACATTTTATTTTAGATAAAGCTATTGGCGGCCCCGATGCTAGTTTTTCGTTAGATGAAAAAGAGTTTACAGAAATGGTACATGCAGTGCGTAATGCAGAAAAAGTGTTGGGAAAAGAAAGTTATAAATTGACCAAAAAACAAATAGCAGGAAAAGACTTTGCGCGATCGTTATATGTTGCAGAAGATATAAAGGCTGGTGAGCGTATTACTGAAAAGAATGTACGTTCCGTTAGGCCTGGGTTTGGATTACATCCTAAATTTTATAATGATATTTTAGGGAAACAGGTATTGCTGAAAATAGAAAAGGGAACAGCTTTTAGTAAGGATTTTATTAGTAATAATTCGAGTTTTTAAATAGTATGAAGATATACACTATTATAACTACACATTCATATCGTATAACAATGAATATAAGTAATTGGCTAATCACAAACGCTGCAATTAATTTACTATAGAAAGTAGTGTGTAAGGATAATAATAATAAATAGAGTGAAAAAAAATAAATTAGCTAAAAATGCAGTCCTTTATACAATAGGAACGCTTCTACCTCAAATTGCAGCTTTTGTTTTACTGCCTATTTATACACGTTTTTTAACTCCATCTGATTATGGGATTTTAGGCTCTGTACAGGCGGTTAGTTCAGTGCTTGCTGTTTTATACACTTTATCTATTGATAAAGCTATATATAGACTTTATTTTGATTATAAAACAGAAAAAGAAAAAAAAGATTATTTGGGTTCTATCTTTATTATTGTGACAACTGCTGTAATAATTATTACCTCTTTATTATTTTTGTTTCCTAATATTATAGGTAAAATATTTAAAGACATTTCTTTTTATCCATATATGGCTTTAAGTGTAATAGCATCTTCTTTAGCTACATTTGCAATTATCCCACGTTCTGTTTATTTTGTTCAAGAAAAAGCAAATAAATATATACTTATTTCTTTAGCAGAGTTCTTTTTAAGAAATGCCTTTATCTTGCTTTTTGTAGTGTTTCTTTCTAAGGGTGTTAAAGGATACTTACAGGGTCAAGTTATTGGTAGTGCTTTATTGGTTCCCGTATTTCTATATATTGTTTCTAAGCAAATTAATTTTACTTTTGTAAAATCTTATGTAATATCAAGTTTGAAGTATAGTATTCCTATGCTTCCTGCTTTTGTTTCAGTATGGGTAATAAGCGCAAGTGATAGAATCTTTATTGAACGGTATTTTGACACACATGATGTAGGGATATATTCTTTAGGATATAAGATAGCTATGTTGGTCACTGTAGTCTCGGGAGCTTTTTATAAAGCTTATAATCCCTATTTTAAATTAGCCACTACAGGAATAAAAGAAACGGTACTACCTAAATTAAAAAAAACAAATACAATATATATATTACTGGTTATTGTAACAAGCTCTATGATAGCGTTGTTTTCAAAAGAAGCTGTTCAAATTTTCTTTGATGAGAGATATCAGAATGCATACCATATTATTAGTATTGTTAGCTTGGCTTTTGCAATTGCAAGTTTTGGAGGAGTTTTTAATTTAGCAATTTATCAAGAAAAGAAAACAATGTTTATAATGTATATTAATATTGCTGGTGCTTTCGTAAATATTGCTTTGAATTTTTTACTTATTTCTAAATATGGTGCTTTTGGAGCAGCATGGGCAACCGTGATTACTTATTTTATGATTATTATATTGTCTTATTATTATGCTAAGAAATGTTATTATGCTTCATTTAATGCAGCAATAGTTTTTTCTGTATTAGCTAGTTTACTAGGAATTAATATAATGATGTATTATGTCGACTTGACTTTTATTTATTCTATAATACTTAAATCAGTAATCGTGATTTTATTAGGGTTATTTATTTGGAGTAGATATAAAAAAGAAATTCTTGAGATAGTAAAAAAATGAAGCTACTATTTAAAATTATTTGAATGATATTGTTTTTATGTATTTTAAATATAAGAATCAGTTGTTATTAATTTTTAAGAAGAAATAAAATGATATATATATATTGTTCATCCACTTATCCTATTTTTGTTGGGTTAAAACTAATTTCTGAAGAAGAACCAATAACGTTTATTTATTCCCGAAAAAATTATAAGCATCTTTTTGAGTTGTTAAAAGTTGATCATTATTTTGTGGAAGCTTTGAGTTTTATGGATTTATTGAATATGAGAAAAACAAATATCACACTTAAAAAGCTTAACAAAAAAGTGGAAATTAGTGACGTATATTTTACACATTTGCAATTTTCCACAATACTGTTTATTTTCCTATATAATAGAAAAAAGGATGTCAATAATTATTTTTATCCATTTGAACCCATTACTCAAAATAAATATAATGTTTTTGATATTATTAAAAACATACGCAGTTTTTTAAAGGCATTTGTAGGTAAATATTTTTCTTTACTTTTTTATAAGAGTAATTTAAAGATTTCTTTCTATATGCAAACTTTCTTTTTGTCCTTAGATAAGAATGATTTTATGAAAATAAATGTACAAACGATAAATACAAATTATACTTATGAAGAATTACAAAGAGATGTTTCAAAAAACATACAGTTTAATTATCGTCAAATTAGTAATTTATATATAGGTCAAAATGAAAAATCTTTAGCAGGTAAAGCTTATTCTGAGTCTTCTGTAAATAATATATTTTCATTTATTATAGAGAATAAAATAGCAGTTAAGCCCCACCCTTCTGGTTATGATTACCCGAAGGTTGATGAAATAATAGACCCCAATATCCCATCAGAATTTCTGTTTAGCAAAATCAAGGGTTCCATTATTTCAATTAATTCTACAACTTTAATTTCAGCTAGTCATTATTATGGAATTAATAGTAAAACTAAAATTATTTGTTTAATGCATATTATTAAATATAATGATAAAGACTCACAACAAGAGATGGTTGAAAGAATTAAAGAAAGAGCTTTGAATAATATATTATATCCAAATTCACTGGAAGAACTGAGAGAATTAATTAAATGAGATTGTTAAGGATAGTGCCAAGAGGAATTAGAAGGCTAATACTCAAATATCAACATCAAATTAAATATGATGTAAAGTTTGGTCATAAGGCTTATGCGAAAAATACTTTTTTTGAAGGCAAAAACATTATTCGAGAAGGGGCAGCTTTAATAAATAGTAGGATCGGCTTTGGTTCTTATATTTCTGAAAAAACTGTATTAAAACATGTAGATATAGGACGCTATACGTGTATTGGTCCAAATGTTAGTAATTTTTATGGAAAACATCCAGCAAACACTTTTGTAAGTATTCATCCTGCATTCTATTCTCTTGTTGGTCAGGCAGGTTTTTCTTTTGTTAAGGAGCAACTTTTTGAGGAACATGGGTATATTGATAATGATAAGAAAATAGCTAATATAATTGGGAATGATGTTTGGATTGGCTGTAATGTAATGTTAATGGATGGTATTACAATAGGTGATGGGGCAATTATAGCAGCAGGGACTATTGTTACAAAAGATGTAGAGCCTTTTTCAATTGTAGGAGGTGTGCCTGCAAAATTTATCAAAAATCGTTTCTCTGAAAATCAAATAAATTTTTTATTACAAATAAAGTGGTGGGATAATGATTATAAATGGCTTTCTGATAATGCAAATTTATTTAGGAATGTCGGATTGTTGATGGAAAATAAAAAATAATTTACATATGAGAATTGATAAGCTTATTCCATCTTTTTCAATATTACTGATTCTTGTTTTCACTAGTGCTGCTTCATCTTTTTTTAGAAATCCTTATTCAGAATTAGTTTTGCTAGTAATTTTGGTATCCTTGAATAATATTCACTCATCCAAATCTATAATAAGAAAAAACGTATTAACCATTAGTATTTTGTGGTTGTTTTACAATATTCTTTATTTTTTATTTTATGGAGTTATTTCAATTAATTCTTTGGGTTACATTATCATATCAACAATAATCGCTCAAATTATAATAAATATTAATGGTAAGGATCTTGTTTTTAACATTTCAAACGTAATATACAAACTATCATTATTAAGTTTAATATTTTACGTTTTACAAATAATTAATTTTTCATCTACTTATACTTTTATTAAATCAATTCAGAATTTTATAGGGATTGATACTAGTGGATTTGAAATTAAAAAAGCTTATAGTTCAATTTTTATATATACAATAGCTGATTTCCCAGCTGGGGTATTAAACTTAAGAAGAAACTTTGGTTTTATGTGGGAACCTGGAGGATTTGCAACTATTGTTGTGACGGGTTTTATTTTACATCTTTCTTTAAATACGTTTAATTTAAAAGATAAAAAAGCAATAATTTTTTTACTAACTATTTTTACAACATTTTCAACAACTGGATACATTGCATTGTTAGTGATTTTTAGTTATTATATTTATATAAACTTTAAAGGAAATTTATCATCAATTATCACTATTTTCATTACTGTTTTAATAACTTATTCCGTTTTAATATCAGGTATTGTAACAGAGAAGCTTCAACTGCATTATGAGACAGGCTTGGAGGTTTCTGATGTAAAATCTAGTAGAGAATCTTCAGGTTCCTTGGGTCGCTTTGGAGGTTTATTAATTAATTTTAAAGAATATTCATCTAGACCTATATTTGGTCATTATTTTGATAAGACTGATCGGATTTTTGATGAAAGTATGGCTAGTATGAATGGCTTAGGTAATTTTTTGGTTAGATATGGTACAATAGGAATTATTATTTTGTTTATTGGATACTTTAAAACTGCTAAATCATTATTTCCAGATAAGTTGTTATCTTTTCATCACCTTTTTGTAATTGTTTTACTTATAAATGCTTTTGCATTTAATTTAATTAGACTTCCTTTTTTCTTTCTTTTTATAGTATATGGATATCTAAACCCTAGGTTTATTAATCAAAAAAAGAGACTAAATTAATGGATACAATTATAATTATAAACTCATCAAATTTTCCATTTGGCTATGCTTCTGTAGAAAAGATTAAACTTTTAACAAAAGGCTTAAATAATCAAAACTGGAAAACGTATGTGCTAAATATGTTCTCTAACTTGGCAGAAAAAGAATATTCTCAGCTTAAACCTATTGGGAAATATGAGAAGACTATATATATATATATTCATCCCTCATCTCTTTCAAAATTAAAAAAGCATCAAAATTAAAATTATTTTTCCAATCTATGATAAGAGAAATATTTATCATAAAGAAATTGTTTAATCACAAAAAGAGTAAAGTAATAGTTTTTCAATATGGCTCTTTTTTGCTTCTAGTTTGGTATTTCATCCTGTCTAGATTTTTTCGCGCAAATTTTTATATTAATACGATGGAGTACCATATAGCAATTAAAAACAGCCTTAATGCAAGACTATTTGATAAATACTCTTATTTCTTTTCAGATGGAGTAATAGTAATAAGTAAGTTTCTTGAAAAGCTTGTGAAACAAAGATTTCCTAAACATAAAACTCTTGTTTTACCTGTTACTGTGGATTTTAATATGTTTGGTAAATATGATGGTAAAATCCATGATTATAGTTTGTTTTGTGCAAGTGCCGGTCATATCAGAGTCTTTAAATATGTAATAAACGCTTTTAATTATGTTGATAATAAAAATCATCAATTAGTATTAGTAGGAAATGGAAAAGCAGCTGAAATGGATTTATTAAGGAACGCAATTAGTAAAAGTCCTTATACTAATAGAATAAAATTGTATTCTAATTTGGATTATAATTCGTTAATTCTGAAATATCAACAAGCAAAATTACTTCTAATACCTATGTATAATGACGAAAGAGATATGGCTCGTTTCCCTCATAAAATAGGTGAATATACAGCATCTAAAAGACCTATTCTTTTGACTCCTATTGGAGATTCAACTTTATATTTCCAGGATAATGTTAGCGCTTTTTTTTCTAGAGATACTTCCGAGAGTTCCTTTGGACACAAAATGAATAATGTTTTAAAAGATGATAAGCTATTAAATAAAGTAGGGGAAGCAGGTTTCAATATTGGAATTGAGTCTTTTGATTACTTAAAGCAAGGTGAAATACTATCCAAATATTTTAAAGATAAAAATATATGATTAAAATATTAATAGGCGGAGATTATTATCCAGTTAAAGAAATAGAAGCGTTTCATAAAACCACAAAGAAACCATCTTCTCTTTTTGGAGATTTACTATCGGAAATAGAAACAGTAGATTATGCTATTTATAACCAAGAATATCCGCTTACAAAAAGTAATGAGAAATATTATAAGTATGGCCCGAATTTAAAGGGAAATCCAATTTGTATTAAAGCGGTTGCTGACGCGGGTTTTAATATTGCTACTTTAGCGAATAATCATACTCTTGATTTTGGAGAGGATGGTATGAATGACACGGTTTCGGTTTGTAAGCAGAATAATATTGTTCCTATTGGCTGGGGAAAAAATTTAAATGAGTCTAGACAAGTACATATTATTGAAAAGAATGGTGTTAAGGTTGCTTTACTAAATTGTGCAGAAAATGAATTTAATACGGCAAAACAAAATAGCGGTGGGGCATACCCTCTAAATATTATTGATAATACTCGTTTAATACAGGAGTTGAAGAAAGCAGTTGATCATATAATCATGATAATACATGGCGGAACCGATTTTTGTCATTATCCAAGCCCTCGTATGGTAGACCAATATAGATTTTATGCAGAAAATGGTGTTTCTGCTATCATCGGGCATCATACTCACCATGTGTCAGGATATGAGGTATATAAAGGGGTGCCAATTTTTTATAGTATAGGAAATTTAATATATCCATATACATGGAATAGTGATTGTCAAGAAACCTTAGTAATAAAATTTAAAGCAACCAAGGACCATTTAGACTTTAAAATATTACCTTATAGGTTTTCAACGCCAAATATGAGGCTTGAAAAAATAGATAAAGAAAGTGATGAAAATTTCTTTTTTCGTTTAAAGAAATATTCAGAAGCATTATCAGAAAATCAAGTCTTATTAGAAAAATGGTCAGAACATATTAATTCTACATATTCTAGAACAGTGTATTATACTTTATTAACACGAACGCCATATATTTTACACAAAATTGCTAGAAAGCTTAAAATACTTAACTTCTATGAAGTTTTAGTAAAAAGATATGATAAGAGAATGTTAGCATTATGGAATATCAATAGATGCGAAACACACCAAGATGCAGTGCAGTATTTATTAGATGAACAATACAGGGAATATGTTAAGAAGAATAAATAATAAAGCTCAAAATATTTTCGGTTTAATGCACATTCGTTTTTTTTTGAGGAAAAGATTGTCTGTAGGTCAAAACCTAATAATTGAAAAATTACCAATTATTAGAATAAATAAGGAAAGTAATATCATTATAGGTAATAATGTAAAGTTAAATTCTAATAATTATTCTTACCACATCAATATGCATTCACCCGTTAAATTAATGGCAGATCGACCTGGAGCGATTATAGATATTGGAGATAATACGAGAATTCATGGTACTTGTATTCATGCTTACAAAAAAATTGTAATTGGTAAAAATTGTTTAATAGCTGCTAACACACAAATTTTTGATGGCAATGGGCACGATTTGTCGTTTGATAATGTTGATAATAGGGTTAATACTATTGGTGGTGCAAAAGAAGTGATTATTGAAGATTCAGTATGGATAGGCGGAAATTGTATCATTATGCCAGGAGTACATATAGGGAGGGGTAGTATAATTTCTGCTGGGAGTGTAGTGGTTAAAGATATTCCTGCAATGTGCATTGCAGGAGGGAATCCAGCCAAAGTTATCAAAAGTTATAAGGAATAGTATTTATGAGAAAGATTATTGCACTTACAGATTATAAGAACCATTTCGGAAGCAAATGGAAGTCCAATCCATACAGAAGTGGTTACGATCAGTCTTTACTAAAGAACTATTTTAACGACAATAATTATAATATTGAGTTTATTTCATTAAGGAATATTGATTTGAAAGCTAAAGACTGGAAAAACCAATTGGTCATTTATACTTCTTCTGAAGAAATAGGATTTAACTATAAAAGTTTTATAGAAGATATAGCTCTGGAGCTGGAGCGACTAGGAGCCATCCTTCTTCCAAGTTTCGATTTTCTAAGAGCAAATAATAATAAGGTCTTTATGGAAATTTTAAGAAATCGTGTGTTAGGAAAAGAATTAAGCGGCAATCACAGTAGATATTATGGAGCAATAGAAGAATTATATGCTGATATTAAAGAAAACAAAATAGAATACCCTATTGTGATAAAAAAAGCTGAAGGCGCTATGAGTAGAGGTGTTTTTTTGGCGAAGAATGAAAAGGAATTGATAAAGTATGCTAAAATTATTAGTAGAACTCCTCACTTAAAGGCTGAAATTAAAGAAAAAATCAGGAAGCAAAAACATAATGGATATCGACCGGAATCATCATACCAAGCCAAATTTATCACGCAAACATTTATCCCAAATTTAACTAATGATTGGAAAGTTCTTATATATGGCAATCATTATTATATTTTAAAACGAGGAATAAAGGCAAATGATTTTCGGGCTTCTGGTAGCCATTATAATTATAAAGCAGGATCAAAATCTGAATTTCCTTTACATAAATTGGATGAAGTAAAACAAATGTTCGAGTCTTTAAATACGCCTCATTTATCTTTAGACTATGCTTACGATGGAGAACGTGGTTATGTACATGAAATACAAGGGGTCTTTTTTGGGACTTCTACCTTAGAATTTTGTCCAGACTATTATACTCATAATGGAAAGGAATGGGTAGTAGAAAAACAGCAATTAGATCAAGAAGGAGAATACGTGTATTCCATAGTACACTATCTTAAACAGCATTCTGAATTGATTAAATAATGAACGTTTTATTTGTTTCAAGTGGAAATTCTATTGTAGGTATAGTCCCTTTTATTAAAGCTCAAGGAGACTCTTTATTGGAAGAAGGTATTAATCTTGAATTTTTCACTATAAAAGGAAAAGGTGTAAAAGGTTATTTAAATAATATACTACGCTTGCGAAATTACATTAGCAAGAATAACTTTGATATTATTCATGCTCATTATTCTCTAACAGCTTTTGTGGTATCATTAGCCTGTATTGGTAAAAGAGAACCTATTATTGTTTCATTAATGGGTAGTGATACAGAATCATCTTTTTTTGAAAAGTCTTTGATTAAGTTGTTCAATCTGTTTTTTTGGTCCAAAGTAATAGTTAAGTCAGAATCTATGGCAGAAAAGATGGGGATTTCTGATGTCAATATTATTCCAAATGGGATTAATCAAGATGTTTTTCTTCCAATGGAGATTAATGATGCAAAAAAAAAACTAGGTTTAAATAAAGAAATAAAATACATATTATTTGCTGCCAATCCTGAAAGATATGTTAAGAATTATAATTTAGCTGAGAATGCCTGCCAAATGCTAAATGAACCCAATACTGTGTTGAAAGTAATAAGTGGGATTAATCATCAAGAAATAGCGCTTTATCTAAATGCTGCATCTATAGTAATATTAACTTCTCGACACGAAGGTTCTCCAAATATAATAAAAGAAGCTATGGCATGTAATAGACCAATAGTTTCTACTGATGTTGGTGATGTTCGTTTAGTTATAGGTAACACAGCGGGTTGTTTTATTTCTAAAAGTACCAAAAATAATTTTGCAAAGAATATTAAAAAGGCATTGGTTTTTACATCAAATAACAAAAAAACGAAAGGTGTTGATAGGATTAATGAATTACAACTAGGAAGCAAATCTGTTGCAAATAGACTAATAGATTTGTATTCTGATGTATTATGAGATTAAAGAAAAACAAAGGAGCCATTATAATCGAAGGCCATGTGCAGGGTTTAGCCAATCTAAGATCCTTAGGAAAAGCAGGTATTCCTGTGGTTGTTGTAGATAAAAATACTTGTGTTGCTGCATCATCTAAATATTGTCAAGCATTTTTTCAGTGTCCAGATTATCAAACAGAAGCATTTATTGATTTTTTAATCAATTTAGCACCAAATGAAAATCTTACAGATTGGGTGCTTATTCCTTCTAACGATCATGCGGTTTATAATATCTCTAAAAATCTGGATAAAATAAAAGCTGTTTATAAAACAACAATACCAGAAATTGATATTATTGAGCAGATATATAATAAAGCCAATTTATTAGATTTGGCACAAAAGATAAGTGTTCCAATTCCTGAAACTTATTATTTTAATGATACCAAGCAGTTGGATAGTGATTATTTAAAGTTTCCATTATTAACCAAGGGTAAAACAGGTCTTGATTTTTATAAGAGCTTAAAACAAAAAGCTTTTGTTTCTTATGATATTGCAGAATTAAAGGAACATTTAAATACTATTAAGCAAAAGGTTTCTCTTAATCTTACATTTACACAGGAATTAATTCCTGATGATGGGAATAATAAAACCATTTCTTTGGCAGCTTTTTGTGATCAAGGTGAAATTAAAACCTATTGGATGGGGGTGAAGTTGAGAGAACATCCTATTCAATTTGGAACAGCAACTTTTACTGAAAGTGTTTATGTAGAGGACTGTTTAAACCATTCAAAGAAATTATTAAAAGCCCTCAATTATACGGGTGTTTGCGAAGTGGAATTTCTTCAAGACCCGAGAGATGGTCAGTATAAATTGATAGAAATCAATGCACGTACTTGGTTATGGGTCGGTCATGCCATTGATAATGGTATTAATTTCCCTCTTTATATTTATCAATACCTGAATGAACAAGATATTAAATACCCACAGGTATATAAGCTAGGTTTGAAATGGCGCAATCCTTTTTCTGATTTAATATTTACTTCTTTATCTCTTTTTAGAGGGAAAACAAGTATTTCGAAATTAAGTAAAGAAAATAAAGGAAAAATAGTTAGTGCTTTATGGGATAAGCATGATAATAAACCATTTTATAAATATGCTGGTTTGTTGTTGAATTTTTTAAAGAATAGATAATGAAGATTTGGTTTGATATAACAAATACACCGCAAGTTCACTTTTTATTGGGGATTAAAGCAATGCTGGAAAATGGTAATGATTTTGTCTTTTCGGCAAGAGAATTTTCAGAAACAGCAAAGCTTTTAGAACAAAAAATTGATGAACCCTTTGTTACCATTGGAGGTCATTATGGTAAAAGTTATATTAAAAAGGTGTTAGGTTTGCTCTATCGTTTTCAAAAAGTGTATCAGCAAAAAATAGATTTTGATATCTCTATTTCAAATGGAAGTGAAAATGCCATTTGGACGGCTAAATTACGTGGTAAAAAATCCATTGCTTTTGGGGATAACGATACAGCTAGGCAATGGACCTATAGTCATTTTGTGGATTTTGCATTTTTCCCTAATGCAATAAGCAGACAACTATTAAATAAGCAGGGTTTAAAAGATTCGAAACTATATTTATATAATGGTTATAAAGAAGATATTTATATAGCAAATTATACTCCTGATGAGAGTTTTGTAAACCAGCTCCCTTTTGATAACTATGTGGTAGTTAGACCTGAAAATATTATGGCAAATTATATTAGAAATGGAGAAGTAAAAAGTATAACACCTGCTTTGTTAAAAGATCTAAATAAAGCAGGAATTAATATTCTATACTTACCTAGATATGATTTTGATAAAGATTATGCGAAGGGTTTAAAAAATATTTATATTCCGGATGCGCCAATTAATGGTTTAGATGCAGCCTTTTATTCAGATGCAGTGCTAACAGGTGCTGGTACTTTTGCAAGAGAAGCAGCATGTTTGGGCATTCCTTCTGTTTCGTTTTTTGCTGGGAAAACATTATTAGCTGTTGATCAAAAGATGGTTGCTGATAAAAAAATGTTTTATTCGAGAAATGCTAAAGAGATATTAAAATATACAATTTCCTCAAAGAAGTTACCTCCTGATTTAAAAAGAACAAAAGAAGTTCAAGAGGAAGTATCTTCAAAACTCAATGAAGTCATCAAGTCTTTATATTAAAGTAATTGTAATAAGAGATATAATAACATGGATTTTACTTTAAAAAAATATTATCAGCTTTTAAAAGTTTTGCAAAGATATGATTATTCATTCTCTTGTTTTAAAGATTTTCTGGAATCTGATATTAAAAAAACTATAATACTCCGCCACGATGTAGACCTATTACCAAAAAACTCTTTGCATTTTGCAAAAATACAAGCAACGATGGGCATACAGGGCAGCTATTATTTTAGAGCAGTACCAGAATCTTGGGACGAAAATATTATTAAAGAAATTGCCCATTTAGGCCATGAGGTGGGTTATCATTACGAAAATATGGATACCTGTAATGGAGATGTTGCTAAAGCCTGGGATGATTTTAGATTTCATTTAGATAATTTAAGAAAGTTGGTGCCAGTTTCAACCATTTGTATGCATGGCAGTCCACGCTCAAAATTTGACAATAAAGAAATCTGGAAAAAATACGATTATAAAAGTCTAGGTATTATTGGAGAACCCTATTACGATGTAAATTTTGATGAAGTCTTTTACCTAACAGACACTGGAAGACGTTGGGATGGTTGGAAAACCTCTGTCCGTGATAAAGTGCCTCAGCAAGAAGAGTGGATACAACAAGGATTGGTATTCCACTCCACGCAGGATATTATTGATGCTGTAACATCTGGAAGAACAGGGAGTCTATCTGCCGACAAGGCAAGCGGTTCCGATAGCAATCGAAACGAAATACCAAAAAATCAAACAAGCAATAAATTTAATGCTTCTCAAGATGTTTCCAGCCTCCAGCCTCCAGCCTCCAACTTCCCAAACCAGATAATGTTCACCATGCACCCACAACGTTGGAATGATGTTGGACTCCTATGGGTTAAAGAGTTGGTGTTTCAAGGAATCAAGAATGAAATTAAGAAAGTAATAATTTCAAAAAACAAAGGCTAAGTGAACCTTACGTTGTACACAAAGAAGCGGAATATTTTACTATTTTGTTCTAAATATAATCTATATTTGTTAAAAATATTGAATAATTATGTATTTAGAAATTGAAAGATACGAAAAACAAATAATTAAGTTAGTCAACTTTATTAACAATGGCCCCTATAAGTTAGAGTATATATTAGATAAATTAAATATTAGTAGAACTACATTCTATACAAAGCGTAAAAATTATAATTTTAATCTATCAGAAATAAAAATCCTAGCCAAAATGTATGATGATGTTGATGCAACATCTAGATTAGAAAAAAGCATAAATGAAGGATTAGAAGACCTCAAAGCAGGAAGAATCTATAAACTAGACGAGGTATTAAAAGAGGTTAGAGAAAAATATGAGCTATAACATAATAGT
>Ga0164313_10001140_pt1 | contig 23218 bp, 19 predicted proteins | sample GuaBasSedimGuay4_FD_113735 | JGI IMG/M metagenome (GOLD analysis project Ga0164313, IMG submission 113735) | Subseafloor sediment microbial communities from Guaymas Basin, Gulf of California, Mexico - Guay4, Core 4569-4, 0-3 cm | ecosystem: Environmental > Aquatic > Marine > Hydrothermal vents... | reverse complement strand
ATCCCTGCAACCACTTGTCTTGGGGACTCTTCACCTACATCAACTTGTAGTAAAAGAAGTTTTTTACTTTTTGGAACTTCTTCAGCCTTAACAACCGTACCAACTTTAAGTGAAGTTTGGAAGAACTGGTCAATGCCTATAAGTGTTATACCTTCCACTTCACTTTTTTCCTCATTTTTCGTGTCTGGTTTTTTTGTTTCAACTTTTTTATCTATAGGTTCAATTTGTGTAAGACGAGGTTCTTCTATACGAGGGAACAGAGGGTCTATCTTTTCTAAAGTAAATGGTGCTAAAAGTGCTGTACCTTTTGCAAGTTTAGTCCAATGCTCATTGTCTATTGTAAAATGTAATGCATTGGAGATCTTTGTACATACCGCAGGCATCACAGGGTAAAGCATCACAGATACTTTTGCTAAGATTGCAGCAATGAGGCCGTTAAGTGCCATAGCTTCCTCTTCTTTACCTTCTTTCATGAGTGTCCAAGGTTGGTACATGTCTATGGCTTTATTGGCTACAGTCAGCGGTCTCCAAAGTTCTTCGAGGTAACGGTGGATCTGCATTTCAAAGAGTAGGGGTTCTAGTTTTTCAAGTGAAGCATGCACTTCATCTAACTCTGACTGATAATATTTAGCTACATTTGTAGAGTCCACAGTTCCTTCAAAGTATTTCCCAGACATACCGATGAGACGGTTAAGCAGGTTTCCAAGGTCATTTCCAAGGTCTGAGTTAATACGGTCTATGAGTGCTTTTTGAGAAAAATCACCATCTCCTCCAAAAGGTACTTCTCTAAGCATGAAGTAACGGAAGTTGTCCAGGCCATAAGCATCTGCCACTTCCCTAGGATTTACAACATTCCCTTTAGATTTAGACATTTTCTCACCATCACGTGTCCACCAACCATGCGCTGCAATATGTTTAGGCAATGGCAGGTCAAGACTCATGAGGAAAGCAGGCCAGTAAATAGCATGGAAACGTAAAATATCTTTACCTATGAGTTGTACACGTGCAGGCCAAAAGTCCATATTTTCATCATCTGTACCGTAACCCAGTGCAGTCACGTAATTCATAAGCGCATCAAGCCATACATACATGACATGTTTAGGATCATTCAAGTCCTCAGGAAGTTTTACTCCCCAGTCAAAAGAGGTTCTGGTAATAGAAAGGTCTGTAAGTCCACCTTCTACAAAACGGATCACTTCATTTCTTTTAGATCTAGGCAAGATAAAGTCTGGATGATCTTCATAATATTGAAGTAATTTATCTTGATAGTTTGAGAGTCTAAAGAAATAACTCTCTTCTTCAACGACCGTTGTACTCTTGCCACATTCTGGACAGAATTCATCATCTACGAGTTGGATAGCAGGAAAAAATGTTTCACATGAGATACAGTAATGCCCTTTGTAGGTATCTTTGTAAATATCACCTTTGGTGTGCATCGTTGAAAACGCCTTCTGTACACCTTGCATATGATCTGCATCTGTCGTTCTTATAAACTTATCATAAGAGATGTCAAAGTCATCCCAAAGGTTTTTAAAGGTTGCTGAAATTTCATCGGCATAGACTTGGGTACTTTTACCTCTTGATTTGGCAGCTTCTTCTATCTTCTGGCCATGTTCATCAGTACCGGTAAGAAAAAAAGTTTCAAGTCCGGATAAACGAGAATAACGTGCAAGTGTATCTGCAATGATAGTCGTGTATGCATGACCAATATGGGCAATGTCATTAACATAGTAAATTGGGGTTGTAATATAGGCTTTTTCGCAAGACATGATGTTCCTTAAACAAATGAGTTTGTAGAGTAATTTTGGAAGATATCTTAACTAAATAGTGCTGTGTTTTTGGTGATATTATGAAATAATAAATTTTATGGTTATAATATTCCCTAATAATAAAGGGTAAATGCAAAGGTAGCTAGATGGATAGGGATCCAAAAGAATATTTAAAGATAGACGAACTTCCTGAAAAAGAGAATTATACAGAGGAAGAAAAACAGATCATAATGGACAGATTGAATGAGGAGAGGCTCATTCATCAGCGCGTAAGAGAAAGATTAGATGGTAAGATACAAGAGTATACAGAAGAAGAAAAAAGTCAGATAATAAGTTTACTCAATGAACAGAGACTAAGCAAACAAAAGCGTGAAGAGATCAAAAACAAACGTATTAAAATGAAAAAGAAATATAAGTTTGGCTCAAGAGAATTTTATAAATTTACCAGAATGGAACGTGAGTATTTCATTGAGGTAAAAGAGTGCGAAAGTATTTCAGGCAGACCCACACTCATTAGCCTCTATTATAGGACTTTTGAAGAGTTCAAAAAGAAAGATGTATTGATAAAAACTGAGATCTATTCTGAATACTTTTTTATCTCTTATAATCCAATACGTGTCTATTTCAAGACATATGCGCTTGAAGATGAGAAGTAAAAAGTATTGATGTACTATGTTTATATTGTTAAATGTGCTGATGAGACACTTTATACGGGTATTGCTACAGAATTAGAGCGTCGGATCGAAGAACATAACTGTTCTGATAAAGGGGCAAAATATACGCGTGTTAGACGACCTGTCACACTGGTTTACAGTGAAGAATATCCAGACAGAAGTGCTGCTTCGAAACGTGAGTATACGATAAAGAAGAAAATGAACAGAGCAGATAAGTTGGCACTTATAGAAGGTGTTATCAACTAGTTTCATATGTATTTTTCTGAGAAAGTGTAGTATTTAAAAAAGCTACATATTTAAAAAATGATTAGAATTCAATTTATGATGATTAAAAATACGTTATTATTAAGAAGTATAATATGCTTCAAGGAAGGAGTGCGATTGTTTACCAAACTTTATATATTTTTCTTGATCTTTCTCAATTTGCTTTATGCTGAACCTGTTGTGAAGATCAGTACATCAGCAGTTTCTATAGATAAATTTAAAATGGGTTATTTAATTGATGAATCAGAAAATATGTCTTTTGATCAGGTACAGAAACAAAAGTTTATTCAAGGCTCCAATAATCTTACCTTAGGTACTACTGCCAATGTCACATGGGTTAAGATAATTTTACTTAACGAAACTGACAGTAGCAAGGAACTCTTTCTTCATAATGCAGTTGCCTATCATGCAGAGTCGATTCACTTTTATGAAGTAGAAGATAATACCTTAATAAATGATATAAGGTTTGAACCTCGTCATTATGTAAATACTGAAGAAATGTATGGGGCAGAAGCACTTTATACGCTAACGCTAAAACCAGGGCAGACGAAAAGTATCTATATGCAGTCTCATTTTTTGGCTTATCAACTTATTGAACTTAGTATTTATGATCAAAAAGCTTCTACAGAAGACCTTGTTCATAGATTTATGCCTATTGTGATCTTGTTTAGTATATTAGCTACTTTAGCACTTTACTATTTTATTTTATACATATCTGCAGGATATAAAGAGTATATCTACTACTCCCTCTATCTTATTAGTTCTTCGGTTTTTTTAGCTTATTGTTATGGAATGGTTTCACACTATTTTCATATATATGGTGAGTGGGGATTAAAGTTAACAGCATTGGCTATTGTATCTCCTATCTTTTTGGCGTTATTTATAAAGTCAATTTTTAAGACAAAAGAAAACTATAGATTACAAGATCATTTTATCAACTCCATTATTGTAATATTTTCACTCACTTATCTCTATAGTTTCTTTGAATATTATCAGGCGATTGAATTCACTTCTATACTATTTGTCTATTTTCTTATTGTCATGTTGGGGGTTAGCATATCTCTTTATAGGAAAAATGCACCCATGATCAAATATTTTTTCATTGCACATATTTTTTATCTCATTTTTTCCTTAATTGCTATTTTGTTCTATAATAGTGGTATAGAATATAATTACCTCACTTCTCATTCTATTGCCATAGGAACCATGTTTGAAGCGCTTATACTAGGCTTCCTTGTCTCTTACCGTATTAGACTTTTAGAATCAGATAATAAGGAAAAAGAGAAAATAATTTCAATAGATGCAATGACTTCACTTTACAATAAAAGTCATTTTGAAGAGAGACTTGAGAAAGAACTTCTTATCCACCGTCGTGATAAAAGTGGTCTAACATTAATGATCATAGATATTGATTATTTTAAACAGTATAACGATACTTACGGACATTTGGAAGGTGATAAGACCTTGATACGTGTAGCCAGAAGTTTGCAGAATTCACTCAAAAGACCTTCGGACATGGCATTTAGAGTAGGTGGAGAAGAGTTTGCCATTCTATGTACAGGTATGGAAGACAATATGGCCGTCTCTTTTGCCAATAAATTGAGAACAAATATAGAAAACCTGAAGATCAAGCATAAAAAAAGCTCGGTCTATAAATACATTACTGTTTCTATAGGCTTATATACTGTACCTCATCATTATATGAGTAGTCAGGATCAGATCTACAGACATGCTGACAGTGCCCTATATGAAGCAAAATCAACAGGGAGAAATCGAGTGGTAGCTTATGAGGAGTAGCACGGGTTTCTTTTCTGTACTGACTATAATATTTGTGTTTTCAAATGTATTTGGGTTTGTAAAAGAGTGGTAGATGTGATCTTCCCGACGAGTGTCGGGAAGAAATGAAGTAAAGACTTAATGACTAGTCTGGTTTAATTCTTTCAAATTTTGTACCTTCCATTGTAAAGCTTCCCATAAGTCCTTTAGAATCAAAGACAAATGCAATCATTGGATCTTTAAAGTCAATGTCATCAAGTTCTTCTTTTGAGTTCCATTCTGCTACAGCGATCTTACCATCTACATCCGTTTCCCATTCATCATCACTCATAAGAAATGCGTTAAGTGCTTTATCTGAATTAAAGGCAATGATCATAGAACTTTCCTGCATACCCATCTGAAAACCAATTGAGGCTGCTGTGATACGATAATAGCCTTTAGTGGTACGTCCAACTCTAAGTACACCTTCACCATACTTACCGCCTACAAAAAAACCTGCTTCTTTGATAGAAGGAAAGACGAGAAAAGCTTTTGCTTTGACTAAGAAAGCATCTCCGCCTTTTACATCATCAATAAATTTATTGATTGCCATATTGGCATCATGGTCTAGTTCTTTAGCAGATTCTGCCATAGAAAATGTGCTTAATCCTACAAGTAGAGCAAGTAATAGCCCCTTGAATTTAGTCTTTGTCATGTTTAATTCCTTTTATATTTGATATGAAAAATATTATATCATAGAAATGTAGAGTATTGAGTAATAGTAAAAGAGGAGGGCGTTTATTTTAAGTAGAGGTAAGCATTCTCGTTCCCATCGAGACGATGGAACGAGAAGAGATAGAAGTTTTACCCTCTGCTGCCTTGACCACCATTACGGCTGTCACGTCCACCGCCAGAGCGTCCATTACGGTCTCCTCCGCCTGAGCGTCCATTTCTTCCATTACGATTTCCACCGCCGCCACCACCTGAACGGTTTCCACGGTATCCACCACCGCCTCCACCGCCACCGCCACGTCTACGGTTACGACCACCGCCTCCGCCACCATTACCACGGTTTTGCATAGCTCTTTCTATAAGAAGTTCGATCTCTTCAAGACCAAGACCAATGTTGTCTTTTCCTTTTACGAAGTTCTCTTCTTGTACTAATGAAGCAAGAAGATGCGCGATAGTCACGATGTCTAAGTCATGCTGAAGTGTTTTGACCAGGTTTATAGCATTTTCAGTTACTTTAGTTTCAGCTATTTTAGTGATGAGTGCATCTGAACGGTTGTTTTGTACTTCCATACGAGTAGGAATGACTTGAGTTGTCATTGTTGTACCAACATCTTTTTCTATACGTTTAATGGTTCTAAGTTCATTTGGACTTACCAGTGTAATAGCCTCACCAGTCTTACCTGCACGCCCAGTACGACCAATACGGTGAACATAAGATTCAGAGTCAAAAGGAATGTGGTAGTTAAATACATGTGTTACATCATTTACATCAAGACCACGTGCTGCAACATCTGTAGCGATGAAGATATCGATACCACCTTGCTTAAAGGCACGTATCGTTACTTCTCTTTGTTTCTGCTCCATATCACCATGAAGACCAGATACTTTAAAGCCTTGCGCAGTCATATGTGCCACAAGTCTATCTACCTCTTTTTTCATACGACAGAAAATGATACACTTAGTTGGGTTCTTATAGTCTATAAGTCTTACCAAAGCATCATCTCTTTCTCTCTCTTGTACCACATAATAGAGTTGAGTGATTTTAGTGTTTGTTTTTTCAGACTTTGTGATAGAAACAGTTTTTGGACTATTTAAAATTTGCTCTGCAAGTTTACGGATACCATTTGGCATTGTTGCTGAGAACATAAGTGTTTGACGCTGTTTTGGAAGAAAGGTAAAGATATTTTTGATCTCATCCAAGAAACCCATATCTAGCATTTCATCTGCTTCATCAAGTACAACAAAAGAAGGGTTTATCTTGATCTTCCCAGACATAAGAAGGTCTTGAAGACGTCCTGGTGTCGCAACTACGATAGATGCTTGCTTTATACGGTCAATCTGCTTACCATACGGTGTACCACCATAAACGGTTGCTGTTTTAAGACCAGACTTTTGACCAAAACGGAAAAGTTCATCAGATACTTGCATTGCAAGCTCACGTGTAGGAACGATGACAAGTCCTTCTACTGAACCGTCAGCTTTCATCATACTCATCATAGGAAGACCAAATGCAGCAGTTTTACCTGTACCTGTTTGTGCTTGTGCAATAAGATCGTGTCCTTCTAGTACTAAAGGTATAGCATCTCTTTGTACCGGTGAAGGCTCTGTAAATCCTGCATCTGTTACTGCAGCTTGAATCGTGTCTTTGAGGTTAAAATCTGTAAATTTCATAGTTGTTTCTTTGTGTTAAATTGGCGGTGTTGTATTCATCTTGTTTGTTATGTTTGTTATATAATGGTATCAAGAGGTTAAAACCCTGTTTTATGCAAACTGATACCAAACTTGGTCACACGCTAAGCGTGGAGATAGAGGAGATAAAATATATCTCAAATAAGGAGTTTAGTACTCTCTTGCAGAAAAGTAACGCGATTATAGCAGAGTTTTAGGAAATATCCTAATAATTATATCTTTTTGTTATCTTTTTATAAAGTTTTTATTATATTTTCTCCTTTTTTTTGGTATAAAATACAGTTTTCTAAGTTTCTATTATATAAGTGGTGTTAAAATAGGGTATATATATCATTAAGGAAGCATCTATGTATAAAATGAAACTTTTTGCAACCTTTGCATTATTATTATTCATATTTATCGGATATAGAACTTATACACAATTTAATGATTTACAAAATACAGAAAAAATCATACTTTTGAGTGAGAGTGAAGCTATTGCAGGCTTTGTAGATGCTTTTCGTCAAACCTATCAATCTATATTCATCACTAATCATATAGAAATAGATGAGCAAACACTTAATTTACTTCCCGTGAAAACAATATCAGATATAAGTGAACGTTTTTCGGAAAATGTGAATGGAGATATTATGATACGAACTGTCTCAGACAGACCTAGAAACATCGATAATATGGCAAACCAATTTGAATTAGAGCAAATTCAATATTTTAAAAATAATCCAGAAAAAACTGACAACTTCGTACATAAAAAAGATTCATATTTCTATACACAACCTATGTACATAAAACCACTATGTATGAAGTGTCATGGTAAACGAGAAGATGCCATACCAAGTATACGGCAGAAATATGCAACAGCTTATGACTATAAATTAGGTGACATTAGGGGACTGCTTAATATAGAGGTGAAAAAACGTAGTATTTTTAAAACACTTTATGCAGACTTTATAGAAAACCTTATGGGAACATTTTTTCTTTATATCTTTTTCTTAGTTGTTATTTATCTCTTAATTCAAAAAATGCGTGACAAGGAAGAAAAATATACACATGAACTTGAAAATGAAATAGAAGCTAAAACAAAAGAGATAGAAAAACAAAAAGATACCTTTGAAACGCTATTTGAAAAGTCTTCTGATGGTATTTCCATACTTTATGATGGTGTCATTATTCAGTGTAATGAGAAGATAGTAGAGATATTAAAGTATGAAACAAAAGAGAAACTTCTTAACGTACACCTTTCTCTACTCTCTCCCGAGTACCAACCTGATGGAAGACTTTCATATGAGAAAGCAGAAGAGATGATTGCTGTTACGTATGAAAAAGGTTGGCATCAATTTGAATGGGTACATAAAAAAGCAGATGGAGAAGAGTTTATAGTGGAACTGACACTTACTCCTATTGTTTTAGATGATAAAAATGTAATACATGGAGTATGGAGAGATATTTCAGATAAGAAAAAAGCGGAAATTGCTTTACATGAGCAAAAAGATATGTTAGATTTCCAGGCGCACCATGATGCTTTAACTGGCTTACCCAACCGTGTACTTTTCTTAGATAGACTTGAACATGCTATAGAACATGCAAAACGACATTATCATAATATAGCTATATTTTTTATAGATTTAGACTACTTTAAAGAAATTAATGACTCCTTGGGTCACCACGTTGGAGACATGGTTCTTGTAGAGGTTACTAAGCGTTTTAAGTCTCATATGAGGGAAATTGATACGCTCGCAAGGTTAGGTGGTGATGAGTTTACTATTGTTATGGAAGAGTTGGAAAACATAGAGAATGCTACATTTTTAGCAGAAAAAATAGAGCATAGTTTAGTTGAACCTATACAGATAGATGGACATAGGTTTTATCTGACATGTAGTATAGGAATAAGTGCTTATCCTCAAGATTCTGATAAGCCGGAAAATCTCCTCAAGTTTGCTGATACAGCAATGTATCATGCTAAAGAAGAGGGACGTAATAATATGCAGTTTTATGCGTCAGAAATGACAGATCATGCACAAGAAAGACTTAGTATCCAGACCGATTTACGCCAAGCTTTAGAGCGAGATGAATTTGTGCTTTATTATCAACCTCAAATTGATGTTAAAAACCAAATAAGTGTAGGACTGGAAGCTCTTATACGTTGGAACCATCCGCAGAAAGGACTTTTGTTACCTGCTAAATTCATAGATATCGCAGAATTGTCAGGATTGATTGTAATCATAGATAAATGGGTGATGGAAGCAGCAATGAAACAATTTGTTACCTGGCATGCTGAGGGATTAAACCCAGGTCTATTATCGTTAAATCTTTCTATGCGTCAGTTAAGAAGTGGTGACTTTATTGATGTGTTGAAAAAAAATATAGAAAAATTTAACTTTGATCCAAAATGGTTGGAGTTAGAAATAACAGAGAGTCAAGTGATGAGAAGTCCAGAAGAGTCCATTTCAAAATTAGAAGAGATCAGCAATATGGGTATTCAAATTGCTATTGATGATTTTGGAACAGGGTATTCTTCTTTAGCCTACTTAAAACGGCTACCTGTCAATAAAATTAAAATCGACAAGTCATTTATTAGAGGTATCCCTCACGATCAAGAGAATGTGGAAATCGTAAAAGCTATCATTGCGTTAGCTAACAGTTTAGGACTAAATATTATCGCTGAAGGTGTTGAAACAGAAGAAGAGCGAGATGAACTTTTTAAGTATGACTGTGCGTATGTTCAAGGACATTTTTATTTTGAAGCACTTCCTGCAATAGAAATCAAAGAGCGTATTTTGAAAAAATGATTATGGGACTAAAGAAGTCCCATCGCCAGCTTTGCATCATCGGTCATCTTGTCTTGTCCCCATGGTGGGTCAAAGACGATGTCTACATCTATGTTTTCAAGTCCAGATTGTCTACTTATGATGCTTTTAACCAAGTCAATAATGACTTGTGAAAATGAACATGTTGCAGAAGTAAGAGTCATCGTAATTTTACACATTTTAAGCATCGAAACTTCATTTGTCCAGCACTCTATGTTGTAGATGAGTCCTAAGTCATAGATGTTTACAGGTAATTCTGGATCGTAAATTTGTCTAAGATGTTCTACTATCTTCTCTTCCATTTCTTTGTCAGAGGGTTGTTTGTCTATGAATTTTTGACGTTCAGCAGCCATCTTCTCATCAATACTTTTTTGAGTAGTTTTGCTAAACTTTGCATCATAAGCAGCTAACTCTTCTGTGGTTGTAGGGATGTCATCTTCTTTTATGTTGTTAATATCCATGTTATTCTCCTTTCTCTTTACATCTTTGTGCATAGGCATAGACCATCTTTAAAAAAGCTTCTAAACTCTGCTGACGTACAGGAGAGAGAAGTTCTACAACTCCCATATCATGAAGTTTAGCTGGATCAAAATTCAATACTTCATCCACTGGACGATTTGCAAAGATATCGAGTAAAAGTGTCAACATGCCTTTTGCCATCTCTGAGGTACCTTCTCCACGAAGAAGTAATATTCCATCTTTACACTCACCCACAAGCCAAGCATCAGAGGCACAACCTACAACATACGTGGCATCATTTTTTTCTTCATCTGCAAGTGTAGTATGTCTTTTTCCTAAGTCAAAGATATATTCTAGTTTGTCATTCGCAGCAGGAAAGAGATCAAAATCTTCTTTAAAATGAGCTACCGTTTCTTCCATATTCATAGTTTATCCTTTATTTTCCGTATAAAAAACTTCTTCAAAAGCAGCTTTTATACGATCTTGATGTCTGCTGTCTTTAACTTGCTCTATCAGTGTGTTAGCAAAGGCGATGACAAGTATTTTTCTAGCTTCTACATAGCTGATTCCGCGGCTTTGTAGGTAGAAAAGTTGTTTTTCATCTAGCTGACCAGTTGTAGCACCATGGCTTGCTTCCAGTTCATCTATATAGATCTCAAGCTGTGGTTTAGATGCCATGTACGCTTTTTTATGAAGTAATATAGACTTTGCACTTTGCTCTGCTTTACTAAACTTGGCAGAGTGCTCTACACGTATCAGTGCATCAAAAATTCCTCTAGCTTGACCATCCAATATATTTTTAGCTTCCTGTTTAGAAGTAGAGTACTCACCACGGTGGATGATCTGTGAAGCAGTACCACGTTTTGAGTCATTATTGAGGTAGAGTAGGTGTCCAGCATCTACATGAGCATACTCACCCAGTTCAATTTTAAATATATTCAAAGCCTTATCTCCACCAAAGTCGAAGTTTTTGAGTACTGCATTGGCATTTTTTGATACATTTACTTTGTGTGAAGCTATCATACTATAGCCACTATTTTGCATGGTTTGTAATTTTATAAATCTAAGTGTTGAGTCTTGTGCTACGTGCATATCATAACCATAAAGCACAAGCGTATTTTTTATATCATCAGCTTCAAAGTTTTCATATACTGCTGTATGACGATTTGCTTGATTATAAAGTACAATACGGTACGAGATAAGTGTATCACTTTGTGTATATTTATGAAGTATTTCTACCGCTGTATCTCCATCTATCTCTATCTTAATGGTACGGGGCGAGAGTAGGTGACCTAGATAATAGAGCGCATCAAAATGATTCATATCTATCATCTCACATGGTTCATAATATACACGCATCCCTTTGGGCGCTGTGGTCACAACACCATCAACTATCTCTATCTTGTCTCCTTCAACGATGGTTTTAGGAACATAGTTTAGTGTTTTATACTCTGCATCAAGTAGTTTCTCAACATCAAAGTAATGGTACTCTTCTGTCATTTTGTGAGGCAGTCCAAGAGAAATAAATTTTTCTAAGAGTAGTTCACGACTTTCTACTTCTAAAGTAGTAGCTACTTCTTCTCTACTTTTATTTTTAAGCGTGATGAGATTCATTATTCCTCCTCTATAGCATCATACCCATGCTCTTCCAACTGTGCCACTAACTCAGGACCAGCTGTTTTAATGACTTTTCCATCTTTAAGTACATGAATGTAATCTGGCTCTATATAGTCAAGTATACGGCTATAGTGTGTGATAACAAGGAAAGTACGTTTACCGTCTTTCATCTTGTTAATTCCTTCTGAAACGGCTCTAAGTGCATCAATGTCTAGCCCTGAGTCAATCTCATCCAGGATGATAACTTCCGGCTCCAAGATAAGCATTTGCAGGATTTCATTACGTTTTTTCTCTCCACCAGAGAAACCTTCATTAAGAGAACGGCTGATCATGTCAGATTTCATACCAAGCATTTCCAAGTGATTTTTCATAAGACGTAAAAATTCAGCAGCATTGAGCTCTTCTTTGCCTTCATATTTACGTTTAGCATTAAGTGCTGTTCTTAAGAAGTATGCATTATTAACACCAGGGATCTCTACTGGATGTTGGAAAGAAAGGAAGATACCCTCTAAAGCTCTTTCTTCTGCATCCATATCTACGATACTTTTACCTTTGTAAGTGATATCTCCACCAAGTACTTCGACATCGTAATGTCCCACTATCGTTTTAGAAAGTGTTGATTTACCTGCGCCGTTTGGCCCCATGATCGCATGTACTTTTCCAGCTTCTAACTCTAGGTTTAGACCTTTAAGTATTTTCTTGTCACCTATTTTTGCTTCTAAATTCTCTATTTTCATCACTGTACTCATCCTACACTTCCTTCTAATGTTAATTCTAATAATGCTTTGGCTTCAACTGCGTATTCCATAGGGAGTTGGCTAAAGACTTGTTTACAAAAACCATGGACTATCATAGACACAGCATCCTCCTCGGTTATACCTCTTTGACGTAAGTAAAAGAGTTGTTCATCACTTATTTTTGAGGTAGTAGCTTCATGTTCAACTTGCCCTTGTGTATCTTTAGATTCTAAGTAAGGGAAAGTGTGAGCACCACAGTTAGAGCCTATAAGCAATGAATCACACTCAGAGTAGTTACGTGCACCTACAGCAGAAGCGTTTATCTTGACAAGACCCCTATAGGTATTTTGACCTTTCATAGCTGAGATACCTTTTGAGATGATAGTAGAACGTGTGTTCTTACCGATGTGTATCATCTTTGTACCTGTATCTGCCTGCTGTGCTAGGGTAGTAACAGCAACAGAGTAAAATTCACCCACAGAATTGTCACCTTTTAAAATACAGCTGGGATACTTCCATGTAATGGCAGACCCTGTCTCAACCTGTGTCCAGGAAACTTTTGAATTATCACCTTCACAAATGGCACGCTTGGTTACAAAGTTATAAATACCACCTTTACCATTTTCATCTCCAGGGTACCAGTTTTGAATAGTAGAGTATTTGATCTCTGCATCTTTCAATATGATGAGTTCAACTACCGCAGCGTGAAGCTGATGCTCACCACGTGTTGGTGCGGAACAGCCTTCATTATAACTTACATGACTTCCTTCATCTGCGATGATGAGGGTACGTTCAAACTGCCCAGTATTTAGAGCGTTTATTCTAAAGTAAGTTGAAAGTTCCATAGGACATCGTACACCTTTTGGAATGTAAACAAAAGTACCATCGGTAAACACTGCTGAATTGAGTGCTGCAAAGTAGTTGTCTGCCATAGGCACAACAGAAAACATATATTTTTTCACAAGTTCAGGATGTTCACGTATGGCATCAGAGATAGAACAGAAAATTACACCGTGTTTTTCAAGTTCTTCTGAGTAGGTTGTTTTAACAGAGACTGAATCTACGACAGCATCTACAGCTACTTTTACACCTGCTAGTTGTTTTTGCTCTTCAAGAGAAATACCAAGTTTCTCATAGGCTTCTAAGATTTTAGGATCAACTTCATCTAAGCTATCAATCTGCTCTTTAGGTGCAGCAAAATAGGAGATTGACTGATAGTTTATAGGTGTATAGTCAAGCTTTGCCCAGTGAGGCTCTGTCATGGTCTCCCACTTTTTAAGTGCTTTGAGTCTAAGCTCCAGCATCCACTCGGGTTCTTCTTTTTTCTTAGAGATAAAAGCAATGGTACTTTCATCTAGTCCCGGTGGTACAGTTTCAGTTTCGATATCTATCTCAAAGCCAAGTGCATACTCGCCTGAGACAGCTTTATCTAACCCTTCATTTGCCATTTGAAATCCTTATATGATCTGTATAATTTATAGCATAAAAAGGCTGTATTTGTCATGTATTATTGTTATATAAGAGTAAGATTGTCTTATTTATATTTTTCAATACATCTTGCGCTTATTAAGTTTGTAGCAATATTGAAACGGTCAAATACTTCTTCTGAATAATATACATACTCCATTGAGGTAGCCATTTTCATAAATTTTTATCTCTGAAAATGACCTTATTTATATTTTATATTCTTTCTATAATGTCATGTTCACTTAAAAAGGATGGCATATGAAAAGTATAGAATTAGAGTGGTAAAAGGATACAGATGAATAAAATGATATTCGTATCAAATCCTTTAGCGCATTTACAAAAAAGACTGGAAGCATATTATCAACGATACAAAAAAGGTGAAATGAGTGAAGAAGAGTATCTTATGAATGTGAAACCTATAGATAAAGAAATCTATCATTTGGAAATGTATATTTTTAAAAGGTATTATTTAGATACTTCTTTGACCATACACCATACCAAAACGTTACAAAATGCTTGATATAGAAGCTTATAAAGATTCTATATCTGGTAGAGATTCTGCTTCCGGATGATAAAGTGCCAATGAAGGGTAAGCAAACTCAAGGTTATTTTGAGTCAGAATATCTGAGACTTTAAACATTACATCTTCTTTTACTTCCAGCCATTCCTCCCAATCAACAGTACGGCTAAAACAATAGACCAGGATATTGATACTGGAATCAGCAAATTCATCCATATAGACCAATGTAGTACGTTTAATACCTTTGTAATCTTCAGTAGAAACAAGTTTTGATTCACGGACTGAATTGCTATATTCTGTACGTTGATCGGCAATGCCATGATGTTCTTTAAGCATCTCTCTTATATCAAGAATGGCTTGACGAATATCATTGAAATCTGACTGATAGGTTACACCAATATTCATCTTTATACGACGTCCAATACGTCTTCTGCTCCAGTTTTTTACACCAGAATTTGCCAGTTCAGAATTGGGGATGGAAATGAGTGCATTGGCAAAAGTACGTATGGTTGTAGCACGAAGACCGATCTCAACAACTGTACCGTTCACAGTATTTGTCTCTATCCAGTCACCCTGTTCAAATACATCTCCCAGGAGTATTGAGACAGAAGCAAAGATATTGGCAATGCTGTCTTTTGCTGCAAAGGCGATAGCTGCACCAGCAATACCAAGACCTGAAAGCAGGGCAGTAAGATTGACACCAAAGATTTTAAGAATAGCGATCATAGCTACAATGACGATAAAGCCATTGATCACTTTTATCATAAGGTTGATCACTTCGTTTTTGATCACTTTACTCTTTTTGATCTGTTCCATTTTCATATATGCAATAGTATTGGTGATCCTGTATAACATTAATGCGATACTCAGAACATAAAATATAGCAAAGAGTTTAGAGATATTGATGGCTTTGGTATCCATACCTAAAAAGCTTACAAGTATGATATGGACCATCATTACTGAAGTGATCAAATTAAATAGTTTTGTAATATGAGTATGTATATACTCTATATCTTCCTCTTTAAGTTTGTAGTGCTGCAAAATACGATTTAGAATGAACCATAAAACAGTCTGTACTATTAAAATGAAAAGTGCGACCAAAAGAACAAGAAGGACTTTGGCTATATCTAAATGAATAGGAGAAAGGTAGGCGTTGATCTTTAAACCATAAGGAGAAGTATTTATCGTATTAAGTATGCTAAATACTTTAGAATCTGCTAAACGGGATGTTTTGTAAATATGTGTGCTTTGTTCAACCAATGCTGAAGAGAATGAATTGACAACACTATCTAAATATCTTTGATCTTCTACCGCTTTAATGAGAGATTGAACGATTGGACTAGATTGGTCTTGCTTTGAAGTAAGATATTTTGCACTATCTAAAGGTTTATACTTTGCTAAATATTTTACTATAATTTCGTTGACTTTTTCATTGTAAAATGTTTTAGAATTACTATGGGTTGCCACTATGCTATCATGCAGTATTTTTCTGATCATATTTCTTGTATTATACCCCTTTAGCAATACCTTATCACGATCAACAGCATTGCTATTGCTTCTATGTCTATTGCTATTTATACTTAGTTTTAATCTAGAAACTTGATTACGGTAGGGATTACTTTCCTCGAGAAACTTTTCTTTATCAGCAGCGTACTGTAAAAAAAACTTTCTATATTGGCTTTCTTGTTCTTTTTTTATAGCAACTTTTTTATCAAGTGAGAGGTTTTGATCAAGAAATTTTGCTTCAATTTTGATCTGTTCATCTATGAAAGTATCTAAAAAATCATTGGCGGAAAGCGTATATGTACAACATAGAAGAAGGAGAAACAGTGTTCGTTTTAACATGAAGCAACCTTTAATTTAATATTAAATTATATCGTAAAGAATTGTTTTTATCATAGGTCTAAGGTCTGTAAACTCTTACATTATGACGATCTTCTGAGTCTTTCAGATATTGGGCATGTAACTGAGACATGATCCCTTTTTCACAGTAAAGCAAATATTCTTTGTCTTGAGGAAGTTTTTTAAATTCTGTTTTGAGTTTATGAAAAGGTATTTTTATGCTCTGAGCACCTGCCTCTATGCATTCATCTTCTGCGCGTATATCTATAACAACATATTCACCACTACTTAGATCACTTATGACTTCTATGGATGCAGCGTTTGCAACATCATCTATGATCTCATCTACATAGATCTTTTGTGCATCTTCTACTGCTTTATCGAGTACGGTATAGTCAAAACGTTTTGCTTCTCTCTCCATACGTTTGTATGAACCATGGGTAATGGGGTTTTTTGAGATCACGCCGCAGTATTCAGGCATATTTTCTGCAAAACGCTTTGTGCCTATATCGTTTGCCATCTTGATGATTTCTGGTTTATTCATGGTTGCCAAAGGACGCAAAATAAGTTTATTGGTTACCTGGTCTATGAGTGCTAGGTTGCGTAAAGTCTGCGAAGAGACCTGTGCAACAGATTCACCTGTGAGTAGGGCGTCTATCTCCATCTCTTCAGCTACTTTTTCAGAAGCTAAAAGCATCAGGCGTTTCAGTGTGACACCCATATAGGTCTCGTGTGTTGAACGAAATATCTCTGTGAGTACATCATCAAAAGGTACAGAAATGAAAGAGACACGATGGGAAGCACCAAACTTATTCCAAAGGTAGAGTGCCACTTGTTTCACCCCAATTTCATGTGCTATACCACCAAGGTTAAAGAAGATGAAATGTGTTTTCATCCCTCGCTTCATGGTAAGATAAGAGGCAATAGTAGAGTCAAAACCTCCTGACATAAGAGACAAGATATCTCCTTGTGTACCTAAAGGGAAACCGGCTAGTCCTATATGTTTTGTTGTAATTATGTTGAGTTGATTGTTGATGAGTTCCATGCGTATGGTCACTTCAGGGTTGTGTAGATCCACACCTTTTGTTTCATTGTGAGCCAACATGTATCCACCAACCGTTTGCTCAATAGTCGTAGAATTAAAAGGGTGTTTACCCGCACGTTTGACACGTACCACAAACGTCTTACCTAAAATCTCTTTTGCCATTACTTCATTGACTTTGACCTTTATCTCATCCAAGGTCTCCATTTTGTCAAACTGCAAGGCTTCAAGTACCTGTTCTATACCCGGAGTGTCGAGTAGGGTTTGTCTTACTTTTACAAGTACATCTATGGGTGTAACGACTTCAAGTTTATCGGAGAATTTTTTGACATGGATATCATCAGAAAAACGGCCTAAAAGTTTAATGAGATTGTTATAGAGTTGCCCAACCATTTGTCGTTTAGCTGAAGAACCTTTGACCATGATCTCAGGAAAGAGTTTTAAGATGAACTTTTGTGTTTTTAGAGATGAAGTTTCCACTGGCGCAGTACCTTGTTTTTGTATGGGTAGTATTATAACACAAAGAGTGTAAATACCTATACTAACTTACTGTGTTTTCACTTCTTTTTCATATAGTTTCACTATAATAAGCTTTATGCATTATGATAGGGGAAATATTATAATATGAGAAGTATTAATACGTATTATACAACAAAAGAAAATCTGGGATCATTTATACGTGATGAGAAGATAGAAAACTCTTCTTCTCTTTTGATCCAGGTTTTTTCTGCCCTAACTGATAGAGATTTCATCTCGACACTACTCTTGGAATTATCACTATTTTTACCTGATGCTGTGATCATTGGAACAACTACCGATGGTGAGATCATGAATGGAAAGGTTTCTTCAGGAAAAGTTGTGCTCAATTTTACTCAGTTTAAAGAGACAACACTTAAAGCAGCAGCCACAGAACATGAAGTAAATGGTTTTTTCTCCGGGAAGTATTTGGCAGAAGAACTGATAAGTGAAGAGAGTAAATTATTCATTGCATTTGTGGACGGCTTGCATACAAATGGAGAAAGTTTTCTCAATGGTATCAGTACTGTAAATGATGATATTCTTGTCGCTGGTGGCTATGCCGGTGACAACAATAAAATGATAGAAACCTTGGTTTTTACTAAAGATCGCATACTTGCCAGAGGGGCTGTTGCCGTCACATTAAACAATAAAAATCTGCATGTACATACAGATTACAGTTTTAACTGGCATCCTATCGGTAATGAACTTACGATCACCAAAGCAGAAGATAATCGTGTCTATACTATTGATGGTAAAAAATCTGTAGATACTTATGCCCATTATCTTGGAGATGATATCGCAAAAGGTTTACCTAGTGTAGGGATAGAATTTCCTCTCATTGTTAACCGTAACGGTTCAGATATTTCACGTATAGCTATGGCAAAAAAAGAGGATGGATCACTTATAATAGGTGGTAACCTCTATGTTGGAGAGAAGGTACGTATAGGGTATGGTGTCAGTAAAGATATATTGAATAAGTCTAAGAAGATCTTGGAAGTTGCATCTAAAAAACCTTCTGAAGCTATTTTTGTTTATTCATGTTCAGCACGTAAATATTTTATGGGTGACGAGATTGAGTCTGAGATCTTACCCTTACAGGATATCTCGCCCGTAGCTGGCTTTTTTACATATGGAGAGTTTTTTACTTCAAATAAAAAAGAACTGCTCAATCAAACAATGACTTTAGTCTCTTTGAGTGAAAGTGATACGGTACATGAAGTAAGCACTGAAAGTTCACTTAAATCATTAAATATCAACCAAAAATCTATGAATGGATTAACACATCTTATTAATATTACGAGTCAAGAGCTTAAAGAAACAAATAAGTTAAACCAACAACTCAAAGAACGTATGGAATTAGCACTTTTGGGAAGTAAAACATCTGTGTTGGATTGGGATTTTACGACGAATGACTTTTATATTTCTCCAAGTTGGAAAGAGATGCTGGGGTATCGTGATGATGAACTGAAAAATAGTACCTATACATGGCTAAATCGTGTGCATCCGAAAGAAAGAAAAGATATTTTTAACCAGCTTAGAGATACAGAGAAGAAGCAATTAAAATATTTTGAAAATATACATCGACTTAAACATAAAGATGGCCACTGGGTTTGGGTGATGGGAAGAGCCCAGATAATTTATGATGAAGAGGCTAAAAGAGTACGTATGGTAGGTACACATACGGATATCACAGAAGAAAAAGAGTTGCAACTCAAATACTCTCATCAGGCACAAATGATCAGTCAAATGCATGAAACAGTCAATACAACTGATCTCAAAGGCTATATTACTTCCTGGAATAATGGATCTGAATTAACATACGGATACAAAGCTGAGGAAGTCATTGGAAAGCATATTTCTTTACTCTATTCCTCCGAAGAGTATGAAAAATTTGTAAAAAGTATCCCTGTTTTAATGCAAGAAGGAGAGCATCGTACTACATTATCGCTTATCAAGAAATCGAAGGAAACTGTTTTGATCAGCCTTTCTCTTTCTCTTCTTAGAGATGACAATGGAGTTCCTACAGAGATTGTAGGTTATGGTCAGGATGTAACTGAACTTCATAAACAAAAAGATATTTTATATTATCAGGCACATTATGATGCGCTTACCAATCTTCCAAACCGAGTACTTTTTAGAGAGAGGTTAACACATAATATTGAATTAGCAGAACGGAACAAAACAGGTTTTGCATTGTTTTTTATTGATATTGATAAATTTAAAAATATTAATGATTCTCTTGGGCATGATGTTGGTGATAAAGTTTTAAAAGCTGTGTCAAAACGTCTTGAAAGCATTATTAGAAAAGAAGATACACTGGCACGTTTAGGTGGTGATGAATTTACTGTGATCATGGATGATCTGCATCATTCCAAAGATGCAACAATTTTGGCAAAAAAGGTTCTTAATGTTTTGGCAGAACCACTCTATATTGATGATAATATGCTTTATGTTACGGGGAGTATTGGTATCAGTCATTATCCGGAAGATGCCGTAGAAGCTGAGTATTTACTTAAATATGCTGATACAGCGATGTATAAAGCAAAAGAAGAGGGGCGTGATAATTATCAGTTTTATTCTTCAGAAATGACCAAGCAAGCTTTGGATCATATGTCGATGAAAACCTCTTTGCAGCAAGCGATTGATAATGATGAATTTATTGTACACTACCAACCACAGATAAATACACTTGACAATACATTAGTGGGACTAGAAGCACTGGTTCGATGGCAACATCCGGAAAAAGGATTGATTTTCCCGGATGCATTTATCCCTATGGCGGAAGAGACAGGGTTGATTATAAAAATAGATAAAATAGTCATGAGAAAGGCTATGAAGCAGATGTCTAAATGGTACAAAGCAGGATTGAACCCAGGTTTACTGGCTATTAATCTTTCTGTACAACAATTGGAGTGTCAGAATTTCGTCGAGCAAATAAAGGAACGGATCAAAATATATAATTTTAAGGCAGAGTGGCTTGAGCTTGAGATCACAGAAGGTCAGATGATGAGAAGACCTGAAGAGGTAATTAGAAAACTAACCGAGATACATGACTTGGGAGTCAGTATTTCTATTGATGACTTTGGTACAGGATATTCTTCGTTATCTCTTCTTAAACGTTTACCTATCAATAGACTCAAAATTGACAGATCATTTGTTAAAGATCTTCCAAAAGATGAAGATGATGTTGCTATTGTTCAGGCAATTATTGCCCTGGCAGATAGTCTTAATCTTGATCTTATCGCGGAAGGTGTTGAAACCTCTGAACAGAAAGATTTTTTAACGAAAAATCACAGTAACTATGTACAAGGGTATCTCTACAGTCCTCCTTTGAATGTAAACAAAATGAGGGATGTCCTTTTAGAACGAAAAATCTGATCTAAATCATACAATTTCACTCTTAATTAAAAGTTATAATATATATTTAAAGTATGATATACTTTGTTATGCAAATGTAATCAAAGGAGAAAAGATGAATGGTTTTGATGCACTTTATACGAAAGCGAAAGATCGTGTTCGGGCATTGTCTGAGTTACCTTCTACTAAAGCAAGGTTCCATAGAAGGAATGCTTGAAGATCGGGGATATAATTTGTATAAAAGTTGTATAAAAGTTCAGTTTTTAGTTGTATCTGAATATTTTATTAGACATGAACCCCTTGTATAGGGCACTTGTGTAAGTAATTACATGAGGGGAGATGTACCTAATGACACTTGAGATGGAGTAAAGCTACTTCACACTTACTCCATAATCCAAGGATGCGCAACACACTTGTATCACAGATCTCACTCAATTAGGTATTTTTACTCTTCAGGACAATCGTGTTTTGAAAGAATCATTTTAACAAAATTGTCAGATGCAAGCACATTTGGAAGTGTTTGTCTATACGCTTGTATTTCTGTATTGTCATCAGTTATTTTATTTGTATAATAAGCTAAATTCATATTTCCTACTACTTTTTTAACTTCATCCAACGCTGTCACAACACCAATCTCTGCAATATTCTTTTGATTGGCTATGAGGTGGGCATAATAACGTATGAAAAGCATCGTCGCACATTTTGAGTTTAATGCATAAAATGAGAGCATATAGTTACTTCCCATTTCATCAAAAGATGCAAAATCATCCAGTGTAATGTCACTTTTTTTCATTTCAAAGTTTAATATTTTGTTAAAGACCTCAGGTTTGAGTCTAATAGAAAAAAACAAACCTAAAATTGTATTTTTATATTCACATACCAAAAAAAGATTACTTGGATAAAGTGCCCACTCTCTAAACTGTTCAATACTTATTTGTGCGTATTCATGGTTTGCATTTTTATGAAGGTCCATATTTATATCCAGGAGTGTATCCATTCTCTCAAAGCTACGCAATGGATAAACATGCATATCATCTACACTTATCGTTTCAGAGGGAAAATTAAGCACAAGTTGTTTATTTTCCCCTAATAGGTTATACATTCCTGCTTTGCAGATAAGTGCTTCTGCTTCTTTTATAGAGAAATGATTCCAGTAGGGCAAAGCAAGTCCTGTATGATTTTGAAAATATTTTATGATACTTACTTGTTTTGTAATTTTAGGTTTAGTAATGTTTCTCTCCCATTTACTTAAAGTATTGGTATCTAAACCTTTAAAATTATCTATATCATAGCTATAAAGGTCATGCACCAATTTTTCCTGGGTGAGAGCACCTTGTTCTCTACATGATTTGAGGTATTCGTTAAAATGCAAATTTTACCCTTAAGAGTTTATTGTTCTGAGTATAGCAGAGATATGTTTCAAGGTTCTATATATGTTTACGTTAAGTTATAATTATTATATCTTTAGTTAATGTATGATATACTATCATTAATATTATTTTTAAATCTAGTCAAAAAATAGGGGTAGCATGAGTTATAGTAATAGTAAAGACGTATCATGGTTTGATGTTATTTTCGGAGTTATCATATTTTCCATTGTTTTAGTTGTGATGGGAGAAAAGTTTTTAGTGCTATTTGGGCAAACAGAATGGTACAGAGCATTAGGCGTTACACTCGGAAGTGTTACAGTGGCAGGAACTATAGGAGTTGTAGCTAGTTTATCTGCTCAATGGATCATTCAAAATATTGTTTTAGTGCTCATTGCTATAGGTGCTTTATGGGCATACAGTTTAACTTTGGTATAAGTACTTATATTTTTAATAGAATTTATATTATGTTATCTAAAGTACTAATGTATTACATATATACTTGACAATGTAATACATATAAGTATATAATCCTAACAGTCAATAAAAGGATATAACTTATGTACCTAAGAGTCAATGAGGAACGATATGTTTCAGAGAGTAT
>Ga0164313_10001139_pt1 | contig 23227 bp, 20 predicted proteins | sample GuaBasSedimGuay4_FD_113735 | JGI IMG/M metagenome (GOLD analysis project Ga0164313, IMG submission 113735) | Subseafloor sediment microbial communities from Guaymas Basin, Gulf of California, Mexico - Guay4, Core 4569-4, 0-3 cm | ecosystem: Environmental > Aquatic > Marine > Hydrothermal vents... | reverse complement strand
TGGACTTCGAAAAGGACTACCCCGATGCCAGGGTCATCGTCCTCGATCAGAACTACCGGTCGACCCAGACGATCCTTGACGCAGCCAATGCGGTGATCTCGAACAATGCAGGCCGCCAGCCAAAGCATCTCTGGACGGATGAGGGGGCAGGGGACTTGATCACGGTGTTCGACGCTCAGGATGAGCACGAAGAGGCAGCGTTCGTTGCCGAGGCGATCGCCAAGCTTCAGGACGAGAATATGAACCTCAGTGATATTGCGGTGTTCTATCGGACGAATGCCCAGTCGCGTGTGATCGAAGAACTGTTCGTGAGGTTCGGAGTCACCTATCAGGTGGTCGGAGGTGTGAAGTACTACGACCGCAAGGAGGTCAAGGATGCCCTTGCCTATCTGAGGTCGATCGTCAATCCTGATGACCAGGTAGCGGTCAAGCGCATTATCAACGTCCCCAGACGTGCGATCGGTGATACATCGGTCGCTCATGTCGACCGGTTCGCACAAGACCATGGGATCAGCTTCCTCGCGGCGCTGCGCCGTGCCGACGAGGTGGTTTCACTTACCTCCAGAGCCCAGAAGTCGATGCTCGAGTTCGGAGCCTTGATAGAGATGCTCGCGGAGCGTGCCTCTGAGGGTCCACATGCAGCACTCGATGCGGTGCTCAATGACACCGGCTACCTCGACATGCTCCGATCGGAGAAGTCGATCGAGGCGATGGGGCGCGAGGAGAACCTCAAAGAACTTCTCGGTGCTGCGGCCGAGTTCGAAGAGACAGGGCCAGCGTCGATGGGCCCGGACGACTGGAATGCCCTTGACGGTATCGGGAAGATCCAGATGTTCCTGGAAGCGATCAGCCTCGTGACTGCGACCGACGACGCGACGAACAGTGACGCAGTTACGTTGATGACGCTTCACAACGCCAAGGGACTCGAATATCCCGCTGTGTTCGTCACTGGACTTGAGGACGGTGTCTTCCCCCACATGCGAGCACTCGGGGATCCGAAGGAACTCGAGGAGGAACGGAGGCTCTGCTATGTCGGGATCACCAGGGCAGAAAAGCGTCTCTACCTGACCCGAGCGTGGACCCGGACCATGTGGGGTTCAACGAACTACAACTCGCCGAGCAGGTTCCTCGGCGAGATTCCGAAGCATCTCCTTACCGAAACCAAACGCGAGCGGCGATCGGCCACGATGGAGTCGCGCACACCGACCCATACGGTCTCGGACGCCGATATCACTGTGGGAGACAGCGTCACGCACACGCATTGGGGCGCTGGTGTGGTGAGCGAGATCGTCGGCAGCGGGGACCGTGCCGAGGCTGTTGTGGTGTTCCAGGGCCATGGATCCAAGCGCCTCCTCCTCGCTTGGGCACCACTCGAGAAGGTCAGCTGAAGCGAACTGAGTCAGCCGACCGTCAACTGGGGGCTGCGAACTGTGATTCGTCTGCTGGTTTCAGCCTCTGATCAGGCGTGAAAGATTGGGCTGCTGTGACGACCGCAACGACCGTTGAGGAAATGGCGACTGTTCCAAGCACCAGGTACATGACTACCAGTTGGATGATGACGGCGTCGATGGGGTCTACGCCCGCGATCAGGAGCCCTGTCATCGCACCTGGCAGCGCAACGAGCCCAACGATCTTCGTACGTTCGATCTGAGGGAGAAGGGCGACCCTCGTCGACTCCCGCACGACGTAGTGGGCGGCCTGCTTCGAGGAGAAGCCGAGGCTCAGGAGTCCCTCAACTTGCATGCGGTCATCGGTCATCTTCCTCGTCACCTGGTCCGCGGCTACCACCGTTGCCGGAAGGGCGTTGCCGATGGTGATCCCGGCCACGACGATGAGTTGAATCGGTTCAGCCGGGAGTACACCGAAACCGAAGACGACCAGAAGCGATACGAGAGTCGATCCTCCGATGGACAGCGCAGCCGCAGGAAGCACCTTGCGGGACTTCGCACGCCGACTCGTGACGAAGGCGGCGATCCCGACCATCGTGATGATCCACACCGGTGCGAGATACCGGTCCAGGCTCGACGACAGCACAAAGGCGAGAAGAGCCCCAACCACCAGCAACTGGATCGCCGCCCGCACCGATGCCCAGATGATCGCCTTCTCGAAACCAAGCCGCAGATACGCAGATACGCCAACCGCAACCCCGACGAGTACCAGAGATGCCCCGAATACGAAGATCGGATTGAGATCGGTCACAAGAGAGAGATTAGAGAACACAGAGCAGAGAACACAGAGCAGAGAGGAACCCCACGGAGTCCCCCTTGAAAGTGGGACGCCGGATCCTCGGTACCATACAACACGATGCCAGTTCGCATTCTCATCGCAAAGCCCGGATTGGACGGCCATGACCGTGGAGCCAAGGTCGTCGCGCGTGCTCTGCGCGATGCTGGGTGTGAGGTGATCTACACAGGTCTGCACCAGACACCAGCTCAGATCGCCGAGATCGCCGTCCAGGAGGATGTCGACGGTCTCGGGCTCTCGACGCTCTCAGGTGCCCATCTGACGCTCTTCCCTGCCGTTGTGAAGGAACTCAAGGCGCGGGATGCAGACGACATCGTCGTATTCGGCGGCGGCATCATCCCGGAAGGTGACATTCCTGTGCTCGAAGACGCAGGGATCTCTCCGATCTTCGGCCCTGGTACGTCCCTTGATGACATACAGGCATGGGTAGAAGAACAGTTCACAGACTGATACACAACAGGCTCCTGAGGAGGGCATGTGAAAATCCACGAATACCAGGCGAAGGCCTTGATGGCCGCTGGCGGAATACCGGTGCCAGCTGGCACCGTTGCAAGAACGGTCGACGAGGCGGTTGCGGCGGTTCGTCCGCTCATCGAGTCCTCAGGGAATCCGGTTGTCGTCGTCAAGTCCCAGATTCATGCCGGTGGCCGTGGCAAGGGCCACTTTGTGGAACACCCTGACGTCAGTGGCGTGAATGTGGTGCTCGACGGTATCGAAGGTGGCATTCCTGCTGCCGAGGCCAAGGTCAGGGAGTATGCAACGGCGATGCTCGGATCGACACTCGTGACGATCCAGACGGGCCCCGAGGGCAAGGTCGTGAGTCGTCTGTACATAGAAGGTGGCATAGATATCGCAACGGAGCTGTATCTGTCCGTACTTCTTGACCGCTCGACAAGCCACAACATCATCATGGCTTCCACCGAGGGTGGAACGGAGATCGAGGTTGTTGCTGACGAAACCCCAGAGAAGATTCTCAGGACAGAGATCGATCCTGCCTTCGGGTTGCTTGACTTCCAGGCGCGGAACATCGCCTACGGGCTCGGTTTCGAAGGTGACGCATTCCGTAATGGTGTGCGCTTCATGAAAGCGATCACGGAACTCGCCATGGACCTCGACACCGATCTCCTTGAGATCAACCCGCTTGTCGTCACCACCGACGGCCAGGTCATGGCGCTTGATGGGAAGATGGCTTTCGAGGCCAACGCCCTGTTCCGTCACCCCGAACTTGTGGAACTGCGAGACGAAACGGAAGAGGATCCGGCTGAGGCGGAGGCCAAGGAGTACGGATTGTCGTTCATCTCCCTCGATGGGACCATCGGGTGCATGGTCAACGGGGCTGGCCTTGCCATGGCGACGATGGACATCATCAACTACGTCGGTGGCGAACCCGCCAATTTCCTGGATGTTGGAGGGGGTGCTGAGAAGGACCAGATAGTCGAGGCGTTCAAGCTGATAACCGCTGACCCGAAGGTGAAGGGCATATTCGTCAACATCTTCGGCGGAATCATGCGTTGTGACATCATCGCTGAAGGCGTGGTCGCAGCCGTGAAGGAGGTCGGACTCGAAGTGCCTCTCGTCGTGCGACTCGAGGGGACGAACGTCGAACTCGGCAAGCAGATCATCGATGAGTCTGGGCTCAACGTGGTGAGCGCCGAGGATATGAAAGATGGAGCGACCAAGATCGTGGAGTTGGCCAGATGAGTGTGCTCATAGACAGGAACACGAAGGTCCTCGTTCAGGGGATGGGCAAGACGGGCAGATTCCACACGGACAAAGCCATCGCCTACGGCACTCAGATGGTGGGCGCTGTCCATCCATCGAGGGCAGGCCAGGTGGAGGTGTTCACCGGTGAGACCGATCCTTCCGGTGTGCCGAACCGCCCCCCGATGTATGACGTCGAAGTCCCGATCTTCCGCAGCGTTGCTGAGGCTGTTGCTGGGACACAAGCGACTGCGACCGTGGTGTACGTGCCACCGCCCTTTGCTGCCGACGCGATCATGGAAGCTGCCGATGCAGGTGTCGAACTGATCGTTGCAGTCACGGAAGGCGTTCCAGTCTCCGACATGGTCCTCGCAAAGCGGTATCTCGAGGGCAGGAATGTGCGCCTTGTTGGCCCGAACTGTCCTGGTGTGATCACGCCGCAACAGTGCAAGATCGGCATCATGCCCGGCTACATCCACACGCCAGGCAAGATCGGTGTCGTCTCACGCTCCGGAACATTGACATACGAAGCTGTCCACCAGCTCACGTTGAACGGTCTCGGACAGACGACCGCGATCGGGATCGGCGGCGACCCCGTCAACGGGACGAACTTCGTCGATTGCCTCACCATGTTCAACGATGACCCTGAAACCAACGGTGTCCTCATGATCGGTGAAATCGGAGGCAATGCCGAAGAGGAAGCCGCCGAGTGGATCACCGCGAACATGACGAAGCCTGTGGCAGGGTTCATCGCAGGCACAACCGCACCTCCCGGAAAGCGCATGGGTCATGCCGGCGCGATCATCTCGGGTGGTATGGGTACAGCCGAAGCCAAGATCGCCGTGCTCACCGAGGCCGGCGTTGTCATGGCACCAACGCCAACGGACATGGGCTCAGCAATGCTCAAAGCGATGCAGAGGTAAGGATCACAGAGCGGAGAGCACAGAGCACAGAGCGGAGAGCACAGAGCACAGAGCGGAGAGCACAGAGCACAGAGCGGAGAGCACAGAGCACAGAGCGGAGACCAGATACATTCCTCTCTGGTATCTGGAAGCGAGTCCGCGAGCGATCTGTCATCTGTCAGCGAGCCTGCGAGCGATCTCCCGTCTCACAGCGAGCTAGCGAGCTTTCTCCTATCTGACCTCTAGCTCTGTATCCGTGATCGCGGCGATGAACTCTGCCGTGCGCTCTGCTGCACCAGCAGGTCTGATCGAACCTGTGACCACAGATTGCACGAGACGTTGGAGTTGTCGCGTAACGGGTTGATACCCAGAAACGATCGGCCGAGTTCTGGCAGTCGGGAGCATCTCGACGGTCTCGTTGATAAAGCGGGACTCGGGTAAGTTCTCCGATACGACCGATCGCAGCGGTGGGATGGTCCAGTGGCCCTCAGCCCGCTGCGAGAGCACCGGGCTACTTGTCAACGCTTCGACGAGGTCCATGGAGCGCAGCGGATCAGCTGATTGTCGGAACACGACATGCCCCATGCCACCTATGACGGTGGCAGGTCGACCGTCTGGTCCGCCGGGGAATGGGGCGAACACGAAGCGGTCTCCGACAAATTCGAGGGGGATATCAGCACGTCGCGCGATGTGCTCGATTTCATACGACCCGCCGACGTTGATGGCGGCCTCTCCGTTTGCGAGCAACCTCGGGCCCTCGAGCCACCCGTTCGAGATGGCCTCCGGGTCCATCAGGCCATCGGTGATGAACTGTCGGATGAGTCGAAGGACGGCAATAGCGTTCGGTGCATCGAGGTGGACTGTTTCGTCCATGATCGAAGCATCGTTGGATGCGAGCATCGCAGCAAGACAGTACGTGGTGGTCTCGCGAGCGGCCTCACCCCCCGGAAGGGATATCGGGTATCTCATCGTGCCAGAGTCGCGCAGGAGCATCGCTGTCGAGATGAGTTCGTCCCAGGTCTGAGGCACATCGGCGTCTACGGAACTCAGCGCCTTCGTGTCGTACCAGATGCCAGCGAGGTTGATCTCTTCAGGTATCGCGTACATGGATCCCTCGTAGCGAAAACCAGAAGCGACTGCAGGGTGGAGATCGTTGGCAACGAGGTCGTTCACCCAACCGGGGTTGAGTTCATCAAGTGGGTAGATCATGTGGCTTTCCGCGAACTCTGCGATCCACACATGGTCGATCATGGCAATATCGGGTGCATCGCCCTCCGCGACCGCTCTCATGAGGTACTGGTGGATCCTGTCATAGGGAACAACTTCCACAGATAGGTTCCGTGCGGGGTCGATGCTGGCTTGTATCTGATCAGCGCGAACCTGGTCGGACATGACCATTCGTAGGGCTGAACCCTCGGGCGATGAGCGCCAGGTTGGTGAGACGATCGTTCCTCGTCGCCGCGCCCGCTCCACGACACCTTCCTCGACGAGCAGCGACAGGGCCTGGCCGGCGGTCGTTCTCGATACGCCATACGCATCGCAGAGTTCATGCTCCGTTGGGATACGTTCTCCAGGCAGGAATTCCCCAGAGGCGATCCGTTTCAGGAGTAGTGAGCGCAACTGGTGGTACAGGGGAAGTGGTAACTCTGAGTCAAGCTGGTCCATTGCAGGTTCCCGATCAGGACTCACGTGGCGTAGCGGAGCGCGTCGAGATCATCCATGCGATCCCGTACGGTCCGAGTTCGACGCCTCCGGAGATCTCGGAGATATTGAACCCGCGAAGATCGGAGTACGACTCCGTGTCCAATTCTTCATGTTCTCCGCTGACATTGACGTACACCCTCGCGATGGTACCCGAGCGTGCGGTCCGTTCGATACCGACGATGCGCGATGACGTGGGCAGGACCCGCTGTTCAGATTCAGGAGTGAAGGCATCGGACTCACGCCGCCACTTGAGCATCTCGACCAGACGGTGGAGACTGACCGATGTATTCGAGTCCGGGTCCGCGAGCCGTCGGTCAATGTCGTCGATGGTGAAACGTCGCCTGTTCATCGACCGGGGCTGTGATGTTGATGCTGCGAGGTCGACGGTGTTCTCCTCAGCGAGGAGCGCTTGCACATAGATCGCGGGTTCCCCGCGTAATGCCAGCATGAGGCCGTGCGAGGCGATGTGGCGAGCGAGGGCCTCGGCCCCTACCGACGTACCACGAATGAGGTCGAACCATGTTCCGTTGAGTTCATAGGCAACTGCAGTGCCATCGTCGTCTGACCGATACGTCACGAGACCTCCGTTGGTGACGCACACATCCACGAGGATCTTCACATCGCTCTCATCGACAAGCCCCTCAAGTGGGCGCAGGCCGACGCCGTCGTGCGATGCCAGAAAGTTGAAGTAGGTCGTGGCGGGAGGAATATCGTCGATCGAGCCCAGCCAGGTCTTGAGAGCAGTCGCATCTCCGGTGGCGAAAGCGTGGAGCATCAGCGGGGGCAGCGGGAACTGGTACACCATGTCAGCTTCACGTGTCGATTCACTGCCAAGATACGAGATATTCTCAGCGTGAGGCACGTTGGTCTCGCTCACGAGAAGCACGTCCGGATACGTGGCATCGAGCGTTGCACGCAACAGCTGCACGACAAGATGCGTGTTCTCAAGGTGTATCGAAGAGGTTCCTGCCTCCTTCCAGAGGAATCCGACAGCGTCGAGCCTGATAGCCGTTGCACCGTGCTGTGCATACGTCAGGATGACATCCGCCATTGCGAGAGCGACCTCCGGATTCCGATAGTCGAGATCTGCCTGATCCTGCGAGAACGTTGTCCACACCCAGCGTTCACCCTGGGCAGTGTCGAATTTGGTGAGAAGCGGGTGCTGGCGTGCGCGCACCACTCCAGACAGGTCGGCATCCGGATTCTCGGTGCGGAAGTACTCGTCGAACGGCGGTGTCCCAGCCTGCCACTGCTTGAACCATTCGCCTTGAATCGAGGCATGGTTGACGACCGCGTCAAGCATCATGTTGCCGTTGCTTGCGAGGTTCTCGATATCGCCCCACGTGCCGTACCGCTCGTCGATCTCGAAGTAGTCCTTGACCGAGAATCCTTCATCGGAACTCGATGGGAAACACGGGAGGATGTGGACTCCTGTGATGAACGGCCTCAGCCTCTTGCGGACGAACTCATCGAGAATCTTCAGTGGTGTGCCTTGGTGGCCTGAGATATGATCAGGGTAGGAGATGATCCAGCTATCGGTGGAGCGGAGGTGATCATTGGCTGGTGGTGTTCGTTGCTGATGGCGCGTGACCAGCGCCTCGTAACGCTTCCCGATTCCCCCAGCGGCAATCGGTCCGTAGATCTCGTCGAGGAGTTCCCGGGTCCGTTCATGCTGTAGATGGTTGGGGAGTGTCACAGCGACGATCCATTTGTCTGTAGAAGAAGTCAATTAGACCCAACCATACCATAGAAACGATTTGCATGCATGTATGAATTGTGTGTAGTGTGTAACAAATAGATCGACGGGCTCATCCCGACGATCTTCGCCCCCTTGAGGATTCCTGGGTGCGGAGTCAAGTAACTAAGGAGAACGGACACATGAAACGAATGCGTTTCACGATACTGATGGGCCTTGCTATTGCGCTCGTGGCATCCGCATGCTCATCCAGTGACGATACAACACCAGAGACAGTGATCGTCGAGGTCACCGTTCCGGGTGAGACGGTCACCGAGACGGTGATCGTGGAAGTACCCGTCTCGGTTCCGCCAGCCGAAGACGCAGTGACGATCAAGTTCTGGAGCACAGAAACCCAGCCGGCGAGGCTTGAGAAGACCCAGGCGATCATCGACGGGTTCACGGCTGCCACCGGGATCAACGTTCAGCTGACGGCAACTGATGAGGATGCGCTTCCACAGCTCATGCTCACGAACGCGGCCTCGGGCACGCTGCCTGACGTCGTGTTCCATCCGCTCGACTTCACCATCGGGTGGGCAAATGCCGGTTTGCTCGACATGGATGCGGCAGCCGCCGTCATCGAGAATCTCGGTGCTGACACCTTCTCATCCGGCGCCATTGACCTGGCATCGGTCGACGGGACGCCAGCGGCTGTTCCCTCTGATGGATGGGGTCAGCTGTTGATCTACCGCAGCGATCTCTTCGATGCAGCAGGCCTTGCTGCTCCGGACACATTCGCGAATATCGAGGCAGCCGCCATGGCGCTGAACGATCCCGCGAACGACATGTTCGGCATCACGGCTTCGAATGACGCGAGTGCCGTTTTCACCCAGCAGACGTTCGAGCACTTCGCTCTCGCGAACGGATGTGAGCTCGTTGATGACAGCGGTACGATTACGCTCGACTCTGCGAACTGCGTTGAGGCCCTCGACTTCTACACGAACCTGCTTGCGAACTACAGCCCGGCAGGACTCCAGGACGTTGTGTCGACACGTGCGACGTACTTCGCTGGACAAGCCGCGATGATCGTATGGTCGCCGTTCATCATGGATGAGATGGCCGGTCTGCGTGATGCGGCAGTGCCAACCTGCCCGGAGTGCGCTGACAACATCTCGTTCCTCGCTGAGAACAGTGCGTTCATGCCCTCGTTCTCAGGTCCGAGCGGATCTCCCGCACAGTACGGGCAGGTTTCGTACATGGGCATTGGTGCCACGGACAAGACCGAGGCCGCACAGGCGTTCGTCGAGTACTGGCTGTCCGATGGATATGTCGACTGGCTCTCAGTCGCACCCGAAGGCAAGTTCCCGATGCGTCAGGGCACAACTGACAACCCGACCGAGTACATCGATGCATGGCGTGGACTTTCCACCGGCGTCGACCGTCAGGCCCCATTGGCTGACTTCTACTCAGAGCAGGTCATCAACGACCTGATCACAGGCTCGGACAACTTCGCTCGCTGGGGATTCACCCAGGGCGAAGGTGAGTTGGTGTCGGCGGTCTACGCGACCCTGATCGTCCCACAGGCGATCGACGAGGTCCTGTCTGGCACGTCTCCTGAGGATGCAGCTGCAGATATGCAGGCTGCGGCGGAGGACGAGCAGGCGTTCCTCCTGGAATCGGCAGAAGGCTAAGCAACCGATCAAGGACGCGGTTGGGGCCGGTTCGCCGGTCCCAACCGTGGCCTCCTAGGGGTTTCCGGATACCGTGTCAGACACGAAACTGAAGAGGCAGAAGAAGTCGGGCCTCAAACGACGAGAGTCGCGCTTCGGTGTTGCCCTGATACTCCCAGCGGTCATCGTGGTGCTCCTACTGGTCATATTGCCGCTCTTCTGGAATATCGCACTTTCGTTCCAGAGCGCGAGACTCATCAACATCCAGGACGTCAAACTTGTCGGTTTCGATGCGACGCTGAGGAACTTCGAAAGGGTACTCAGCGACAGGGAATTCTGGCCCGTCCTGCGAACAACGTTCATCTACACGATCTTCGGCTCGATCCTGTCGATCCTGATGGGACTGTGGGCTGCGCTTGCCCTTCGCAAGGCGTTCCGCGGAAGAGCCATCGTGCGCGGCCTCGTGCTGTTCCCCTACGTGGTGCCCGTGATCGCTGCTGCTTTCGTGTGGCAGGTAATGCTTAACCCGAACTTCGGCATCACCAACGTGTGGATCGAACGACTCGGTGGCACGGCCATCGACTTCCTTGGCACGAAATCGTACGACCTGAGCGTCTTGGGCATCTTCACGATGTCGATACCTCTTGCCCTCATCACAGTGATCGTGTTCGAGGGCTGGCGGTACTTCCCTTTCGCTTTCCTATTCATCCTCGCTGCCCTCCAGTCGCAGTCAGCGGACATAGAAGAAGCTGCTCTCGTGGATGGTGCAACCATCAGTCAACGATTCTGGTACATCACCATTCCTGCACTCAAGCCGGTGCTGTCTGTGCTGTTTCTGCTCCGGTTCATCTGGACGTTCAACAAGTTCGATGACATTTTCCTCCTGACGGGTGGCGGAGCGGGGACCAAGGTGATCACTGTGAAGATCGTCGATTGGCTGCTCGGACGTGGAGACGTTGGCGCCGCGGCCGCCCTCGGCCTGATCCTCGCCGTCATCCTGGGTGTGGTCGTCGGACTCTATTTCAAATTCTTCTACGTTGAGGACACAGCATGACACGGTCTGAATTCGAGGAGAAGCTTTTCGGTGTACTCAAGTGGATAAGCATCGTGTTCTTCACGATCATCTCGCTGTTCCCCCTTGTGTACATGCTCGCGTTGTCGTTCAAGCCGATTGCTGAGCTTCTCACCAATCCCGCCCAGTGGTGGCCGTCACTTGAACAAGTCCTCTCCTTTGAGACATACAAGGCTGTGCTTCGACCGGTCGGCGAGGGCGGGTTCGGTTTCACCGTGTTCATCAAGAACAGCGCCATCGTCGCAACCGTGACCGTCGTCACGACGCTCGCTGTGGGGATCTTGGCGGCATATGCTGTTGCACGGTTGAACTTTTTCGGGAAGAAGACGATCAGCGTCGCGATCATCCTGGTGTACCTGTTCCCTGTGGTTGTTGTCTCGATTCCCCTGTTCGTGATGTTCTCGCGTATCGGGATTCGGTCGAGCCTCTACGCACTGATGATCGTGTACCTTGCGTCGACCTTGCCTGTGGCTATGTACATGCTACGCGGGTACTTCCAGTCGATCCCGGCGTCGCTCGAGGAAGCTGGCCAGGTCGACGGACTCTCACGCATGGGGGTTATCCGCAAGATCACGATCCCACTTGCGATGCCAGCGATCGCAGCCGTAGGTCTGTACGTGTTCATGATCGCTTGGAACGAGTTCCTGTACGCACTGCTGTTCGTTCTCGAGAATCGCGACCTGTGGACACTGTCGCTTGGTGTGGCGCAACTCGACAATCAGGAAGTGCCAAAGACGATGCTGATGGCGGGGTCCGTCATCATCTCATTGCCCGTGATATTCCTATTCTTCGTAGCGGAGAAGTTCCTCACAGAGGGGCTCACCGCTGGAGGCGTGAAGGGATAGCGATGCGCATAGGTATGGTCGGCGCCCGCTTTGCCGGCCTCGATGGTGTGTCACTTGAATCGGCAAAGCTCGCTGAAGCACTTGTTCGTGGTGGCCATGAGATCGCCTGGTTCGGGGGTGAGGTCGGTGAGGGGTTTACACCTTCGGTCGTGTGTGATGCTGCGGCTTTCGGGACTCCTGAAAACAGCGATATCGAGCGCCGGGCATTCAGCGGTGGCGACTCTGCCATCGTGCGGGCGACGGTCCGGGATATTGCCAACGAGATCCAGCCTGCCCTTGGTGCGTTCATCGACGAGCATGATCTTGATGGGTTGATCGTCGAGAACGCATGGGCGATTCCTATGCAACTCCCGCTCGCACTCGCGACCTCTCGGGTGGTGGCCGACAGAGGCATCCCGACCATCGGCCATCATCACGACTTCTGGTGGGAACGTGCGCGGTTCGCGGAATCATCGATACCGGATCTCATCGAGAGCCTGTTTCCGCCAGAGTTGCCGTCTGTTGCTCACGTTGTCATCAACTCGCTCGCCAAGCGCGATCTCCTTGACCGCCGTGGCCTCGACTCATCGGTTCTCCCCAACGTGATGGATTTCGAGGCAGACCCACCACAGGGGGACGGCGGTGACGCGTTCCGACGCATCGCCGGAATCGATCCTGGTGACACCGTGCTACTCCAGCCGACGCGCGTGATTCGTCGCAAGGGCATCGAGATGACGATCGACCTTGCATCAGCCATGGATGGGAACCCTGTGGTTGTCGTCACTCATCCCGATGACCTCGACGATGTGTACTGGGCGGAGCTCAGCGTCCAGGCGGCCGGGTCGGGCGTGGATCTCAGGATCATCGATGTCGGGAGAGAACTGTCGGCCCTGACCAGTGCGTACGAAGCGGCTGACCTCGTGTGTTTCCCGAGCCTGTACGAGGGATACGGCAATGCTCTCGTAGAGGCCGTCTATCACCGAAAACCTGTTCTGGTGAATCGGTACAGCGTGTATGTCAGTGACATCGCACCCCTCGGGTTCGACTTCGTTGAGATCGATGAGGAGATCAGTAGCGACGCGGTTGCAAGAGCAGACCGTATCGTTGCACGCGAGACGAACAGTGACGATGCCACCGAGCGCAATTTCGCCATCGGTCGGGCTCACCTGTCGTACGGCTCTGCGCTGGGTGTCATCGAACGGAGTTTCTCAACGATCGACGGCATGTGAATCGACAACTGCTAGACAGCGCCGACGCCGGGAGTCCTAGAATGCTCGTTGATGCCCTCTGTTCCCGTTTCGCTAGCTGTCCTCGTCTCTGGTGGGGGAAGCAACCTCCAGGCGCTGATAGACCATCCGGATCGGACGTACACGATCGCCGTCGTCATCTCTGATCGGAGTGGCATCGGTGCCCTGTCCAGGGCGCGCAACGCAGGAATTCCCACCGAGGTCGTCGGGTGGGCGAACTTCGTGTCCAGGGATGACTTCACCACTGCCGTGTGTGACGCAGCACAGGCCCACGGGGTATCGGGTCTCGTGCTTGCGGGATTCATGCGGATTCTGTCTCCATCGGCCATGTCCCGCTTCCCTGACGCGATCATCAATGTGCACCCTGCATTACTGCCATCGTTTCCTGGTGCCAACGCTGTCGACCAGGCACTCGAACGTGGTGTGGCCTATACGGGGGTAACTGTGCACTTCGTTGACGAGCAGGTCGACCACGGTCCGATCATTGCTCAGCGACCGGTCCGCGTCAACAGTGACGATGACTCTGAGACGCTGCACTCGAGGATCCAGGAGGTCGAGCATGACCTGTTTCCTGAGGTTGTAGCTGCGTTCGCTCGGGGAGATATCCACGTCGAGTCTGGTCGGGTGCGCTGGAAGGCACCCTTGCACGCTGGGCGCGTGCAATGACGCGGATCGCCGTGGGACGGGCCCTGATCTCGGTATCAGACAAGCGTGGCCTCACGCCTCTCGCTGAGTCCCTCGTGGGCCTTGGAGTGGAGATCGTCTCCTCTGGAGGCACTGCCGCACACATCGAGCAGGCTGGAATCCCCGTCACCCATGTCCAGGATGTGACCGGTGCGCCAGAGATGTTCGACGGTCGTGTCAAAACCCTCCATCCACGGATCCACGGTGCGATACTGGCTGATCTTGGCAAGGGGAACCACAGGCAGGAACTCCTCGATTTCGGCATAGAACCGTTCCAGCTCGTGGTGTCGAATCTGTACCCATTCTCCGACACCGTCGCCAGTGGCGCTGATGAAGACGAGATCATCGAGATCATCGACATCGGTGGGCCCACACTCATCCGCGCTGCAGCCAAGAACCATGCCTGGGTTGCGGTGGTTGTATCCCCCGATCGGTACGACGAGATCGTCAATGCTGTCGCCCGTGGCGGTACCACGGAGGACCTACGTCGTGACCTCGCCAAAGAGGCGTTCTTTGCCACCGCCAGATACGACGCTGCCATCGTCAATTGGTTCGAGCGTGAAGGAGCACAGAGGCTTGTGTTGCCACTCGAGATGAACACGGGTCTGCGATACGGCGAGAATCCGGGTCAGCCCGCGGGTCTCTACTCCATGAGCACGAGTGGTGGATGGTGGGCAAAGGGAAAACAGATTCAGGGCAAGGACATGTCCTTCAATAACTACGCCGATGCCGATGCAGCATGGAGGCTTGCATCCGACCTACCGGATGGATCGGCCGTCGTTGTCAAGCACATGAACGCGTGCGGTGCGGCAACCGGCGCAGCGATGCTTGAAGCTTTCTCGAAGGCATGGGAAGGCGACCCGCTTGCCGCCTTTGGAGGAGTTGTGGGACTCGCTGGTGAACTCGACGGTAAGACAGCGCGTGCGATCACCGAGAATTTCGTAGAGATCGTGATCGCGTCATCCGTCACGGACGAGGCGAAGGCCATCGTGGCACAGAAGAAGAACCTCAGGGTCTTCACTGCACCGTTCCCGTCAGACGATGATCTTGACATCAGGTCCATAGACGGCGGGTTTCTCGTCCAGAAATCCGACACTGTCGTCTCGGACGCCTCGCTTTGGGAATCCAGGTCCCGTGAGCCATCAACTGCGGAGGTCTTCGATCTTCAGATCGCGTGGACGATCGCTGCCCATGCCAAGTCAAACGCGATCGTACTTGTGAAGGACGGTGCCGCCGTCGGCGTCGGTACGGGTGACCAGTCGAGGGTCGGGGCGGCCGTTCGTGCTCTGGCCCAGGCAGGGGACCGGGCACGTGGTTCAGTGTGCGCGTCTGACGCGTTCTTCCCCTTCAGGGATGGACCAGATGCATTGGCATCAGCAGGGATCACAGCGATCGTCGAGCCAGGCGGCTCGGTGAGAGAACAGGAAGTAATCGAGTCAGCACAAGAGCATGCCATGGCATTGCTCTTCACAGGTGAAAGGCATTTCAGACATTGAGCGCACAGATACTCTCAGGAACCACAGTAGCGAAAGAGGTCAAGGCACAGGTCGCGATCGACATCGAAGCCCTCAAGGCCGATGGCATCGAGGTCGGCCTTGCCACCCTGCTGGTAGGCGATGATCCGGCGTCCCATATCTACGTGAACTACAAACACAAGGACGCCGACGCGGTCGGCATGAAGTCGTTCGACGTCCAACTGCCACAAGACGCAACCCAGGCAGAAGTGTTTGCAGCCGTGGACGACCTCAACGCAAGGGACGATGTCACGGGGATGATCGTTCAACTCCCGCTGCCAGACGGCCTTGACGGCGAGGCCGCGGTCGAGCGGGTTCTTCCCACAAAGGACGCAGACGGTTTGCATCCCTTCAACCTGGGGAGGGTCATCCTCGGGCGGCCAGGCCCGCTGCCCGCAACACCCTCTGGTGTTATGACGATCCTTGACCACTACGGGATCGAAACCGCAGGCAAGACGGCCGTCATCATTGGCCGTAGCTTCCTGGTTGGCAAGCCGATGGGTCTGCTCCTTGGTGCCAAAGGTGTCGACGCGACGGTGATCCAGGCACACTCCCGCACACCGGATCTTGCTGCTGTGTGCGCGACCGCCGATATCCTCATCACAGCGATCGGGCGACCAGGGATGGTCGACGCCTCGTTCGTCAAGCCTGGAGCGGTTGTGATCGATGTTGGGACGACCCGCACCGATGACGGACTGCGTGGCGACGTGCTATTCGACGACGTGGTTGAGATCGCAGGTGCAATAACCCCCGTGCCCGGTGGTGTTGGACCAATGACACGGGCATCACTGCTTACGAACACGATTGGACTCGCTAAGGCACAGCGGTAGTGAGCTCAGAGCAGAGAGCACAGACTTTAGAACACAGAACACAGAACACAGAACACAGACTTCAGAAAATAGAAGACAGACCACAAAGCGCAGAGCGCAGAATTCAGAACGAATGGAGAAGCCGATGGCTGAAGCGATAACCAAGACAGACACCTCGATTGCTGTACCAGACAATCCGATTATCCCGTTCATCGAGGGCGACGGCATCGGTCCCGATATCTGGGCCGCTGCGCGCAACGTCTTTGACACTGCGGTCGAGAAGGCATATGGAGGGCAACGGAAGATCGAGTGGGTCGAGGTCCTGGCAGGGGAGAAGGCTTTCAACGAAACCGGCGATTGGCTCCCTCAAGCGACCATAGATGCATTCGAGAAGTATCTCGTTGGTATCAAAGGGCCTCTGACAACGCCAGTGGGCGGTGGCATCCGCAGCCTCAACGTGGCACTTCGTCAGATCCTCGATCTCTACGTTTGTCTGCGGCCTGTGCGCTGGTATACGGGTGTTCCCTCGCCTGTGAAGCACCCGGAGTTCGTCGATATGGTCATCTTCCGTGAGAACACAGAGGATGTATACGCGGGCAAGGAACTCGAAGCTGGTAGCGAAGGTGCAGAGAAGCTTCTCGCTTTCCTCGATGAGGCGTTCGGGTGGGATATCCGACCAGACTCAGGCCTTGGCCTCAAGCCGATCTCGGAAACCGGTAGCAAGCGTCTTGTGGCTGCAGCGATCCAATACGCGGTCGACAACGACCGTGATTCTGTGACCCTGGTCCACAAGGGCAACATCATGAAATTCACCGAGGGTGCCTTCCGTGAGTGGGGGTACGAGGTCGTGGCTGAGGAGTTCTCCGACGTGGCGGTCAGCTGGGAGGACTGCAACGGTGACCCAGGGGACAAGCTGCTCGTCAAGGACGTCATTGCAGATGCGTTCCTCCAGCAGATCCTCACGCGTCCCGCTGAGTACGACGTCATCGCAACGATGAACCTCAATGGCGACTACATGTCTGATGCGCTTGCGGCCCAGGTTGGTGGTATCGGGATCGCCCCTGGCGGCAACATCAACTACCACACCGGTGTTGCCATCTTCGAGGCAACACACGGGACAGCACCCAAGTACACAGGCATGGACAAGGTGAACCCCGGATCGGTGATCCTGTCTGGTGAGATGATGTTCCGCTACATGGGCTGGGATGAGGCCGCCGACCTCATCATCGGGGGTGTGGAGGCAGCGATCGGCGACAAGATCGTCACGTACGACTTCGCAAGGCTTATGGACGACGCCACCGAGGTCTCCTGTTCAGCATTCGGCCAGGCGGTAGCGGACAGGATGTGATCGGCTCGGCCCTGGGGGCCTAGCGGTATGAGCTCGCTGCGCTCGCGGATACGGCCGAAGGCCTCATACGGCCGAAGGCCTGACGGCTGTGAGCTGTCTGTGCTCCGGTACCCTTATGTCAGAGACTCACGCTTAAGGAGAGGTCATGAGCAAGGTAACTGTTGTTGGCGCTGGTAAGTACGGCTCGACCACCACCCAACGGATCGCGGAATGGGACATCGTCGACGAGGTCGTGATGACCGACATCGTCGAAGGTCTGCCACAGGGGCTGGCTCTTGACATGAATCAGTCACGCCCTGTTCTTGGATATCGAACCATTGTCACAGGGACCAACGATTATGCAGACACAGCAGAATCGGACGTTGTTGTCATCACTGCTGGCCTTCCTCGCAAGCCGGGCATGAGCCGCATGGACCTTCTCGGCGTCAACGCGGGGATCGTCACTTCGGTGGTTGAGGAGATCGTCCGATACTCGCCCAACGCCGTAATCATCGTTGTCACCAATCCGCTCGACCAGATGACGACGCTTGCGGCGGACGTGTCAGGGTTCCCACGTAACAGGGTTCTCGGCCAGGCCGGAATGCTCGATAGTGCGAGGTTCGCCCACTTCATCTCCGAAGCCGCAGACCACGACGTACTTGATATCACCGCGGTAACCCTTGGCTCGCATGGAGAGACGATGGTCCCTGTCCCTTCGTTGTGCAAGGTCGGGGATCAGCCGTTACTTGACGCTCTCGGTGAACAGACCGTCGCGGAACTTGTTGACCGTACCCGCAAGGGCGGAGGGGAGATCGTGGCCTATCTCAAGACCGGCTCTGCGTACTACGCACCGTCAGCCGCAGCCGCTTCGATGGTCAAGGCGATCGTCGAAGACTCGGGATCCCAGATGCCAGTGTGCGCATGGATGGAAGGCGAGTACGGGATCGACGGCGTGTACCTCGGTGTCATCGCCAGACTCGGCCAAAACGGCGTCGAAGAGATCGTGACCGTGCCGCTCACCACCGATGAGGTAGATGGCCTCCGCGAGGCCGCCGTTGCGGTCAAGGAGAAGGTCGCGGACCTCGAAGACCTGGATACGTAGGAAAGAAAGCCAACAGCTGTCAGCCCTCAGCCTTCAGCCAAGCAAGCGAAATGCCCCGGTCAGACGACCGGGGCATTTCTGTGAGCGTATGTGACGGATGACGGTGCAACAGAATTCCTCTTCGAAGGCTGATGTCAACTGGGAATGGACACGAACTCTCTCGGTCTACGGTTTTCGGTCTACGGTTATCCCTGTGCCGCCGCTTGTTCTTTCTGATACTCGTCGTAGGCATCCTGGATCTCTTGAGCGCTCTCGTCTGCTGCTTCACGCTGTTTGCGTGCACGAGCACGAGCCGCAACGATATCGCGTCGTTTGGCCCACAAACCGATCGCACCGACCCACGCAACGGTGATGCCGAGTCCCGCGAGCCACCAGCCGCCCGCGGTCTGAATATCCTTGTACTGAGCCGAGATGCCGGTAACTCCGTTCGATTGGACGAAGGCCGTTTGGGCCGAGACCAGGCTCTGGCGAATCGCACCGGCCGAAAGTATGATCACACCCCATGCTGCAACCGTTGTGAAGATCATCATGCGGTTCGCAGCGACGTCGATGGGTCTGATAGAAATCGACAGCCCTGCGAGAACGAGGAAGACGATCAGGACGAGAGCCCACGTCTGGATCGACAGCTGGGTACCGGTGACAGTCGATGCCACAACGGCGAAAACTACGAAGAGACCGATGAACAACGGCATCGCTCGCTTGAAGATGACAGACTTGTCTCTGAGCATGCTGCGTAACGAGAGCGAGACCGACGCAGCAAGCAATGCTGCGATCATGAGTCCGCTTACGGTCTGGAGAGTTATGTCGGTCACAGCTCGTTCAGTTCCGATCGTGAAGTATGCGGTAACGCCCGTGGCAGCAGCCACGAGATACATCGTCACGCCAGCTGACACTGCAGGCTTGATGGATCCCTCCCAGGAGGTGAGAAGTCCGCCGATGACGAGGAGCACACCCATCGCAACGATTGCCCAGCCCTGCCGCGTGTCGTATCCACGCAGAGACCAAGGTTCGATGAGGAAGTTGTAGTCAGGTTTCAATCGTGCGTACTCCCACGCAACCGACGCGATCATGATCATCGGCCCGAGTACAAGAGCGATTTTCGACCAGTGTTTCTTCACGTGATGTCTCTCATTGGCCCGTACTCTACCGTTTCTGTGGAAGTGAGAACGCCCTGAATGCCGGATTGATGCTGAAGAAACACAAGTTGGTCTAGAATTACACGAGCGTTATTCACATATGCGCACCACCGTTCCACGAGAGACGTGGACATGAGGGAGGTTTACCAACATGAACAAGAGCGAATTGGTCGAAGCTGTAGCAAGCAGCACAGGTGAGTCGAAGGCGACCGCAGAGAAAGCTGTCAACGCGACACTTGAAGCGATCGTCGGCGCTGTCGCCGGTGGCGACAAGGTTCAACTCACAGGTTTCGGGACGTTTGAGCCCCGCGATCGTGCAGCACGCACGGCCCGCAATCCTCAGACAGGTGCTGAGATCCAGGTTGCAGCGACGACGGTCCCAGCGTTCAAGGCCGGCAAGTCCTTCAAGGATGCCGTCAAGCCGTAGAACGTAGAACGTAGAACGTAGAACGTAGAACGTAGAGGGGGCGCCCATCGGGCGCCCCCTCTACGTGTCAGCTGTCAACCTTCTGGTATCTGATCAGTACTCGATATCGAGTCCAGATAGCACTCGTGCGTAATCGTTGATGACGTTCTGATGCATCATGATCTTGGCAACGTTGCCACCGACCTTGATCTTCCCAGTCATGAAGGCCATTTGAACATTGAGTTCGCCCTTCGAGATCGCCTGGGATGTTGCGTAGTCGCTCGTGACAGTGACATCAGCATCCTCAAGCGGTCCCATGTCTGTTTCAGCATCGCCACCCGATACCTTGAGGTAGTAGACGATGTCGCCGTCGGGCCCACCGTTCACATCGAACTGGGCCGAGAAGTCGACGTTTGCGATCGCACCAAGAAATCCCTGGTCGGCCGCGAGGGCCTCTCTGGCTGCCGCGAAGTGGTCTTCGCTGAGGAACTGTGCCACAAATGATCCTTTCATGTGGTTAGCGCCAGTTTACCGATGTCTGGTGTCTGGCTTCTGGCATCTGTCAACCGAACTTCGTCTTCGGCTTGTCCTCGAGAACACCATCGACGTAGATGTCGAGTTTCTCGTTGTAGAACGATACGAATCCTGCGACGAGCTGTGACTCGGAGAAGGGTGCGTCATAACCCCAAACCACATCGTGATGCGTCTCACCTGTGGTGTTGATGGACCAATACCGCGCTGTTCCCTTGTACGGGCAGTTGGTCGCCGTACCCGACTCTTCGAGGTGCTCGAACCGAACATCAGGTTTAGGGAGGTAGTACCGCACTGGGAGGTTCGTTTCGAAGAGCAACCTCGCTCTGTCAGATTCGGCCACGACGACGCCGTCGACCTCCACGCGAATCGTCCGTGAGCTCTGGAGGATGTCAAGACGTGTGTACGGATCCCTGGCGTGGAAGAAGACCTCGTCATCCTCTTCAAACCAATGATCCATTGCGTCCCATGAGAACGAAACGTAACCCGTGAGTTCCTCGAGTTTCGAGTCGTTCCAGACTCGCGCCGCTCCATCAACGGTTCTGTCCCCCGCGGTGATGTCGAACAGGCTGGCTGTTCCGCGACTGGGGGATCGCTTCGTCTCGCCTGAGTCGGTCATGAGGTCCAGCCGCACATCGCCCTGCGGGAAATAGTACGTGGGGAAGTACGGGATCTCCCACACCATCTTCACCGCTGTCGAGTCAGCCACCGTCACCCCGGCGATCTGTGCCCTCACCCTCTTTTGGGTGTCCTCGACGCGAACGCGCCCACGTGTCTTCGTTGTCATGGATTCTCCCTATCGGTTGTTAAGCCAACGCGACAGATACGAGATTGATTCCGGCAGGACGCTTTCCGCCTTCCGCTCTCGGCCATCCGCAAGAAAGGAACCAGAACGCGGAAGAGAGGCTTGTGCCGGCTGAGTCGGTGCTTCTCGTCGGACAGCGGACAGCGGACAGCGGACAGCGACTCTTCCCTACTTCTGGCCCTGTCTTGCCATGTTGAAGAACTGGGCTCTCACGTAGTCCTTGTTCATCATCGCGATGAAGTCGATGGAGATGTTCTTCGGGCATGCTTTTTCGCACTCGCCGTAGTTGGTGCACGAACCGAAGTACTGCTCCATTGTTTCGACCATCGCTGCTGCTCTGAGATAACGCTCTGGCTTGCCCTGGGGCAGAAGACTCAGGTGCTGTGTCTTGGCTGCAGTGAACAGGTTCGCTGCACTGTTGGGACAGGCCGCAACACAGGCAGCACATCCGATGCACGATGCGGCATCCATCGCTGACTCGGCTGACCATTTGGGCACCGCGATGATGTTGGCGTCCGGAGCGGCCCCGGTGTTCACCGAGATGTATCCGCCCGCCTCCATGATCCGGTCGAACGGAGACCGGTCCACAATGAGATCCTTGAGGACGGGGAAGGCAGTTGCCCTCCATGGCTCGATCGTGATCGAGTCACCGTCCTTGAATTTCCGCATGTGTAACTGGCATGTGGCGGTGCCCGACTGTGGGCCGTGAGGGCTGCCATTGATCATGACCCCACAGGCACCGCAGATTCCCTCCCGGCAGTCGTGCTCGAAGGCGATTGGATCTTCGCCTGCTGTGTTGAGTTCTTCGTTGACCTCATCGAGCATTTCGAGGAACGATGCCTCAGGACTCACGTTCTTGGCCTGGTAGGTCTTGAACTCGCCCTCTTCTTTTGCGCTGGCCTGTCTCCAGACCTTGAGTGACAGGTCCATTACTTGTAGCTCCTCTGGGTCAAAGCAACGTATTCGAACTCGAGATGCTCCTTGTGGAGCAGAGGAGAGTTCTCATTCCCCATCCATTCCCAGGCCGCCGAGTATGCGTAGTTCACATCGTCCCGCTTGGCCTCACCGTCCTCCGTTTGATGCTCGAGTCTGAAGTGCCCGCCGCAACTCTCCTCCCGATCCATTGCGTCGATGCACATCAACTCGGCAAGATCGAGGAAATCCGCCACTCTTCCTGCACGTTCGAGTGACTGATTGAGGGAGTCGGAGGTTCCAATGACGCGTAGATCGTTCCAGAAGTTGGTCCTGATCTCCTTGATTTCGCCGATCGCTGTCTCGAGGCCCTCGCGGTTTCGTGCGAGCCCGCAGTACTCGATCATCACGTTCCCAAGTTGCCTGTGGAAATGGTCGACCGATTGTGTGCCGTTGATTGCGAGGAAGGCATTCGTCTGCTCCTCCACGGCCGCTAGAGCTTCGACGAATACGGGATCATCTGTGGATACCGGCGGCACGTTGAGGTAGTCGACCAGGTACCCACCGATCGTGTATGGAAGGACGAAGTACCCGTCAGCGAGTCCCTGCATGAGCGCTGATGCGCCGAGACGGTTCGCCCCGTGATCGGAGAAGTTCGCCTCACCGATCGCGTACAGGCCGGGAATCGTGGTCATCAAGTTGTAGTCGACCCACAGGCCACCCATCGTGTAGTGGGGTGCGGGGTAGATACGCATGGGAACCTCGTAGGGGTTCTCGTCTGTGATGCGCTCATACATCTCGAAGAGGTTCCCATACCGTTCCTCGATCTTCGCCTGTCCAAGGCGTCCGATCGCACTCCTGAAGTCAAGGTAGACGCCGTTGCGCAGCGGGCCCACGCCCCGGTCCTCGTCAAGCATGCGCATTGCTGCTCGTGACGCGACGTCGAGGGGAACGAGGTTCCC